>Ga0163217_1107197_pt1 | contig 15519 bp, 18 predicted proteins | sample SynspAceP_FD_185933 | JGI IMG/M metagenome (GOLD analysis project Ga0163217, IMG submission 185933) | Saline lake microbial communities from Ace Lake in Antarctica - Synechococcus sp. Ace-P (PacBio error correction) | ecosystem: Environmental > Aquatic > Non-marine Saline and Alkaline > Saline ...
AAAAAAAAAAAAGAGAGAGATGCCAAGATTCAACCGGTTGGCCCAGAAATCGGGAAATTTTTTACCCGGCCCCCCCCCGTTCAAAATTGGTCCTTTTTTTTGCCCCGGGTTGGTTGGAAAAACGGTTGGGCCCGCCTTTTCGGTCATTCCAAAGGTTCGGGACTCTCAAATGGGTGGGCAGGTTGTTTTGATCCCAGAACGCGAATATTCAACGGGCCCTTCGTCCAATCGGTGGCGGGGAGCGCCTTGGGCAGATCTCCTTCGTATTCAGCCAAACGCGGCAAGCGGAAATCTCTCGATGCTTTCCCCCACTCTCGGCACGATCCGCAGTAATAGCCCTTCACACGTCAGCGAGACGGCTCACCAGCGATGGCGCTCCAATCGCCTGGTAGTCAGACTTTTTCGCAACCAATTCCCCTGTTCATTCCGGGTGGCCCAGGTCACTTTTAAAGGCGGCGATGAGCCCAAGAAAAGTGCTGATGATCCGAGAGCTGCCAAGCGTCCGCAATTTTTTTCGCCTGAGAGCGTTGCTGATGGTGGGTGGCTGCGCAGCGCCATACCCGGCGGTTTCCTCCGTCGGCGGAGGCCAGGAACAGGCTGATTCCGACCGTTCGGCAGGCCCGTAGCAAGGATTGTCGAGGGGTTGGTTTTGACCAGACGGCAGAAGCGTGGCACTGCGGTGTGGGCGAGGTACGGCGTGCCCGGCTCTCAAGGCGAGACGGCGTTCCCAACGGCAAGCCGGCGTTAGTGTGATGATCAAAAACAGCGACTAGACACCCTCCAGGTCACCCAGTGAGGTGGAGGAGTCGAATCGGCCGCCTCAGCCAGACCCTGCCGAGTGACATTCAGGTTAAGGCACTTCCGTCAGGCGCTTCATTGATAACGCGTCAATAACGTCAGTGGTTTTCGTGTCGAGGCATAGTGATCGTTGGTGGTGATGGTGCTGTTCTGAATGAACTGCGGTACCGCGTCATACCTCAGTGCATCCCATGTTTTGTTGATTCGGCTTGATGCTGATGGTGCTTCGGATGGAGATCAACACATGACCCTCGGTGGGTTGGTGGTGGCGATCGGCATCGTGGTCGAGACGCATTGGTCGACATGGAGAATGCTACAGCGCTTTTTGCGCCCGAAGGCCGCCGGTCGCCAGATCCTGCAAGGTGGTGTTTGGACACGTCGTGCAAGTGGCAGCCGGTGATTTCTCCTCCACAGTGATCATCGTGGTGGTTTCGCGCCCGATCTTCAGCCCTGTCGGGGTGAGAAGGCAGGATCTTTCGCGCCGATGGGCATGGCCTATTGTTTCGATGTGGCCTCCTGGTGGGATACGCTCAGGCCTGCGGCTCTGCGCGATTCTCCCTGGCAGGGCAGATTCCAGCGTTGAAACACCTGGATTGGCGGGACCGGGCGAGGCGCTCTACGGCCGTGTGGAGAATCGCATTGGTTTCAACACCCAGCGGGTGTCTCCGTTGCCTGGGTGGCCAGTCGTGGTGGCTTCACATCCTGCCCGCCTTGGGCGGGTTTTCTGCGGATTTTTCCGCTGAGAAGTCCTGTGAATTCCGATGGTGCTCTACCCGGCGTTGTCGCTGGAGATGACCAACCGCGCGGCTCGCACTCTCAACCCGTTTTCTGATGGCAGCCTGTTTTTAGAGTGGGTGAGTGGGGGTTGGCGGGCCCCGGTGAGCGGACGGTGCTGGGGTGAATCTGGCTCATGTGGATTGGAGCTGAGTGACACGGCATGAACAACAGTGAGGAGAGCATCAGACAGCTGGCGTGAGCATTCCCTGAAGCTGCTGGGTAGCCCCAACATCGGGTGGTTTATTCCACGTATGGATGATGCTCCTGGGTGTTGGCGCAGTGAGATCGATAAGATCTACGGCCGATCTCGGCGAGTGCGCAGGATCAGGCGAGCAGGTTCGTGACGCATTGAGCCGATTGAGGGGGGGTTTGGATCTGCAGTTGAGCCGACTGCCTATCGAGCAGGTTGAGATCCGCTTGAACCGAAGCGGCAGCGTGCTGGTTGAATGTTAACAGTTCTGAGGCCTGGAGATTGCCTAACGGCAGGTGAGTAGGGCAGGTGAATGAAAGATTCCCTGCCCACTGATGTTTCGTGAGGTGAAAGCAGGAGCCGGCGACAACACTCGACTGCATCCGTTCCTTCAATCGCTACTCCTTCCGGAGTCACGTTCGATCGGCAGATTGCCCTGGTCGACAACGGCTGGGGGCAACATGTGAACCGGGAGGAATTTCCAGTTTTGATCGTGTGTCCGTCAACGTCAGTGGACGGCCCTTGGCCCAGTGATCAAAGACATTCAGAAGGTGATCGATCCAATCACTCTGCCGCGCACTGAATCCGTTATGGGGACAGTTCGAATCGAGAGCGGCCACGCCAACTTGGTGCTCTACAGCCTGCTTTGCGCGGTTGTGGTGATCGGTGGGTGCTGATGTTCATGTGGTTCAATATCCCGGCACGATCGACATCCTATAACTGCGCTGGGCCTTCGTCGGGGGTTGGGGGGGGGGGGGCGGTGGCCTTGCGCATCCTGCTGAGGTGGCGGTGTGCTTTGTGGCTCGTGATCGGCTTTAAATCACTGTTCGGGTGCGGTTCGAATGGCTGCTTTCTGGTCGACAACTAAACCGCCGTCATGCGCAAGGAATAGGGTAAAGAGGTGATCCGCGCGAGTGCAGTCTTGAGCGTTCAATGAATCCTGATGATGCCGAGCTCGGCTCTGGGCATGTTGTGGCCCTGGCCTTGGGCAGGCAATGAGATTCCTCAACCCTGGCGATTGTGGTGCTCGGGGGGTTGATACACCTCTACCGGCTAACTCTGCCTAGTGCTCCGGATATTTTATGCCGATTCGGAGCTGGTTGCTGCGCAACGAGTGACGGGTGATGACGTCAAGAACTTCTTTAGAAACCGTATCCGCGATTCTTGTCGCTAAGCAAATGAGACCGTTCTTACTCCCGGGGAAGAAGACAGAAGGAAGCGGAACGGAGTTTTCAGTTCCTCGTTCTGGCAAGGTTCAATCAGTTCGGCATGGGGGGGGGACCCCCCCTTGCTGGCCCCCGGGTGGGGGCTGGCCTTGCTGGCGGTGGTTTCGGCCTTGGCCGCTGTTCTGGCACTAGCAACAGATCATACCTCAGCCGAGCAACGAATACAGCCAGTCGGGAGGGCAAGCCGATGGAGGGCGTGAAGATGAGCGAGCAGTTGCGTCAGCTTACGGCATCGGCTGATCGAGCCGGCGAGCGTGGCGCCGAAAAGTCCGATTCAGGTTTTCGTTGAAGCTGCAGTAGGTGCAGTTCGCGTGGGGCGTTGCCGGTAGCTGGTCGATCCGCAAGCTGCTTAGTCCGCGCCCGGTGAGCTGGTTCGTGCCGGCAGCGATTGGCAGCGGTCGTCCGCGCCTGAAGCGGCGATGATCTACGCCGAACTGGAAGGTATCGCGGGCCAAGCACTGGTTGAGGCAGTATGCGGCATGCTGCCCTAAGGCGAGAAAGGATATCTCTGGCAGGAGTTGAGAACAACGTATCGAGATCGTGCGCGCCAATGGCCGAAGGTTGAGCGCCGCCGCAAGGCCAGCATGGCGGAATCACCAGATGCTGGAAATGTTTTTTCAAGAGCCGAATAGCGGCCGTGGGTGAAGATGTTGTGGTAGTTTTCGTGGAGCCGGCCGAAGTGGGGTAGCCGAAATCAGTAATCCTTGGGCAGGAACTCCACTTTGTTGTGACTCCGATATCTTGTGGAAGCATAAAGTCGGGGAACTGCTGCGTGTTGACGCAGGATCGCGTGAATCCATGGGCCGGGTAAAGTGTGGCAGGGGCGCAGCCGGAGGCTATCGTGGGCACTCTGTGGGGGCGCAGCGATACGCCACGACCAAACGCGGCGGGAAACGGCGGTGACGGGCTTTTACTGTGGTCAATGCGCGACATTCGGCTACGGTGCTTCAGGAGCTGTTCAGACCCCTGAACGGCAGCCAGTGGTCTTTCTCTAACGAAAAGGTGTGGCAGGCTCTATTGTGGCGATTGGGAAGCCAGACAGGAGGGCCGCACGGAGATCCTCTCGGGTCAAGGGAGCGGAAACTCTTGCCGGCTCAACACCTTATGTGCTGAAGACTTGGAGCTGGAACGCAGTCGCCTAGGCTCAGGAAGTCGCTCATACTACCCAGCGCAGAGAGGGATAGGTGTAAACATACGAATCAGTTCCATGCCAAACACGAAACAAGTTTTTTTGATGCTCTGGATAGCCGTAGCATTGCTTGGCATGTTTCGCCGGCCCTGAAGCTGGCGTTGCACGGACGCCTCATCGCCCCTTGTTTAAGCCTCTCACCGTGAGCCCGCCGATTGCCGGCAGTTGAAGGAGCGACTTGGGAAGTGCCTTTGAGGGGCAAACTCAGCAGTGAGGCGAACGTGTGGATGGAAACCGCCCATGCGTTTCCGGGCTGGAGAACAACCCGAGCTGGCCATGGCTATGCGAGATCCAGGGAAGGAATGGCGGCTCGTGGGAGCTCGAAGGCGTGGTTCTCCCGATCCGCTTTTCCGCCAGTCCCTTGGTCGGTGCATGCGTCCACGGAGTATTCCAGCCTCTGATTTCCCATCGGCCCAGGGGCCGGTGCACCGGGCCAATGAGCGTCCAGTTGGCAAGGGGTCGGTGGACATTCTTGACCCGCTAGCGGGCACAATCCGTCTCGCGGCCGCCGAGCTTCGAAGCTAAAAAATTTGTTCGACATCCGTGCAGAGACTGCTGCTGAGGCTCCAGAGAGCTTACGTCGTCTTCAGGCGGTGCTCGAAAGATTAGACACATTCAAGAGATCTATATCTTCAACACGAGGCAGGTTATGCGCAGCGAGGCCCTTCAATGCGGGCTTGCGGCATTGTGATGTTGACAGAATCGCACTGCCCACTGGCAACTCAGCAGTTTTACGAGCCTATGAGAACTTTCTGACTCTGCGAATGGCTGGAGCCATGGCGCTGCCTGTGTGAGTTCGTGCTGCCGTCCGGACCGTGCAGCCGAGCGGAGGCTTGGCCGCTGGCACCGCGAACAGACACTCAGCAGGCCTTGGCCTGGGGAGGAAATCCAGGCAGCTGGCCAGGCAGTGGGGGCTCCTGGGAGGCGAGCGCCTTAAAAATCATATTCTGCCCAAACTCCTCCCTTCGGAGCTGCGGCATAACGCTTTCCCAGGAATTCGGAAATGCCACCCTGGAAAAGGTGCGTTGGACCGGATTCAGTGGACCCTCTTTGATGGTGGGCTCAGGTGCTGTGCCAAAGTCGCCGATAAGGAATGTCCAATGCAAGCGGAGGCAGCATCAGGCAGGCTGCGATCGCAAGCAGGCGGTCCGCCACCCTGCACGCTATGCAATTTCGCGCTGAGCGATCGAAAGTGCGGAGCCAGATCAGAAGCTCACGGGCCGCTCTTCATGCGTCGAATCCGGTACGAGCTTTGGGGTGACAGACATACCACCGTGGCTTGACAATCTGCGCAGTGCAGAGCCGGCACGTGGTCGATGATGCGATACAAGCCACAACACTGCAGTCGCCAGCTTACGCATTCGGCCAATGGCTGCGAGCACTTGCGCTGTTGAACCGCAAGGGTCACATCTATCCGGCAGACGCCAAAGTTCACCTTAGGGGCAACAAAACAGCTGATAACGAACTTACATTGGGCAGCACGTAGCATACGTTGGCTCAAGAGCTAAGACGACCTGGAGAATGCGCAACGCTGATTGTCATTGGGATACGGTCGTGATGATGGTGGTTGACTCGTCGCGGCACGATGTTTGGCTCGATGGCATTGTGGCGATGGCCTAATATGGCATAAGCGTTGCGCTCAGCGTTTTCAGCCTTGCTTATGTCTAATTTGCAGGAGCAACGCCGGCAATTCCTCGATTCAGCTTTGGACGGCAGGTCAACGCCACTTGGGGGACTTCAGGAGCATACTGTAGCTGTCTTTGAATCTTTAATGGTAAAGTGGAAAGTGTTTGGCAGAATACTTAATCATTGAAATTATTTTTGATAGGCATTTTTCATTGCTGTTGCTGGGTTGCTGGGTTATGGCGGTTGTGTGCTTATCTCGCGTCAGAGCAGACATAGCCATGTTGAGCATGATCACAGCCATCACACGGCCATCAATATGACACAACCTCAAGCAGCATACTCATGTCCTTAGTGATGCGCTTACTCTATCTGGCAATGTCGCTTGCTTCTGCAAAGTTTTTGGGTTCATTGGATGGATTCGGTAATGGGATCGTTGGAGCTGATGCTTGTGCGCAGTGGTGGTCGTCTTATTACGGTCACGAGGCAGGGTATTGCTGGACAGGAAGGGTCCGCCACAATTCAGGCGCACAATCAGGCAAAGCCATCGAGAGGCGACGATGACACGTGCTCAGATCTGCTGTGTGGGCGATTGGGCAAAGATTATTCGCATCATCTCCGTCGTTGCATGAACACTTGACGCCAGCTAAATACAAAGATGTATCCCAGAACATGGGGCCTTGTCTGTAAGTTGAGTGCATGCATGCCAGAATCTGCGAGGTTTGCAACTCGCCTGCTAGAAACAATCTGACACTCGGGCTTCTTGCACAGGCAGATATTCTCAGGCTGATGAAGATCAACAAGTGATTATATGAGGCTTTTGTGATATGTTTCACGACATGCACGAAAGTGAGGGGTGCCCCACAGAGTCAGGGCCTTGATCGACGGGCTGTGGACTGCTTGTTCTTCGGTTATTAGCGTCGCTGATATGTCTTAGTCGGGATGGCTCGCCGCTGATAGATCGCGGCACTTCGGCTTGTACGGAGAGCAATTAGGGCTTTTGATCGTGCGGGTTTTGTTGTCCATACGGGGAATCCCCGATCGCGCCAAGACTTCCACATCCTGGGATCAGCATTCTCGGTGGGATGGCGGACCATCTGCCTGGTGCAGGGGCTACCTTGCTGGGATAAGCCCTCTGCTGCTTGCTGATAGAAGCAGTGTTTTTCACTGTTGATCGCGGTGTTGATTGGCCGATGAACCTCAGCGGCAAGGGACTGATGCTGCGTTTTTTGATCCCTCAGCGGTGCGTGTGCTCCCCGAAGCTCTTTGACGGTGCCACCTGCAGGGCAGCTGTTTGATCGGCGGCGCCTGACTGGCCTGGGGTTCGAAACAACCTCCAGCCAAGCCTGAGCCTGCGCGCCCGCTCCAGTCGCCTGCTGAAGCATCGGCTAGCCTCCGATGCAGGGGGGGGGGGGGTGATCCTGCTCTCGATCTGGACCAATCCTGCCGGCCGCTTCCGCTTGCTTGGGGCGCTGGCATCGCACGTTGGGATAGGCCTTTCGATTGGCTGGATCTGCTGGCTCTAACTGCCACCATGGGGCAGCTCGCGAGGCTGTGGGTGTTTGCCAGGCTCGTTCGTGGGCGTGTTGTTCTCGGTGCTGGCGCTGCGCGAGCTTCACACGCGCCATGGCCATGGCTCAGCTTGATGCTGCTGCGTTGCGTCTTGCTGAAAGAACACATGCCCACTGGCATGCCATCAGGCGTTCCGGCATGCCAACGCAAGCACGATCCAGTCGCGGAGACCTTCACCAAGCATTCCACCCTGAGGGCATCGTCAGGGCAAACGCACAGCAGGCTACTGGCATGCCCATGAACATCAGCACGACGATCGAGCATTATAACTACGTTCAGTGATGCCCATACCGGCACGGACAATCAGCAAGGGTTTGAGTGGCGAAGTAGGACTCCCCTTCTGGCGCCTTACAAGTTTTCATGAACGGCTGCGCTACGCAGAAGCTAAAGTGGCTCGTATCACCGGGTGAATGGAATCTGAATTCATGAGTAGAAACAGAGGTGGATCTGTCAGGACGAAAGCGAACAGGCACCAGGAGAAGCAAGGAATGAACAGGGCTGCCAGGCCAGCGGCTGTCAGAGCGGAAAAAGAGGTCGTTTTTGTGATATTCCGGTTCGTAATCCCTCGATGCAATTGGCGCGTTCATAATCTCGCGTCTGGGCGATGTCCTCCGAGCCGACGAGGTATTGTGGGGTTGGTGTCCTTGGGCGGAGGGCGTGTGGGCCTGTCAGCGCCCCGGTGGTGACGAGGCATTCTTCGGGAAAACCACCACCCGGTTCTCCTTCGTGGGCCCCATCGCACATCATCCGCCATGCATATCTGAAGCATGGCTCATGCGGGTAAGCCCGCCAGGCTGTTGGGGTCATCCGCCGTTTGAGGGACCGGGTCACGGCGCCTGGGGTACAGGCCTTGCTGCAGAAGCCATTCGCCGAATCTCTGGGATGATGGCCAGATCGAATGACCCAAGGCCACGTCGCCAGGTGGCGTATGAGACGAAACTCGGTCCATGGCCAGCGCCCCAGTGTGTGCTGCAACATGCCGTCGATGGAAGCGAGGTCGTAAGTTGGAGCCGGCGGGCAACAATGGTGCGATGGCGGCATGGGCCGGGTCACCCGTGGGGTCGTCAATGAGGATGGTCATGGCCGCGATGCACTCGTGGGGTCATTCTGGCAGGGAAAAGGGAGTGGTTGGGGTGGCGGTGAGGGGGTGGGGGGGGTGGATGTGAATGCAAGTTACACCGTATGGTCTCGTCTCCTATGCAGGAAGTCAGCGAAGGCAGGATGTCACCCTCGGCTTTGTGAATAAAGTTTTGGCGAAGATGGGTGACCCTGGCTCTCTGAACTCTCGTCAGGCACGAAATCGGGCACTTGAATCCTCTGAGGTTGGGTGGCTCTACTTCAGATCGGGGAGGCTAAGTTTACTCAAGTGCTTCTTCCACTTTGGATCTGAATTCATGATAGATAGCCTGCTTGGTTGTAGTAGGCAGCGAGCTCACCTAAGCGACGGCGGTCAGAGCGATTGCAACTGCGCAGGAAAGAGTGCCAAGTCGCCTGTGCCCTGGCAGATGATCAAGCTGAGCATCCGCAGCTTGGTGGTAAGCCGGCGGCCCAGGTGGATCTTTCACGCCATCAGCCAGTGCTTTTCTTCTGCCCACAGCAACACAGCTGCTGCCGGGGTGATGCGGGTGTAACAGAATTGCGCTGCAGCATGGCGTATGCTGGGTGAGCGCGGGGGATGCCCAGCGGGGTATTCGCTGCCACTGGCTCTTGTGGACGTGCAGGCGTAGGCAGGCCAGTTGTCCGAGTTTTCCCAGCCATAGGTCACTCGGGCCGTCAGCTGCTCCGGATTCCGGAGGGAAAAGCGACCGTCAGTTTCGCCTGGCATCGGCATCGATTGTTTCCACCGTGCCACATCGCCGTTGAATACTCCTTCTCGTAGTCGTTTGCCACCTGCATAACTTGTCGGCCGGGGCAAAACGCAGCGAAGCGCTCCACCTGCTCGGTGGGGTCGGGGTTGAAGCAGCTGCTGCAACTCGTGTTGAGTGAGCGGGAAGCCACAAACACGCGCGCATACGGGAAGCTGCACCTGGGATTGGATCGAGGCAAGCGCGCCGGGAATGCGCTGCCCACACCTTGAGGATCAAAGCCACGCCTGCTGGGCGAGTCGGACAGGCAGGATATAGAAAGTCGCTGGTGGTCTCACACAGCGGTGGCGTAGATTCGGGTGGTGCGGCTTGAATTGGCGTGGGCGGTGGTGATGATGCGGCTGGTCTCGCGGCTGGCGGAACACCTCCGTGAGCCGGGGCACCGGGCGGGCGCCGCTGTTGATTAGATCGGCGAGTCCGCTGGCGGGGGCCCCACCGAGGGCAGTGATCACATCACCCACCAGCAGCAAGGCCGCTGTGGCAAGGGCGTCCAGCAGTGAGGCATCAACGGCACATTCACAATCGAGGTCTCATCCACACAGCAGAATGACTCGAGCGGCAGATCGGCCTTGGCGCTTGACTCGAAGGCTGCCGGGTCGACCAGCACGGTGGAATGGTTTTTGGCCTCTAGCCGGTGGGTTTCGCCTTCGTCTTGGGCGGGACGGGGGTGGGGAGCTGCGAGGCAGGATGCGTACTCGCTTTCCTTGGCCGCCATGAATGCGCAGGATTCGCGGTTGATCAAGGATGGTTGCCCACCCGCCGCACCGGATGATAAGCAACCTTGTGAGAGGCTGCTCACGCCCTTCTGGCTGGCCGGCGAGCTCCCAGGCGAGGCGTCTGCTCCATCCCAGGGGATGGCAATGGCGGCCTCGATGCTTCCCAGGGGGGACTGAGGTTCAGGGCCCTGGAGGGCTTCGGGCGATGCGAGCTCATCGCGGTGGAGATGCGCCACAAGATGGCGGGGTTCACAGCCAGGGGTGGTCGGCCACACGAGCTTCGCGATTCATGATCCAGGGACGATCTGGATCAACCCTGGCCTCATCGGCACGAGAGGTGGCGCCGCTCTCCTCAACCGGGCCCTGGCGCTCGACGCTGAGCAGTTTTCCAGCCAGCTTGAGGCAAGCTAAGCGTGGGGCGGCAGTGGCCATCACCATCGCGTCAGCAGGGCGTAATTGACGACGGCCGAGGCGATATGGCGGTGGGCTCAAATGCCCAGCTGCGGGATGCATCAGCGGGTGGCGGGAAGCGATTGCCGGGATGTCGTCGCCGCTCAGGAGGTAGGGGTCTCGCCATCACTGAACGGCGTGTTTCCCTACGTCTTGAAGATGCGCAACGGCCCTGGCGTTGCGAACTATGGCTTGCAGGAAGACATGATTTCGGCCACTTCTGTCGCAGGCTGGTGATCGCTGGCCCGCACCGGGCGATGCCGGACGATCTCCGTAGGCGTCGGCGCTGCTCGATCACCTCGAACACTGATCGCGAGCGCACGAGCTTGCTGGCGTAGATCGGGGCCGATGCAAGGATCATTCAGAACCAGTGTACTTCCTCGATCCCTTCTGCGGTGGCGGGGCGGAGCCTGAAGGAGGCAGGCTTGGACTGCTGGACGTGCTCCCGCTGTCCCCAGGTGCGCTCACGTACCATTAGCCGCGTGATCTGCGGGATGACCCACAAAGTCACAAGGTAGCGGTGGCCGGGGGGCTCCTTGATGCGCAGACGCCAGGCCGTTTCTCGGCGTTGTGGGAAGTACGCGCTCGATTTGAGATGCAGCACTCGGTGGGTTGGCGGGCTGGCTTTGGGTCTGATATGAGGGGACTGGCGGTGCCAGGGCAGAAGTGAGTTGTGGCTAACCTTTGCAGGCTTTCAGCCTTCGGGGGCGAGGGTGCAGCAAGGCTGCCGCTCTCGTTGCTCACCTCCAGGCAGGCCACTTGTAGCAGCCGGATCGCCGGTGGGCTTTCGCTGCTGCCAGTTGGTGCGAAGGCCAGGCCTCTCGATCAGACTCGAGTGCTCATCGAGCTCAAGGTGGGTTTGCCGTGGTGATCCACAGGCGATAACGCGTGGCTGGTGGCCTGGCTGCTGATTCGGCAGAAGGATGGTCAATCATTCTGGATCAGCTTGGTGGGAGTCGATCGCGTTTTGTGGTGTGGTGGTGATACCACTGGGGCTGCAGGGCGTCCAGCCGCCTTGGTTTCCTCCTCCAGAGCTTCAGGGCTCAGCACGGCTCAGATCCGGCGTGATTTCAGCAAGGGGATCTCCTGGTCGGGGAGCAACTCGCGGTGGTGAATTTCCAGCCGGTGGTAATCCGCTCCAGCGGGTCGGGGAAAAACGCAAGCACTGGGGCATCACGCAGCCAGCTCCTTGGGGGAGAGCGGTATTGGCCTCCTGCGCAGCTGTCCACGACACTTCGGCGCCAGCAAGCTGGCGCGAGAGGTTTTCAGTCAGCCATGGGCGGTGGGGTGGGTGCTCCCTTGCACCACAGGCCCTGGTGGAGCTGGCAGGTGAGCAGGGGATGCAGTTGACCCGGGTGGGACGAACAATGACAAGTCTGCAGACCTTGGCGGCTACGGGTGGGCAGTCAGGACTGCTTCACAAGAAAGGGCCAGTTGCTTGCAGCTCATGCCTGCGCTGAGCTAGGCGCGGCCTGGCAACCTGGGGAGCGGGGCAGGGAAGAGCCAAGGCGAACCATCAAGAGAACACTGTTATAGAGAAGTCATCTGGTTTCCCGCAGCTCGGGCCGCCCAGGTGGAGCCGAGGTGACACGTCGCCGGCTGAAGCGGGCTGATCGGTCGGCCAACAGACCCGCACCCGGTCCTCGATGTCACCGGCCATGACTGCACACAGTGCAGTTGACAAGCACGAACGACCTCTGAACCGGCCGCCGGGCGTGAATCACGCCGCCTCGAACGGCGAAGCGCCGGCCAACGGATTTGGTCAGCACCGATGGGAGTGTTGCGCACGGCGTGAGGAGCACGAAGGCTGCGCTGGCCTGCTCGGTTCGGCAAGGAGTGAACGCGAGCGCTTCGCGCCTGCTTACTGCGCGGGCCGGCTTGCTGATCGGGTTCCTCCCTCAGGCCATGGCCACACCTCTTGCCCACTGCGAATCCGCGCGTCTCGTTCACTTTATCCGATGGCCAAGGCGGCGCCCAATTGCACAGCGTTCTTCGGGAAGCGCGGCAAGCCGTAAGAAGAATGCGCTTCGTGCTGCTGGAGAAGGCCATTCGCATCGCCGCTCCTTGCGGCCAAGGGGCTTGCACCGTCTCGGTGATCTGAGCCGGCAGCTAACGGGGCCTTTCTCTGCTCCTGCTGCACAAGAGCTGGGGAAACCAACGTGTGCGGCTTAGGTTGTTGCACCAGCTGATAGGCCGGCCGATGACGACGCGGCCTCAGCGCGAGACAGCAACGTCAAACTCGGCGAACAGCAACCGCCGCGACTCAGGCGCGGGCGCATGGAGGCGAAACGCCGGCAAGGTGCCCTGGGTGCCAGCAGCCGGATCGCTGCGCTCTCGGGCTGGCGCCGGCGGCGCGTCAAGGGCTCGCAAGCGGCTTCGCGCCCTTGACCGTCCGGCTCACAGGGGGGGGGCGGGTTCTTCGCCTCTGTGCGATGAAACACACACCGAGTGCCCTGCCTGCGCTCGTGCTGGTCAAGCTGCACGCTCATCTCTGCTGCTCCATGCGCCTACGGCGCTGGTTTGCTCTGGGCAGCGGCATTCAATTGGTAATGGCGCTCTTCCCTGTCGCGTCGGCAGGCCTGGCACCGGCCAATCCGCAGCTTGATGGCACATCGAGGCCCTGGCAGGAGGAAGTCAAAGCCGGTCGCTGGATGAGGCCACAACATCGACACAGGCTCGTGGGCGCGATCTCCAGCCGAAGCGAGCAGCAGGAGGCCGATAGGATCTTCGCTCTCCTGGGCCGTGTAGCCCAGCCAGGGCGTTCAGGGCCGCGAAAACTGCCCGCAGAATGTCAAACCATCATCAGCAGAACATAGAGGACATCGCCGCTGCGCTGCGCTCTGGTCCCTTGGTGGCGCTGCTTCCAGGCGTCCACCCGCTCGCTCCACTCGGGATTCCGCTGCCTTGCACTGTACCGCCAATCAAAGCCAGCAGCGGTTACACAGCTTTCTTCTCTCTCGCGCTGCTGGGCCTTCGTTATCATTTTCGTGTGATGCTCAGTTTAGTGGTGGCATTGGTCTTCGCCAGATTTTGCGACATTTCCGAGGCAATGTCGCGGTTTTCTCATTTTCAAAGGATAGTTTACCCCTTTTTGATCTTGGTTTTTATTTTCGTTACACCTCTGCTTATTTGCACCGTGCGTCTGGTTTGTGATCGATTCATTCACAGCAACATCGACGGGCGTTCAACAGCGAAGCGAGAACCAAACTGGCTTCTTATCGCATCTTCTCCAATAAAAAAGGGCCGGCACAGATGTGCTCGGGCAGCAGATTTCAGTCCATTGCTGTCCTGATCAGTAAGACGGTGCAGCTGGGATCAGCGCCCTGGCGGCTGGCTTGGTCATAGTGGCCAGGTCGCTCTGAGTGGTCATGCTCTGCAGGTTGGTCGTCTGGCCATTGCCATCGAACTCAGCGATCCACCGTGTTCGGGCCAAGGCCCACGCTGACATGAGGAAATGAGCACCGGGTGAGTGCGCAACGACTCCACGTGCTCAGGCAGCGAGGTGGTGCCGTCATTGCAGGGATCGTGCTTGCCTTGCTGTCGATCGGCTCGAGATTAAGCCCATTGGGTCTTTGCTGAGCCTGAACTCAGCGGCAACTGGGAGCGAAAGATCTCAAAGAAGCTGCACGGTTTGTGCCACCGGTAGCCCCTCGGCCTCAATGAACAAGCGTCCAGACGCGATCGCTTGCGCAGTTCATCCACTGGCTTGAGGGCTCATCAACGCTCTTTGGCCCGCTTCACCTTGCGGGCAGCAGAGGCTTCCAGTTGGCGCTCGCGGGTGGCAATCTCACGTTTCAGCTGTTCCTTCTGCGCATCGGCCTCCTGCACCGTCGTACTCTCGGATTGATCTTGGAGAACTGGGAGAGTGGCCGCTTCAAGGTGCGCAGATCGCGCTCCAGGTTGTTGGTCTTGCGGCGCTCGGCTTGAGGCTGTGATCTGCGCGCGGGGGAGAGGCTCGGCTCGGGCTCATCGCCAGCAATGTCATCGAGGGGTTCTCGTCGTCCTGGTCTCGTCCGAGCCGACTACATCCTCAGGTGAGTATCGGCTGCATGGTCATGGTCAGTGTCGCCGGCACGCTGGTTGGGCTGGTGCTTGGCTTGCTGCTCAAAGGGACGTAGCGGCTGCGAGCTGCAGGAGTTGATCAAGAAGGCTTGAAGGCATGGTCCATCGGGCTGTGGGTTGAATGGGGCAGGCCGTCCGGGCTCTGCTCCTGCCATCTATTGCCAGCTGCTCAGAGATTGATAGAAGAGGAAACCAACCAGCGGCGAAGTGGGAATCGGGATAGGATGGCGTGGGCTGCTCCAGTGTCGGGTCACATCCAGAGTCAATCGGTCACAGAGAACCGCGCAGTTTCGGGAGACGGATCATCGCAGCGGGTAAGCAGGGTCGAGGGCGGATCGTGGCACACAGATCTGGCCAGGGTCCAGCTCATGCTGGCCTGATCGCCGGCACGTTCACACCAGGCCAGCGCAGCTGCTCAGCGCCGGGGTAGGATCGAGATCCGAGAAGGTTGTAATCGCGGCAGGTGGGTTGGTGGTGTGTAAAGCTAGCGAGAACGGCATGTGTGCCCTCAGACCAGGTGGGCCATAGCGCGAAGCAGTTGCGGTTGAGGTTGCGCAAGGGTGTTCCACGTGGTGCGTGACGACCAGCCAGCAGGTTGAGCGTGAGGTCGCACCACGTTTGAAATCGTTTTCGTAGGTGCCAGTTCAGGGTTTCTCCTGGCAAGGTCTGCACGGTGGTGCTGGCGCTCCGCATACGCTCAATGTGTTCACCGGGACTGATGACAAGCACCCTGGGTTTGGGCTTGGCGCCAGCACATTCTCGCCCGCTGTGGTGCCCAGGGCGATGCACCGGAGCATAGGCCTGGCCACAGCAGCAGAGAGAGACCAAAGCAGCTCGCTCGCGGCTGTGGGGGGGCAGCATGGCGGGCGCTGGAGCCGAGAGATGACCCCACACAGAGGCATCACAGGGGCAAAAGCAGGTGGTGGCAGGGGCTCGTGTGATTGCGGTGTGGGGTGGTGAAGATCAGGCGGTGTAAGATCGGCACACCGATGCCTGCAGGGCTGGCTGGCATCAAGGAAGTCCAGCGTAGGGGCGCTTGGCATCGAGCACC
>Ga0163217_1042935_pt1 | contig 15516 bp, 23 predicted proteins | sample SynspAceP_FD_185933 | JGI IMG/M metagenome (GOLD analysis project Ga0163217, IMG submission 185933) | Saline lake microbial communities from Ace Lake in Antarctica - Synechococcus sp. Ace-P (PacBio error correction) | ecosystem: Environmental > Aquatic > Non-marine Saline and Alkaline > Saline ...
AAAGAGAGAGATGTCGCTCACAGATCACTTGAAGTCGCGTTCCATCCGACTAATCAGGTTAGGAAAAAGAATTACGTTTTTGGCCCCTGGGTTGGGGTTAGCCCCAAGGGCCCTGGTCCCCACCTTGACGGCCAAAACTCGGGTTTCCCATCCAAAAGTTTGGAACCCTAAAACAAGCGCCGCTGTCCCACAGCGCCTTTGGTGGGTGCCCTGGGGCCATGCCGGGCATGAACCGCAATGGACGGGCTGAAACAAATTATTTGCCCGAAGCGCAAGGCTGGCGAACCTGCTTTTGATTTCGGCAGCAAACAGGGGGCCGTTGGCAAAGCCTGCCGGGGCAACTGGCACGCGGCAAAAAGGTAATGAAGGGGATTGCGTTGCTGGCGGGTCTGACAAAATGCAGATACGCAGTCGAAACACTTGGCTACGCGCATTGTATGACACCCGCAGTTTTTCTACCCTCGAGAATGACCAAGGCGTTTGGCCGAAGTTTTGCTCCAGAGATGGCATCGACATCTAATTTTGAAAATGTTGGCGGCATTACTTGCAAGCAACAACTGCCTTGATGCGGGCCCAGCATGGACGCATCCCGTTATTGTTGGGCTTGATCGCATTGTATTCCGGTGAGGTCCTGGAAACAGGCCATGCATTGCCTGCTGCATTCTTTCTATTTTATCACAACGCTAAAAGTCGAAGGCTTCATCGTTAGTGACGCATTACCACCGCTTTGGCGGACTTCCTGTCCGAAGTTCGCGCCGACGACCATGATCGCAGACAGGGCAAGCATCAACATTTAAACCGCCGAGAAACCAACCGTTTCGACGGGTTTGGAAGTCAGTCGCCGATCGGCATTTCTGAAAACAGATGCTGGACGGAGGGAATTTCGGCAAAACAATTGGTGCGTAGTCTGGGGACGAGTAATTGAGAGCCAACCACGGGAGACGACAGACGCCGTGTTGCTTCGAGAGGGTCAATGCCCACCTGACGCGGTCCAGTTCTGGCCCCCGTACAAAGCTGGGCCATTGTTCTTCCGCTGGTAGGGTGATTGCTTTCATGCGCAGCGAGGCACTGGCCTTCATCGGTCTTGGTTTGCCAAACTTCATATGGCTATTGGCTATACCCACAGACTGGCCAGACGAGGCCCCATACTTCGAGGCCCACACATTCACAATGTCGATCGCCGCTAAGCGTATACTTCGGCCATTTTCTCGTTCAAGGGTCCGGCGCGGCAAGCACAGCTCGTCCCATCACGACGCGATAGAGCCCTTGTGCCGCGCAATCGTATTGTCGATCAGCATCCGCTCGAATGCTCAACATATTCCTTCAGGGTTGCCTTTGTGACAATCGTTGGGCGACAAATTCCGACGCTCGGGCGTTAGCAATGCTGAAATCGTCCCCCTGGCGAGCGGCCGCGCTGAAGCATGCAGCGCTCGGTCGATATTGATCAATTGGCGGACAATTTCCCCGGGCCACCAGGTGCGCTTGCACCAGCTGAGCGGCCTGCCTGGCCGCGCTGAGCTGGGCGCGCATCGCGCCGTATTCTTCGGCGAACTGCTCGTCATATGGGCAACAGGCGTCCGAATATCTTCGCCGCGCTTGGCGCAGGGGTGGCACAGAAATGCGCACGCTGCCAAGCGGTAGAACAAGTCTGGGCGGCCAGCATTTCTTCGGCGTTTTATCGGCATCGGTCAGTTGCACCCGCCACGATCCCGCGTCTCGCACTGGCGCCTTGCGCATTCAACGCACAGCCAGCAAGCGCGCTTGCAACGCAGGCCGATAACGCCTCCACATCCTCCAGACACACGGTGCCGCCGCGCTTGCTCCCATCAGCGGTAACGTGCATCCGGTGCGTCCCGCACAGCATCGCCCCCAGCGAGGGCTCATCCTCAGCCAAAGCAGCTTTGCAGCGTATAAACTTGCGTCCCTGACGTGGGCCAAACCGCGTGCAGGGCGTGCGCGACAGGCTCCTTGGCCGGTGCCCCGTTTCGCCCTCGATCAAACATGCCCGTCGGCTTGGCCGAGGATCAAGAAATATCTTCGCGCAAGCTCATCCGGGCAGGCGACACGCCAATAGCTTGCGCATCACACTGTGCCGTCGCTCACTCGCGCCTGCAAAAGTGCGGTTATCAGCGTCAAGCGGCCGCGTTCGACGCGCGCTTGGCCAGAATCGGTCATGCCGGTCGGGGTTTTGGAAGGCTTTTCCCATGAAATCATAAGCCGCCGATGCGCAATCGCCTCGACGGCCATAGGCACATCGCATGCCCGGTGTCAATGAATCACTGGAAGCGCGCTATCCAGACCCATCCCAGCCGCTTTCAAGAACGCATCCGTCCATGCCCGCAAATCCGAATATCGCTGATGCACGAATCCCCGGATAACCCGGCCGATGATCTTCAAATAGCCTCCTCGGCCGAGGCAAAGGTTTCGGTCCTCAAACCCGAAATCGCGCCAACCATTGGCTGATCGATTGCGCATGTCCTGCTCGTCATCGAACAATGGCGATGCGCAGCGGCTCTGGGGTGGGAAGTTCGGCCATTCTACGGCTCCTACGCTATAAACCGGAGGCTTTGTCTGGGTGCCCGTCGTCAAAACCGGCAGGCGCATCTCGAAGACCGCGCCGCCACCTGTCGCGTTGCGTGCGGTAAGTCTTTTTCCGCCGTGATCGGCGCAACAATGCCCATGGCATCGCAAGGCCGAGGCCCACACGCATCGCCGGGCGTTTGGTTGTAAAGACGGCTCGAACAACTGTCAAAAGATTTCAATGCCGTTGCCCATTGTCCCGCGCACGTCAGGCTAACCGTCTCACCACTGCTTCAGCATCATATCAATCTGGCCGGGTTTCGCACGCTTTTGGGTGGATCTCAGCGCCGTTTTCGCAGCAGGTCACGATCACCTGCTCGATCTGATCCGGTCCTCCCAGCACCAATACGGGTGCTTTGGGGGCCGAGCGCGTGTTTCCACATGGCGCTGTTTTCAACTGCGGCTCCATCCATGCCCAGAGCACCTGAACATGGCTTTCGCGCAAATCGACGGCTGCTGAAACCGCGTCCCTCGCCCCTTGCGCGCAATAGCTTTTCAGCTGCCGCGTGAATCCGATGCCTATGCGGTTCGATCAGATCATCGATGCGCGCGAGGACGACGTGGCAGATTCCTCGACGTCCGCGCTGCAACAACAAGCCGCGCGCGCTGCCAAGTAGGTTCTTCATCGCCGCCAGCGTTGGTTCAATTCATGGATGACTGCCGCCGACCTCTCGCCCAGAGGCCAGCAAGTTTCTGCGAGTTGTGCAAGCGTCTGTCGGACACCGCCAAATTTCGCTCGCCGCTTCCCGCTTCGGCAATCTGCGCGCTGCAAACGGTCGTTTGAGCGCGCCGCAATTTCACCGACTCGCGCTGGAAAGAAACGAAGGCCCTCCGACACCGCGCGGCGGCTGAGAAAATAAAAGCCCACGCGGCAAGCAGGATCGCAAAGCCCATAATCTCAAGCGCGATCACGGCATTCACCCGCTTCGCGCACGCTTTGTAGGTTAACGAAACTGGTCAGCCGCACGCCGCGAAACGGGATCAGTGAGTCGAGTTGCCAACACCGGCCTCGCCCGCCAGATAGGTCTGCCGGCCCAAGCCCCGGACTGGTCCAATCCTGCGTTGTCCGGAAGGCCGCGCGATGGCTGAAGGCGGTGATTGTGTCTCAAGCGCCTTCTACCACGTGCGCCGCGCCAGGCGCGATTCTGTCCGCCAAGATCACTTGTCCGGTGCTGTCGGTGATAAGATCGCGCGTCGGCGCCACGCCAGCGTTTCTCAAGCTTGGCCAAACATCGAGCCTCGACCACGATCACCCGATACCGCGCTGCGCGCTCTCGTCTTTGCGCGAAAACTGGAACCCCGAAGCTGCCGGCGTCTTCCTCACAACCGTAAAAGACGGTCCCGGACCGCGCAGTGCCTCCACATACGGCCGGGGTGGTGCGTGAGAAATGTCGCCAGACGCGTGCGGTCCGTTCGCGGCCAAGCCAGCGCCCCTCGTCGTTTTGAGCATAACGGGCCGCGCCGATCTCGTCGCGCAGCGAGATCAACCCGCTGCGGAGGTCGCTACATAATCGCCCCGAGTTTTAACGCCCCGATCATTCACCGGATCGCCGTGACAGCAGAAGCGGCACGGTGAAGTTGCGCTGCACCTCAGACCACAATCGCATTGGCGTAAAGCGAGACGCGCAATTCTGCCCGCCCCCGCGGTGTCTTGGGTAAAGCGTTCGGTTCACCACAGGTTGGTGCCGGCAACGGCCCCGATTGGCACAATAGCACAAATCACGCCCAGACCCACACGCATGATCCGCGGCAACCCGAACATCGGGACATCGCTGAGGCTAGGGTGCATCCAGATCAGGCGGGTGTGGGGGAATGCCGCCTTCGGTGCCGAAAATCGCACTCATGGACACAGACTAAGGCGCCTGCGAGGGGGGTCTCAAGGTGCGCAACAAATGCTGGGCGGGGCGGGACCAGACGGCTGCGCTCAGGCCGCAACCAGCGCCCACCCGCGAGCCCAGCAACTAGCGCCGCCACCCTCTGTGCGCCCCGTCGCCGCGCATCAATCGCACGCTGGGTGCGGCAATGAGGCCAAGCACACGGCGGTTTCTTCGATAGAATGCCCGCAATGTCTGCGGGCCGAGCCGTTTGGGGCTTGTCCGATACCGAAAGCGCCACGCGCCCGCTCGCCCTCAAGACGGTCCAGCGTCAACCTCATCGGCGGTGTAATTGCCGTCAATGATGGGCAATCGGGAACGAAACCCTCCGCGCCTTACCGTAGCCATCCAAGAACGGCGAGACATCAGCTTCAATCCGCAAACCTACGGGTTTGCACAAGAATTTGGGTTTGCATTGCGCCATCAAGGCCCGCACAAGCGCCGCTTCCAGCAGTTACCTGAAAGCCAATTGCAAATCCCCAGCATCATGCCCACCCGCCCTGGCGCAAACGTCGCCACAGCGCCATGATCGGTGCGCGGCGGCAAATGGCACCAACAGCGCAGGTAGTCGCATGGCTTAAAGCCGCCGTTGCTAGACCAACAATATCGAGGCCCGCAGCAATGCCGTATCCTTGTGCCAAACCTTGGGACCTCAAAGCCCGCCTGCGCGAAGGCCACGCCGAGGTCGCGGTCACAGTTTCGAATTCCGGGGGGGGGGGAAAGGTTTAACGGCTGCGCGCATCGGCAGGCTTCCTTAGCTTTGAAAGTCGGTCACCAACCGCAACGCAGCCGGAGCGCGTGGTCCGTTGAACGCAGCGAGCTCAGCACTGACACCACGAACAGCCAATCTCGCGCGCAATCAGCGGGCGACATATCCACCACCACGCCCCGCGTGATCAGGTCCCAGCAGCGACGGAAACGCCAGCTTGGCATCCCGCGTGACGCAAATAACGCAGATTGCCCATATAGACCGCGTTCATATCACATCCATACGCGGGGCGGCGACGTATGGCCACGGGCATGCCCAGCTGCACATGGCGGCCGCAGCGGTGGCGCAGACACTCGATGGAGGCGTTTGACCGTCTCAGGTATCCCAGCGCCTCGACACTCAATGCGCGCCGGCCGCCAGTAATCTCGCGGATGCGCGCGGCGGTATCACCCTCCACCGCGCATTCCAACGCTTCGCCCCCAAGCCTTGGCGTGGGTTAGTTTTTTCTTCAACACGTCGACGCAAATCACCGCCGTGCCGCCAAGCCGCTGGCCCAAAAGCAGGCCCGACAACCCAACCCCGCCCGTGCCATGCACCGCCAGCCATTCGCCCGCCCTGCAAGCCCGCGCGCCCGGTCAGGCCGTTTCCATGCGGTTGTCACGCGGCACCCTAGGCCAGCGGCGACAACCGGGGACAGGCTTTTCGGGCAAAGCGCGACAGGTTTGTGGTCAAACGCACCGCAACATAATTCGGCAAACGCGCCCGGCTTCTACAAAGCCGCGAAGAGCTGTTCGGACAGGTGTTTTTGCGCCCCGACTGACATGAACGGACACGTGCCGCACGCAAGGATAAACGGGGCCACAACAAACATCGCCACGCCCCCAAGTCGCGCGCGGCCCAGCTTCGACGAACTCACCCGCAATACTCATTGGCCCTTGGATTTGTCCCGGGCTTTACGCGCGGAATGCTCGCCGCGACCAAGCATGCAGTCGCTACGACAGACGCCGGCCAGGCCAAAACCTTCAGGATCACGCCGTCTTCGGGGCATTCCGGCATCCGCCACATCTTCGAGCGACCAAGGGCGCTTGATAAGACCGCAAGAACGCGTGCACGCATTAGCCATCTCCACGTCGGGTACTCTCGATTCACGCACATTGGGCGCAGCAGCTGTCGCACATCGACTTCACGTCCGCTTCCGAGGTGCCGTCTGCCAAATCTAGTTCGACTCACCTTGCCTTGGGCGCACACCAGCAACACCCGTCAAACCGAGCGTCCCAAGCGCGTGACGCACCGCCTCGCCCTGGGGGTCCAAAACACCGTCTTTCACATCCACGGTTACGGTGGCCTTTCATCGGCAACGGCCCTCTTGTTCGCGTTCATAGCAAACTCAAATACTGCGGATCAGTTGATCAAGGTCGGTTTTGGTGATTCTGCGCCGGTGTTTCACGCGGGCCAGCCCACCCAAGCGACGCGCGACTTCCGTATAGGCGTCGGCCAGATCGCCGAGGTCTTGGCGAAACACGTCCTTGTCCAACTCGTTGCCGGTTTTCATGTCCCACAAGCGCACGAATCCGGGCTGAATCATCGTCGGCGATGATCAGGCGCATAAAGTCGTTTGTCCAAAGCTGCAATCTCGATCTTTGAAATCCACCAGCTTGATCCGACGCCCACCCGGCAACAGGCCCGACTAAAGTCAATTCACACTCCGCACGGCGAGCGCACCATAATCGTCGAGGTCTTGGTGGGTGGCCCAGCCAAAGCGAGGAATGTTTCTTTCGCTGACCAGCGGATCGCCCAGATCGTCCGTCTTTATAGTAAAACTCGATGATCGGGCGCGGGCAAGCGCTGTGCCTTCCGCAATCCGCGAGGCGCTTGGAGATCGAGCCTGCCGCCACATTGCGCACCACGACCTTCCAGCGGAATAATCTCAACTGGCCGGATCAGTTGCTCGCGCAATGTTCAGGCGGCGGATAAAGTGCGCGGCACCCCGATCTGGCCCAGCCCGTCCCTGAAAAACTCGCTTAGGGCGGTTGTTCAGCACGCCCCTTGCCCTCGATCACGGCCTTCTTTTCGGCGTTAAAACCGCTGTGGCATCATCCTTGAAATTACTTGCACAAACGTGCCGGGCTCTGGGCCCATCGTAAAGGATTTTGGCTTTGCCCTTCGTAAAATCTTCTTGCGGGCCCGGGCCATGGCACGAACTCCGGAAAAGCCAAGATGCACGCGCGCGCGAATGCCCTGCGCACGAACGCCCGCCTAAATAGGCCAAGGTGCCAAACCGCCGCAGCCGCGCGCACCACCAGCCTTGCCGATGCAAGGCCGCAATCTGCATATAAAAGGCACAAGTTTTGCAAGGGAGGCCGCGCGCGATGCCACATTCGCATGACCGCGAAAACGCGTTTGAATCAATTCGCACCATGATGCGAGATGCAATTCAAGCAGAATGCCGCCGCAACAGCTGGCTGGGTTCTTTGGGCGCTGACTTATGGGCAAGAGATGGGGATGCGGCCCGGCAGACTCGCGCGCGAAGTTCGTGAAGTCGGATTTTTGAGGAAGCAGGCCACGGAACGTCTATGCCGCAAGGTCCCTTCGGCGATCTCGCGGCAGTTCGCCCATCTTGGCGCGGATCGTGGCCCTTCGTCGGCCAGCTCGCCGAGATCGCCGAGACCTTGCGGTAGACGTCTTCGTGGCCGCTTCCTCAAAATCCGACTTCACGACTTCGCGCGCGTTAGTCGCGGCCGCATTCCCATCTTTGCCGCATCACGTCAGCGGCCAAAGACCCAGCCAGCTTGTTTGGCGGCGGCATCTGCTTTGAATTGCCAATCTCAGCATCATGGCGAAATTTGTTCAAACGCGTTTTCGCGGTCATCGAATGTGGACATCGCGCGGGCCTCCATTGGGCAAAACTTTGTGCCTTTTTATATGCCTGATTGCGGCCTTGCATCGCAAGGGCTGGTGGTGCGCGCCGGCTTGCGGCGGGTTTTTGGCAACTTGGCCTATAGGCCGGGGTTCGTGCGCAGGCATTCCGCGACGCGCGTGCATCTTGGCTTTTTTCCGAGTTCGCTGCCATGGCCGCCGCAAGAAGATTTACGAAAGGCAAAGCCAAAATCCTTTTTACGCCAGGGCCCAGAGCCCGGCCAACGTTTGTGCAGTAATTTCAAGGATGATGCCACAGCCTTTAACGCCGAAAGCAGGCGTGAAATCGAGGGCAAGGGCGTGCTGACAACCGCCTAAGCGAGTTTTCATTGGAAAGGGCTGGGCCAGAATCGGGGGTGCCCGACGCACTTTATCCGGCCGCCTGAACATGCGCGGAGAACTGTCGGCAGGTTTGAGATTATTCCGCTGGGAAGTCGTGGTGCGCAATGTGGCGGCAGGCCTCGATCTCCAAGCGCCTCGGGATTGCGGAAAGGCAACAGCGCTGCCGCGCCCGATCATCGAGTTTTACTATAAAGACGACGATCTGGGCGATCCCGCTGGTCAGCGAAGAACCATCCTCGCCTTTGCTGGCCACCCCACCAAGACCTCGACGATATGGTGGCGCTCGCCGTGCGGGTGAATGACTTTATGTCGGCCTGTTTGCTTGGGCGTCGGATCAAGCTGGTGGAATTTCAAGATCGAGATTGGCAGGCTTTGACAACGACTTTATGGCGCCCCCCCCCCCCTTGATCATCGCCCGACGAGATCAGCCCGGATTCGTGGCGCTTGTGGGACATGAAAACCGGCACGAAGTTGGACAAGGACGTGGTTTTCGCCAGACCTCGGCGATCTGGCCCGACGCCTATACGGAAGTCCGCGCGTCGCTTGGTGTGCTGCCGGTGACACCGCGGCAAATCACCAAACGCGAACCTTGATCAACTGATCCGCAGTATTTGAGTTGTAATGACGCGGACCAAAAGAGGGCCGTGCCATGGAAGCCCCACCGTAACCGTGATGTTTGAAAAGAAGTTTTTGACCCCCAGGCGAGGCGGTGCGTCACGCGCTTGGGACGCTCGGGTTTGACGGGGTTTTGCTGGTGTGCGCAAGGCAAGGTGATCGAACTAGATTTTGGCAGACGGCACTCGACAGCGGGACGTGAAGTCGATGTGCGACAAGCCTGCTCCCAAATGTGGTGATCGAGAGCTACCGGCGTGGAGATGGGCTTAATGCGCTGCACGTTCTGCGGACTTATCAAGCGGCCTTGTCGCTCGAGATGTGGCGATGCCGGAATGCCCCGAAGCCGGCGTGATCCTGAAGGTTTTTTGGGCCTCCGGCGTCTGTCCGTAAGCGACTGGCATGGCTGGTGGGCCGAGCCATCGCGGCGTAAGCCCGACAAATCCAGGCATGAGTTATTGCGGGTGAGGTCGTCGAAGCCTGGGCCGCGCGCCGACTTGGGGCGTGGCGATGTTGTTGTGGGCCCCGTTTATCCTTGCGTGCGGCACGTGGTCGCGGTCATGTCAGTCGGGCGCGCCAAACACCTGTCCCGAACCAAGCTCTTCCGGGCTTGTAAGACCGGGCGCGTTTTGCCGAATATGTGCGGTGCCCGTTTTGACGCACAACCTGTCCGCGCTGCCCGCAAAGCCTGTCCCCGGTTTGTCGCCGCTGGCCTAGAGGTGCCGCGGACAACCGCATGCACGGCCTGACCGGGCGCGCGGCTTGCAGGCGGGCGAATGCTTGGCGGTGCATGGCACGGGCGGGTGGGTTGTCGCTCTGCTTTTGGCCGGAGCGCTGGCGCCACGTGAATTTGCGTCGACGTGTTGAAGAAAAACTAACCCACGCCAAGGGCTTGGGGGCCAAGGCTGGTTGTGATGCGCGTGAGGGGTGAATACTGGCCGGCGCAGATCCGCCGAGATTACTGGCTGGCGGCGCGCAATGTGAGTGTCGAGCGCTTGGGATCACCTGAGACGGTCAACGCCTACCATCGAAGTGTCTGCGCCCGCTGGGCCGCCAATAGTGGCAGCTGGGGCATGCCCGTGGGCCATACCGCGGTATGGATTGTGAATACTGAACGCGGTCTATATGGGCAACTCTGGCGTTATTGGCGTCACGCGGGATGCCAAGCGGCGTTTATCCGTCGCTGCTGGACCTGATTCAGGCGGGGCGTGGGTGGGGTATGTCGCCGCTGATTGCGCGCGAGATTGGCTTGTCGGGTGTCAGTGCTGAGCTCGCTGCGGTTCCAACGGTACCCACGGGCCGGGCGTTGCGGTTGTATCCGACCTTTCAAAGCTAAAGGAGCCTGCCGATGCTCGCAGCCGTTATAACCTTTCCCGATCGAAACTGTGACCCGCTGACCTCGGCGTGGCCTTCGCGTTCAGGCCGGGCTTTGAGGTCTCCAAGGTTTGGCACAAAGGATACGGGCATTGCCTGCGGGCCCTCGATATTGTTGGTCTGCCGGGCGGCTTTTAGGCCTGGCGACTACCTGCGCTGTTGGTGCCATTGCCGCGCGCGCCACCGATCATGGGCGCTGGTTGGCGACGTTTGCGCAGGGGCGGTGGGCATGTGCTGGGGATTGCAATGGCTTCAGGTAACTCTGGAAGCGGGGCTGCTGCGGGGGCCTTGAATGCGCAATGCAAACCTCAAATTCTTGTGCAAACCGTAGGTTTGCGGATTGTAGCTGATGTCTCGCCGTTCTTGGATGGCTACCGGTAAAGGGCGCGGAGGTTTTCGTTTCCCGATTGCCATCATGACGGCAATTAATCCCACGATGGTGTGACGCTGGACCGTCTAGGGCGAGGTGGCGCGTGCTGTTTCGGTATCTGACATACCCAAAGCTCGGCTCCCGCGACATTGGCGGGCTGCTATCTCTGTAGTATACGCGGGCCGTGTGCTTGGCCTCATGCCCGCACCCCGAGCGGGGCGACGGGCGGCACAGATGGGGCGCGCCTTGTTTTGCTTTGGGCTCGCGGGGCGCTGGTTGCGGCCTGAGCGCAAGGCGGTCTTCCCGCCGCAGCATTGTTGCGCACCTTGAGACCGCCCCTCGCGGCGCTTAGTCTTTGTTTCCCATGAGTGGATTTTTCGGCACCGAAGGGCGCATTCGCCCCCACAACCGCCCTGATTCTGGAGCAACGCCTCACGCGCATCGCGCCTCCCGATGTTCGGGTGCGCTGGATCATGCGTGTGGGTCTGAGCGTGATTGTGCTAATGTGCACTCGGGGCCGTTTGCGGTCACCAACCTGTGGCTGACCGGAAACGCTTTACCCAAGCACACGCGGGGGCGGGCAGAATTGCGCGTCCTCGCTTTACCCAATGCGATTGTGTCTGAGGTGCAGCGCAACCCACCGTGCCGCTTCTGCTGTCACGCGATCCGGTGATGACGGGGCGTTAAACTCGGCGACTTATTAGGCGACCTCGCAGCGTTTGATCTCGCTGCGCGGACGAGATCGGCGCGGCCTCGCTTTAATGCTCATAAACGCGAGGGGCGCGTGTGGCCGCGACCGGACCGCACGCGTCTGGGCGACATCATCACGCAACACCCCGGCCTATGTGGAGGCACTGCGCGGGTCCGGGACGTCTTACGCGTTGGTGGAGGAAGACGCCGGCAGCTTCGGGTTCCAGTTTTCGCGCAGATCGAGAGCGCGCAGCGCGGGTATCGGTGTGATCGTGGTCGCAGGTCGAATTTGGCCAGCTTGAGAACCGCTGGCCGTGGGCGTCACGCGATCTTGATCACCGAACAGGCACCGGACAAGTGCTCTTGGCGACAAGAATCGCGCTGGCGCGGGGCGCACAGTGGTAGAAGGCGCTTGAGACACAATCACCGCTCTTCAGCCACGCGCGGGCCTTCCAGACAACGCAGGATTGGAACCGCAGTCCGGGCTTGGGCCGCAGACCTATCTGGCGGGCGGAGGCCGGTGGTTTGCAACTCGACACACTGATCCCGTTTCGCGGCTGCGGCTGACCAGTTCTTCGTAACCTATGCAAGCGTGCCGCGAGCGGGTAATGCGTGATCGCGCTTTGAGATTATGGGCCTTTGCGATCCTGCTTGCGGTGGGCTTTTATTTTCTCCGCCGCCGCGCGTGGTCGGAGCTTGTTCTTCAGCGCGAGTCGGGTGGAATTGCGCGGCGCTCACGACCGTTTGCAGCGCGAGATTGCCGCAGCGGGAAAGCGGCGGAGCGAAATTTGGCGGTGGCCGAGCAGAACGCCTTGCACAATCGCGAAACTTGCGGCCTTGGGCGAGATGTCCGGCGCAGTTCAGCCCATGAATTGAACCAACACGCTGGCGCGATGAAGACCTACTTGGGCAGGCGCGCGGCTTTGTTGCAGCGCGGACGGTCCGAGATCTGCGTCGTCCTTCGCGCGCATCGATGATCCTGAATCGACCGCGCATGGCATCGATCACGCGGCAGCTGAAAAGCTATGCGCGCAAGGCGAGGACGCGTTCGCGGCCGTCGCTTTGCGCGAAGCCAATGTCAGGTTGCTCTGGCTGAATGGACCGCAGTTGGAAACAGCGGCCATGTGGAAATCAACGCGCTCGGCCCCCAACGCACCCGTAAATTGGGCTGGGAGACCGGATCAGATCGACAGGTGATCGTGAACCTGCTTGGGCGAATAACGCGCTGGTATCGCACCAAGGTGCCGAACCCGCAGATTGATATGCATGCTGAGCGTGTGAAGACGGTTAGCTGACCGTGCGCGAGCAATGGCAACGCATTGAACAGATCTTGATCAGTTGTTCGAGGCCGTTCTTTACAACCAAACGCCCGGCGATGGTGGTGGCCTCGGCTTGCGATTTTCCAAGTGTGCATTGTGCGATCACGGGCGGAAGACTTACCGCACGCAAACGCGACAGGTGGCGGCGCGGTCTCGAGATGCCGCCTGCCGGTTTTGACGACGGGCAACCCAGACAAGCCGGTTTAAGCGTAGGAGCCTTAGAATGGCCGAACTTCCCACCCCAGAGCCCGCTGCGCATCGCCATTGTCGATGACGAGCAGGACATCGCCAATCGATAGCCAATGGTTGGCGCTTCGGGGTTTGAGACGAACCTTTGCCTCGGCCGAGGAGGCCCTTTGAAGATCATCGGGCCGGGTTAAACCGGGGATCTGTGGATCAGCAGATATTCGGAATGCCGGGCATGGACGGGATGGCGTTCTTGAGCGCTTTGATGGGTCTGGATTAGCGCGCTTCAGTGATCATATCAACCGGGCATGGCGATGTGCCTATGGCCGTCGAGGCGATGCCCATCGGCGCTTATGATTTCATGGAAAAGCCGTTCAACCCCGACCCGGAATGACCGATCTGGCCAAGCGCGCGTCGGAAGCGCGCGGCTTGACGCTTGATACCGCAACTTCTTGCGGGCGCGAGTTTGAGCGACCGGCCACAGTGTTTGAATGCGCAAGCTGATTGGCGGTGTCGCTGCGAAATGGAAGCGGTTGCGCGAGATATTCTTGATCTCGGCCAAGCCGACGGCATGTTTGATAGAGGGCGAAACGGGCACCGGCAAGAAGCCTTGTCGCGCACGCCCTGCACGCGGTTGCCCACGTCCAGGGAGCAAGTTTATCGTGCAAAGCTGCTTGGTCTGAGGATGAGCCTCCTGCTGGGGCGATGCTGTTTGGCTGGGGACGCACCGGATGCACCCGTTACCCGCTAGTGGAGCGCAGCCCGCGGCGGCACGTTGTTCTGGAGGAGTGTGGAGGCGTTATCGCCTGCGTGCAAGCGCGCTTGCTGGCTGTGCTGAATGCGCCAAGGCCCCAGTGCCGAGACGCGGATCGTGGGCCGGTGTGCCTTGACGATGCCGATAAAACCGCGAAGAATGCTGCGCCCAGACTTGTTCTACCGCCTTGGCAGCGATGCGCCCTTTCTGGTCACCCTGCCGCCCCACACGCGGCGAAGATATTCTGACGCTGTTTGCCCATATGACCGGAGCAGTTCGCCGAAGAAATAGGCTGCGATGCGCCCAGGTCAGCCGCGCAGGAGGCCGCTCAGCTGGTGCAAGCGCCGTGGGCCGGAAATGTCCGCCAACCTGATAATATCGCCGAGCGTTGCAGTGCTTCAGGCGCGGCGCGGCAGCGGGAGATTTCACATTGCTAACGCCCGAGGCGTCGGAATTGTCGCCCACCGATTGTCACCGAAGGCAAGCCACTGAAGGAAATGTGAAGGCATTCCGAGCGGATGCTGAATCGACAATACCGATGCGGCGGCACAAGGGCTCTATCGCGTCGGTGATGGACGAGCTTGTGCCTGCCGCGCCGGACCCTGAACGAGAAAATGGGCGAAAGTTGGCCTTAGTCGGTCGAACTATTTGTGAGATGTGTGGGCCTGCGAGTATGCCGGGCCCTCGTCTGGCCAGTCTGTGGGTATAGCCAATGAGGCCATATGAAGTTGGCAAACCAAGACCGAATGAAGCCAGTGCCTCGCTGCGCATGAAGCAATCACCCTACAGCGGAACAAGGCGGCAGCTTGGAACGGGGGGCACAGAACTGGACCCCGCGTCAGGTGGGCATTGACGCCCTCTACGAAGCACACGGCGGTCTGGTTCGTCCTCGCCGTGGTTGGCTCTCAATACTCCGCCCGACAACGCATTCCAATTGTTTGCGCGAAATTCCTCCGTCCCAGCATCTTCAGAAATGCCGTCCGGCGCTGACTCCAAACCGCTCGAACGTTTCGCGTAAATGATGCTGCCGTCTGCGATATGGGCGCGACTTCGACAGGAAGTCCGCCAAAGTCTCTGAGGATAGGTAATGTCACTAACGATGAAGCCTTCGGACTTTTTAGCGTTGTGATAAAATAGAAAAGAATGCAGCAGGCAATGGCATGGCCTTTTTCAGACCTTCACCGGAATTACAGTGGGACGATCTGCGCAGCCATATTATCACGGGATGCGATGCCATTAGCTGGGTGCATGCAGCACAAGGCAGTGTATAGCGCTTGCACGTAAATGCCGCCACTTTTTCAAATAGATGTTCGATGGCTAATACCATTGAAGCAACTTCGGCCAACGCCCGTTTTGGACATGATCTCGAGGTTTAAGAAAAACCTGCGTGGTCCAGACAATGCGCGTAGCCAAGTGGTTTCGACTGGCGTAATCTGCATTTTTTCAGACCCCGCCAGCAACGCCAATCACCTTCATTACCTTTTTGCCCGTGCCAGTTGCCCGGCAAGGCTGCCAACGCCCTGTTTGCTGCGAAATCAAAAGCAGTTTTCGCCAGCTTTGCCTCGGCAATAATGGTTCAGGCCGTCCATGCGGTCATGCCCGGCATGCCCAGCACCCAGCGCTGTGAGCAGGCGGCGCTTGTTGGGTCGAAACTTGATGGAGCTCCGAGTGGCGTCAGAGCAGGCCGAGCGTGGCTAGCAAACGGCTCGATATATAGTGAACGTAATTCCTGACGCGTGTAGATGTATCTCTGTGACCGCGATGGAAGTGTGCAGCGCATTCTGAGGACC
>Ga0163217_1022685_pt1 | contig 15515 bp, 20 predicted proteins | sample SynspAceP_FD_185933 | JGI IMG/M metagenome (GOLD analysis project Ga0163217, IMG submission 185933) | Saline lake microbial communities from Ace Lake in Antarctica - Synechococcus sp. Ace-P (PacBio error correction) | ecosystem: Environmental > Aquatic > Non-marine Saline and Alkaline > Saline ...
CGATCGATAGGTGGTGCGTGCCCGAACAGCGAGAGAGCGTCGTCAAATCCGCCCGACAAAACGGCACTGCGTCTTTTCCCGTATCGTATGCTGCAACGTGGGCCGTGCCGACGGTCGAATTACCTCGGGGCGATGATTACGGTACACGCCGACACGCTCAGGATCGGGCTGGACGAGAACTCGCCGTGATCCGGGGCGAAGGCAGAATCCGCCTGGCGATGCCAAACGTCGGTCATCCGTGGCCGATAAAGGGATTTGAGGGCCGGCCGGTGAGATGTGCAAGAGGTCGTGTATTAATTGAGTCTGCGGGCGTTGGACAGGATTCCAAACTCGTTAACTTTGCCCTACACGAGTGAAAGAGGATCGACAGCATGAACACATTCGAACAAGCAAGACGAGGGAGAAGAACGAACTCCCAACATGACGAGCATGATCGATATCGTGTTCTGCTGTTGATTTTCTTTGTCCATGACGTTTCAAAGGAATCGCGAACTCGAAAGGCGAGCGTTCAGTGTGAAGATGTGCAATTGGGCGGGTTCGTTGCAACGCGACGATCGATCCGACGGAAAACCCTAGCGATGACGTTGCGACTGCGGAGCGACGACACCGGCAACCTCGCGGGGATGGAACGTCAACGACTCCCAAATCTGGGCAACGTCCCGATGCGCTTCGACAAACTGCGAGGTACGTCGTCGGCCAAAATCGGTTCGTCCGCCCCGGTGCCGGAGGGAAGCGGGGCGCCGGACCGGAGATTCGAAATCGATTACCGATTACATGCTGGCGATCGAGTACGTGATCCGGGCGATCACCGCGCAGCGCGTTACAAGGAAGGCCGATCAGGTGGTCAAGGTTGATCGAAAAAATTAAGTTCCGCCAACCGCGCCGTAGGCAGAAATTGATTCCTTCTTACTCGATAATTACGATTCCTTCGTTCACAAACGTCGCATCGCTATCTCCGGCTCGGCCCGGGAAAGCGACGAGATCCGCAGCGCACGCGATCAGGCGGGCCCAGTGCTACCTAATGCCATACCCGAACGCGAGGGTCTATCTTATCGGCCTGGACCTCATGGACGCGCGTTCCGACGTCCGGTTGCTAGCATGCGAGGTCGTTACACGAATTTTTGGCCGTGCATCCCGAAATCCTGGGAATTTGTCTCGGACATCAAGCGGATCGCGGCTGCATACGGGGTGGATATTTCGTCGCACAGCCCGGCGCACGCGATCGCGTCGGAAAATCGTTTCACGACAACACCGGGCGTGTTCGCGAGTATACGCAAACGTGCAATGAAAGTCGACGTTATCATTCGTTTAAAATGCGTCAATCCGGCGCACTCGTTGGCCAGTGCGGTCGCTCGAAGGCACGGCGTGGACGCCGACAGTACATCAGGGGCGAACACGACGCGTCGTTGGTCATGGGGAGTCTTCAGATCACGCACGATGCCGTGACATGGCGCTGCAGTTCCATCCCGAGAGTTTGCTCACGTCGAGTTCGGTCACGAATTGTTTCGAAACTTTTTCATGATGGGTCGATCGACACCACGCCCCCGAGCAGAAACGATCCTCGGTGCAACCGCTGGTAAGCGGGCGAGGTGGTTGTGGGATGTCGCAATCGGAAATCTCATAGCATGATGAAACGCAATAAGCGGCAATCCCGACGGCGTCTCGTTTCCGAGGAAGCCCGTCATCGCCGAAGAAAAGCCCCCGTTATCCGAAGAAAGCCCGTTATCCGATAAGGCCACGCCATCCGCACCGGACCTGTTCCCGCCCGTGTTCGATCGCGGCACCGGCCGTCGGTTGCGTGCCGAGCGCAGAGAACCTTGCAGTGGACTCCGCCGAAAAAGAGGACACTCCGATGATCTTAGAATGGTGTCACAGACCGTTGATCTCGGCAAGGGCATGTCAACATCGCGCCGATGGGCCCGATCGTGCAACCTGCCGACGGGCGAGCAACCGATGGCCGACGTTCCTCCTACGTCCTTACGAGGGTTCCGGCAAACGTGTCGCAATTTTATTGGCGACCGGCAAGGCCGTCCATCCCGTCGCCGACGACGCGTTTGTTGAATGCGCTGCGCGGCGGTCGGCCGCATCGATTTCCACAAAGGGTTGGTTTGCCCCGCCGAGAACGCTGAGCGAGGATCATGTTCGGGTCGAATCGATTGCCATCGTTGGTTCGCGATCGAAGATCAATTGAGTAATGTGCGGCACACCACCGCGACACGAACTGGTCGCGAATTGCGTCGCCGAGGGTTCTTCGTGCGACCGTTTTTCGATGTCAACGCGGCCAAAGCACGCCGTCATCGAAGCGGCGATCCTTGCGCGACTCGCATCCGTTTTTGATCGACCGTCGAAATTCGCGAACAGATGCGGACTTGGCGACGCGGTCGAAAGACAGGCATGGTCCGAACGAAACGTGAGGCGTTTTTGAGCTGCTCCGCCGTGTTTCGTCAATCGATCGACTCGCCGCCGAGGCTGACTAAGGTGGGGGGGGAGAGAGTTTCGAAATGAGGTCAGACCGTTTTCGGATCACCACGCGGTGCCCGAAATTTGCATTTCGGGTTGCCTCGAATCGCGCGCCCGTTCGGTGGTTTGCGGGGTGACTGATTGATCGGCCTGGCAACGACCGTCGAAGTGGTGGAATCATCGCTCATGTTCGAGTTCGTCCACGAATGAGCGGTTCGGTCGATATTCGCAGAGCGAACGTGGGGGATCGCGCGGCGGGGGGGGACCCCCCCCCCGTTCCGCGGCAGGTTCGTGCGGTCTCGACGATGACCTGCCTGCGTACGTGTTTCGTATCGTGCAAGTCGGCGGCCGCCGCACCAAGCCGCGGGTTGGGCACGCGGCACTCAGTTATCACTGGGCGATCCTCCTCCGGAAGCGATGCTGCGGGTTGATCCAGCCCGACGTTTGGGGACTCCGAGGGCCTTCGGGAGCCGATCGCGTTGCTTCATCAGCGAGAGAGTGTGGTGTTGCGGCGGCGGACCGGGGGACGACGAATCAGCGGTGGGAACAGCATGGCTATCTGCGCCGGGTGGGGTGTTCATTGCGAAGGGACTCGCGCCAAGTGATCCAAATTCAGACTCACAACGCCAGTCCGCGAACGCGGTTCGAATTGCCTGGGTCATGCGGGTTGGCCAGATTCCTGGTTCCTCGCAGGCGTGATGCGGCTGTAGAACAAGCAGTCCTCGGGCGACCAGGAGCAACGCCAATTTCCGGCCGCCTTGCCGCCGGTTTTTTCCACCGCGCGCCGTTGCGACGCTTGCCAGTCCTGCTGATGGAATCGCTGGATTCCCGCGATCGAGGCACGCGTTTCCTCGCCTTCTGCGACGCGGTGACCCCACTACAATTCGGTCCAGCGGTGAGTTTGTTTCCGCGGGCGTTCAAAGGCGGTGCGTACAACGGTGAGACCACGACTCCGCTAATCAAACGATTGATCGGATGCGGGGAATACCGGCGTCGGTCAAAGTAGTTGGGGCCGGGGCGTGTTCTCGCTCTGGGCATCCCAGCGTCGACGCGCCGATGCGTTCCAAAGAGAAGGGTCGCGACGGGTTTCCATGTGATACGGTTCACCCAACCGAAAACCAAACGGACGGCTCGTCGAGACAGTGTAGGTTTGTAGGAACCGTTTTAGTCGAAGTTGTCCTGACCACCGACAAGCTGAGACCACAAACACGCGTTGGAACGCGTAAGCGGAAGCGTCAAGACTTTCGTTTTCAGTCTGATCGAAACCCTTGACGAGTTCCGCTACAAGATACATGATTGATTTGCTGTCACCTAAGCCACGTCGCCACAATGATCAAAATCGGTGGGAAACCACGTAGCTAAGATATACTCTGGACCGCTGGGAATTGCGGTCTGAAAGAGAGACTCGCCATATAGATGAGAGATATTAACGATGATTGGATCGAGCACGAACGATCCACAGGCATCGGGTGTGCCGCAAGCATTCTCCGAGACCCAGTACCCGATTTCTCGCAATCATCCCCGGTACACTCCGGCGCCACAATCCGGCAGTTCCCGATAGTGCATCAGCCGGAGAGAATCCACATCACACGGCGAAATTCGCCGCGACAGATTACCGGATCGACATCGGAACCACCAGATAGATAGATGCCATCGGTATCGAATCACGTACATTCTGAGCCATCAAAGTCATCGTTGGCTGAGGTATTGGCGTAACGCTTGTGGTCACACGCGGACGGTCGTGGGCAACGAAAGAAACCGCCAACGCCCACGCCCCGAAATACGATTGAATGCAATCGGCTGTTAGCCGCCATCCTTAGTCACACGCGTTGCACAGACCGTCCGTTAACACCACCACATCACGATCCGGAAATTCAATCCGATCGGGCGCGAGAGAGGAGACGGGTTTCGGCGTTTCCGGTGTTTATTGACATGGGATGATTTTCGAGAAGGCGAGTCGTCTATATAGTTGAAGTAAGCCGGATGAGGGATGTCATGCAGAGAGTATGCGCCCTATCCCGGCAAGACTGTTCTCCCGGCCACGTGAAGACTCGCGACGTCCGCAGCGGATTCCATTTGCCGTCCGAGAGAAGCTTCAGGCTGGAAAGCCCTAGCAAAGAACCTACCTTTACCGTAGAAAAACCCGGAAATTTTTAACCAAGGGTCATCGTTTCGATTCTAGAGCGAAAGGATCGCCTGCCACGATTACGCTTCCGAGAAACGTGATGAGAGAGTATTTGTGCGCATCACGAAGATGGCATCCGCTGTTTATACGTTGCCTCGTTAGGGGTAATGATTCGGATGCCTGAAGTGATCACCTCGCTCAACTACCCTTAGGAAATTACGAACATGCGAGAACTACTGAACCCGCCAAAATTATCCAGGCACAGCGATCGGTGCTCGGCAAAACGACGGTCGACAAACCATTCACACTGGGTCCGCTTTTAGCAACATCACACCTTGATCGACCGCGATCGGAGGCAGGCATGCAGACGACGAGTGCCCTATTTTCGCGTTTGCACCACACCGAGAGGGTACTATGGAGATATAAGAATAGATCGTCGAGTCCGTTTGCCCAGTTCGAATTGAAGCGTCCGCCAACTGCAGATATAGATATATATACAATCTGGATTTTTTTTTTTTTTGGGATTGTTAGTCTTGCTGCGAGGCACCCGGGCTGGCCCGTCGGCGAGACAAACCACAAGACGTGAGTCGTTCTCATCGACCCCGCGATGAAGGAGCAAATGGGCAAGAACTCAACTCCGACGGGAGCAGTATTTTGCACTGATGGCCTTCTTGGTTTTTTACGAATCTTTCTTTGGAATTTGCGTCGGCCTTCAATAGTGGGGGGGTACTGGACTGCCTCCGCGAAACACGCGAATGCCTATTTCCGACTGCGACGATCGCATCACCCGCCCCACTAGCGACGCGTTTCGGAATGACGTACCGAACCCGTCGGTGGCAAACGCCTTGCTACATTATTCGGCTAGGGGATTCGAGACTTCATGACCGAAGCCAACCGGGGAAAGCGCGAATGTTGTGAGTGGTGCGGTCACCCTTGGGCGACGCAATGTTTGTTGTGAATTGTCAGTGTTTTGGGAGCGTTCGAGGACGAGACGAACAACGATGCAACGAGAGATGCAAAAGTTTCCCTGAGTTTGAAAGCAAGTCCACACAACCGACTGGCCGGAGTGGTCGCCAGGGGGCTTCACAACTTTTCCAAGTGTCGTTTGGGGAGATAAATTGTAAAGATCGTTGGCTCCGACGACCGCCAACTCGAACAACTTGCCGATGCGAATCTCCACGCGTTACCAATTCCAATCAACGAACCATCTTTGTACGATTCGAACTGCGAGAACCGTGGCCGCTCCCTCAGTGTATGCCGGGACCGCATAATCCGAGAGCCGAGCACTTCGCCGACGAAATGCGAGTCCGGCGAACGTGCCACTGTCGATCGGTGATTTCGATGGTTTTTTTCCACTACGACTTCGGCGATGACTGGCGCTTCAAACACGCTCGAATCGATCGACGCGTCTGACAACTGGCAAAACCAAAACGCTAAAAGTTGTATCTGCGGAATCTGGCACCGCACCCACGGCATAACGACCAAGGTGATTGGCTACCCTACCGTTTCGCGTCCTGACCTCTCCCTACGCTTTGTTATTGATTCTCCGGTACGAGGGACGGAGTCCCCGCTACGGATGGTTTCCGAGTTGCTGTTGCATCTCAGCTTCTTTTCCCCGGTTACGGGATGGTTTAAAATACTCCGATCGCACGCCGAGGTAGTCGAGATCCGCGATGCCGTCGGATTCGTTGTGGCATGTATATATATGTATAGCCTTCCCATGGCCGAATTTTCCGAGCAGCGTAATGCGTACACCGAAGCATTTTTGGGGACCGGGGATCACAGTGCCTGGTCATCGGACGTCTTTGCGGCCAAATCCGAATCGCGGTCGTCGCTGCGGGTTAACTCTTGGGAGACGAGTGCGAGGTAGGCCGACCGTTTGACTGAGCGTGGGAGTTTGGGCTTCGGGCAGTCCGATCATCCTCGCACGCACTGCTCGACCGAGACCGCCAGTGGCAAGGCGTGCGGATCGCGTTGCCACGTCTTCACTGGCGAGAATCACCACCGGCGCACAGAGATACCGAATGTCCTCGCGCCTTCGAGCTTCCGGCGAGCATAAGATGCGGGCACACTCGGCGTCGCTGCCCAGCGGATGGCTTTTGATCAAACGCGGCTGGCAACAGTGGTTTATAAGTGATCGTCAAAACCGGGTGCCGAGCCGTCCGTAGGTGCGGTTGGTGATGAGCGATTTCCCATCGCGATGTCCGATCGACTCGCCGCGTGTCTCTCGGTGACACTTTTCGACGGCTACTTCGAGAGCGCGAGTTGCCCAGCCGCGCGTCACCGTCGGTCGGACGGAGAGGAACTCGATCGCCTCGTCGGTTTAACCTCGACATTTCGCGACGCGGACGCGCCGCGGTCGTGATCGTCTCGTCGACGTAACAGGTTCCGCCATTGTTGCGTTCGGCAAAGGTTCGAGGGCGAAACAATTGGTGCCGACTGATCAACGCACCGTTGACGCGAAGTTGGCCGGGTTGCTCGCTCGTGGGCTCCGATCAACAGATTCACCGCCCGCGTTCGACATCGGCGAGCAATGCGTCCTGTTGTGATTTATGAATCGATGAAATCTCGTCGGTGAACAGAATCGGACGCGGCTCGCCTGAGGCCACGCCGTGTCGTTGGCCGCTCGCAAGACTTCGCGGACCTCCTTCACACCGACTGCTGAATCGCGTTGAGGCAAACGAGTTAAGGATCGGGTCTCGGTCGCGATAATTTTGCCCACGTGGTCTTGCACACCCGCGGCCCGTGCAGGATGAAATCGATCGCGATCCGTCCGCTGGCGATCAACGTCGCAAACAGTTTGCCGTCGCCTAGAATATGATGTTGGCCGACAAACTCAGCGAGGGTTTGCGGTTCTCATGCGTGCGGCCAGCGGTTGGGCGGCGAACAAATGATCGGCTTCTGTTGTGCAAACAAATCATTGAATCATACCGATTCCGAATCAGGCGAAGAGAAATATGTGGGGGTTATGTGGCGATCGGGATCGGTGTCGCGAATGGCGGGGAAATTGTTTTTGGATGATGCGAGGATGGGGACGCGATTGGACCACCACCACGCAGAGTTATCGATCACGTAACACGACCGCGGTTATTGGCATCCGATCGAGATCGATGCCGATGTGGTGGCCGTCGATCCCTGATCCGGGCTTGGGTTCAGAGCGAATCGGACATGGGAGATCGTTGCACCGCTTTCGGATCGGAAGACTCTCGCCGAACGACCGCGCGATGCGCCTAGCCGTTTAGTATGAAGCGTAAATCCATCTGACGATAGGACCCGGTATTTTCGGTTCGTCGACGATGTGATGGTAACGTTGACCCCGTGGCCCTCCGCATGCCGGCGATCCGCCCCACGCCGCGTCCGACGCGTCGAGCCGTTCGCGGTGTGGAAAAAGGAGACCTCGGGCAGAATTCCTCGCAACCTGAAAACACTCCGAGCGGGCCATCGTGCCCGAGAGGTAAGCACATCGTCACAATTTAATTTCGCTGGAACCACGTAGCAGCGTCTCTCTGAGACGCTGAAATTGCGAGTCGCCAGAGAAGACTCGCCTACTGCGAGTGTCCTTGCCGACCTATTCCGTCCTGATGTGCCTAGCTGGACAGCGCCAACTTTTGTATTCAAGCCAGTTTTGGCGTTAGCCACGGTTTTCGTGGGGAGAACCAAATGCTAACGGCCAAAGACGGCTATTAAATGCAAACCAATGCGATTACGGGCAAACCCATACGAAGTAATCTGTCCAGCGAGAGTGGGCATGATCTCCGAAGCTGGGGGGGCCAATCGTCCCCCAATCACCGGTTGCAGCGATATCCGCTGCGGGAAGTGGGCGATGTTGTTGTCGATGAGTTGGCAACGATTTGTCGTTACCATCTAGGTGACGCGATTGGCTCGCCGAAAACGGAACGTAGCAACCCCCGCTGACTCACTCAAAGATCAACACCGCATGAATGCAACTGCTCCCCATGACGACACAATCAAAACTCGAAGCAAACGTCAATCCCACCCCAGTGGACCCATCGCACACCCGAGTCGCCCTACAACTTTGGTCATCATCGGTGCCGGAACTGCTTGGCCTGGTTGACGGCAGCCGGGGCGGCGGACCTGGCGCACGCGTTGCGCTCGTTGAACGGGAGTTGGAATGGTGGCGATTTGCCTGAACGTCCCGGTTGCGGTCCCCTCCAAGGACTCATCGCTTGCCGCTTCGCGGGTTGCAGCAAACGCAAAAGGCGAGCGAATTCGGGATTGATGTCGCCCAACGTCAATGTCGATTTCCCTGCGTTGAAATGCAGCGAATGAGAAGACTGCGTGCTGGCATCCAGTGATAACGACTCAGCGAGTCGGGTTTCGCGATCTTGGCGTGGAATGTGTATTTTCGGCCAGCCAGTTTTCTCGAATCCAGCACGATCAACGTGGGGTGGCCTGGAATACTACACGTTTCAAACGAGCGGGTCATTGCCTCCGGACATATACTATAGTGCTCGCGACTGTGTGACTTGAGGATGGTAGGCGCCGCCCATTGCGCGGGTTGGAGTGACGTGCGACGAAGGTAACCTGACCAACGAATCGGTGTTTCCTCCTCACGCGATCATAGACATTGTGTGTGGCGCGGTTGGGCAATCATCGGCGGCGGGGCCGATCGGTTGTGACAATGGCGCAAGTCGTGTTCACGCTGCAATTAGGCTCGAAGGTTCCTTCCTCGTCGAAACGTGCGCACGGCATCCTGGCGCGAGAAGATCCGTGAAAGCCGCCGAAATGCCGTCCCAACAGCGGGAAATGGGTCGGAAACGGTTGGAAATTGCTCCTGCCGCGTCGTCGTGCGTCAAAGACTAAGTTGCATTCGATTGACCGTCGAGTTCCATGGGCAGAGTTACGACGAACCCGTTGACCCACACTCTCGCTGGTGGCCGTTGGGACGTAGCACCGAACGTCTGAAAATTTATTTGGAATCTGAAAGCAGTGGTGGTGATTTTGATACAAGGGTGGTCCAGTCAACGAAACCTCCTAGCACCACCCTCATGCTCAGCGCGCATTTACGCTGCGGGCGACGTCTGCTCAAAGTCCAGTTTCACGCACGCGGCCCGACTTCATGGTCGATCGTGATTCAAACGCTTTTGTTTGCCAGTCGCCCGTTCGGTAAGAAAAAGATGAGCGACTTGTGATCCCATGGGCGACTCTACACAATCGCCCGGAGGTTGCCCATGTTGCATTTACGAGCACTGTTAAGCGAAGCACAAGCAGGGAATCGAAAATCGGACCCACTACGTGCCAGCACTTCAGCGACATCGTGCGGCCATCCTCGGCACAGGCCAGCAAACGAAGGCTTCGTCAAGATTCACACCAAGAAACGGGACTGACAGCGATCTCGGCGGCGACGATCGTTGCCGAGACGCGGGTGACATGATTCCCGAGATCACGGTCGCCATGACCGGAGACTCGGACTTGGGATAAGATTGGGGCGCTTCACACCCGTACCCAATCTCAAGCCGAGCGATCCGCAAGCTGGGCGACACCAGTTCAGCCGCAACCAAGCTGACACCGCTGGAGCAAGAAAAATCCTCGTTGCTGCAACGAATCAACGTTGGGAAGCTGAAGTTTCTGCATCATGGCTTGTTGCGAGCGTTTGTGCTGCCAACAAACTGACGTTCGCCACCAACGCGAACCTCATTCCGATACAAATCGTGAAGAACGATCGAGCAGAATCATCGTGTAAGACCTCTCCGGTGACGTCACCGACACGGGGCGGCGGCCTCGTCGAATTTTCGGGCGGCAACGAGTTCGTGTCCGACCGGAATTGCCTGGTCGATGCAATTCCAACCGGCAGTTTTCGATCGCATCGACTGCTGCGATCAAGGCGCCGCGGCCAGACGGGCGCGGTTGCTCCCATGACGCTGCCGACTTCGGTGGAGTCGAGTCGGTTTCGGCGCGACGGTGGCAATCTCGTACGCACGTGTCGACTCCCGGTGCCCGTGAGCGCGCTAAAACGGTCAAGAACCCGAGTGGAATTCGGTTGGTTCCATGCGGCGAATCGTTGTATCGGAATCGAGGTGTGCCAGCATTCAGATCGGCTTGGTTCTAACACCAGCCAGTTTTTTTCCAGCCGAGCGACGCAATGCGGGCTGCCCGTTCGGATTCGGCGGACTTGATTTTCCGACGAATCGACGCACCCAACCATCACATCGGCACGCGCAGGCCGCTTCGGCTGCCTGCTGTGTTTTTGAGCCTTGGATGACATCCCCGCCACCTATCCGCATCGTGGGATCGCTCGCGCCCGTTGTTTCGTCCGGCGGTTCGGTGATGCGAACGCGATGACCATGGAATTCCGCACTCCACCGAGATCTGTCTCGGGTCGTGACCGGCCTTGCTCGGTCACGAATCGCGGGACTCGGTTTGCGAACAACGCGTTGGAGCAGGCAACTCTTGCCGCGTTGGGGAGGCCCACGCAGAACAATCTCCAGTGCCGATTGCGAAGGCCGCACGTTCGTGCATTTTTGACCGGTTTTGCAACAGAATGTCTCGAATGATTCCAAACGTTGATTGCAGATGCTTCGTCGGAAATGAACTCGATGTCCTCATCACAAAATCCACCCGGCTCGACGTCAAGCACGAGGCAGATTGAGCAATTCACCGCGGCGGGATTTGCATACGGACGCGAGAGGTTTCCCGGCGAGTTTGGGACAGGCCTTCGTTGGCGTGCGAGCGTCCCTCCGCATCGATACACCGGAAAACCGCTTCGGCCTCGTCAAGGTCGAGTCGTCCGGGCGAGAACGAAACGCATGCGTGATCGACCGTGGCGGGCGCCGAGCCCCCGACTCGATCAGTCGCTCGATCCACGCGTCGGAGAATCGGCAGCGTCCGATCAGGGTGCAACTCCGCCGAAGGTTGGCCGTGTAGCTGCGTGTGTTCGGCCCATAGCATCACGTCCAAGGCCAATCGACCGAGGGCACCGAGCTGTTTGAGTTCGGTCGAAAAACGCCGGGGACGAACTGGAGACGTGTTTCGTCGCATCAACCGACTCGCGTGAGAATTCGGCACCACTCGCGGCCCCGACATTCGCACGATGCCCGCGGAGGGCGGGAGCCAGCGGCGAGGCAATCGCGACGATGGTGTGCGTCCCAACTTCGAAAATCTTCAACTCGCCCCAACAACGTTTCAGCAGCGAATGTAATCGGGATCATCTCCCTTACTCCGCCGGCCGAACGGATATGAAATCGTTGCGATAAAGAACGCTTCGGTGCCCTCCGGCGACATACTCCTTGTGATTGCGATTCCATAATGAACGAACCATTTCGCCGGTGTAGAGCAATCACCTTTTCGTACTTGCCTGATTGTTTCGCCTGTTCTACACAGCCGATGATCTCTGGGTGAATCGAAGCTGAGGATTTGATCGTGGTAGCCCGTGGGCCAGTTCGTGCGCAGATCACCGCCGGGTGTTTCAGCATTGCTCTTCTCGAAGTAACCTGAGAGGCTTGGCGTGATGGTGGGACTTTTCCTCGTCAACCCGCTCGTCGTGGCCGTTGCCGATCAACCATCCGCGAACTCGGGTTGGTACTGCAATCGCACGAAGGGTGGGATGGTTCGCGTTCGATCCAGATTTCGATGGTTTGAATTGGGCGAGCGTTTTTCCGGAGTGGACGGAAGAATGGCGGATCCTTGCGGTTGTTGGCAGCATCGGAGTGCACGTTCGCCGTCGCTTTGTTTCGCTGATTTGTTCTCGTTTCCTGATTTGTTCTTCCGTTTTCAGGTTCGGGCTTCGGCCTTCGGCTTTGTCTTCGTCTTTGTCTCGCTTCGGCTTTGTCTTCGTCGCTCCGGTTCCACAGCGACGGGTCCACATGGACGGTCAGTCCTTCGATCTTTCGAAATCACGGATGAAATCCGAACGCCGGCTTTCTCACAGGTTTTGAATTTGGCCGGTGGAACGACCGCCCAATGACGGCTGTCGCAGCAGTGATTGGCAGACGGGGTTTGTCAAAATCCGTCGAGTGTCCGAGCGAGGTGTTAGAAGGACTGCCCACCGTCGCCCCGCGTGAAGGTCCATGCGACTAGGTTCGTCGGCGAGGTCGGTCCGGATCCACCGACCAGCAGCAGCGTTGGTATTTTTCGGCCAGTGGCAGAGGTTTTTTGTAAAGTGAATCCGATTTGGCCAGTGTCTTTTTTTGCGATCCTTTCAATGATTGGAAATGGGAGCGAGCCCGATTCAACGGCACGCCACCGTCGTTTGAAGGGTCGTTTCGCATGGTTCGTTATAGTTGCCGCGCAGACCTCGCATCCAATTCGGCCCATTGGGTCGTACCCGTCTAACGCCGGTTTGTATTCGCAAACTGAACGCGTGGCTCCGCGTACGAATTCCGATGACCGGTTTGCCTGATGCGATGAATTGCCGGATCAGTCGAGTTGCTCGTGATTGGCGGTGTTTTTGCGCCGCAACGCGTGTTTAGCAAGACGTCGGCATCGGCGATTTGTCGAGTTCAATAAATAACGTTTTCGGTGTCCGGATCCTCCAGTAACAATTCGAACGTGGTTAGTCATCGTGAGGAACGTTCCGCGAAACACAGGCAGGTTTCGACGTTTGGTATTCCGTTTTCGCTCCGATCATGATCACGACCGTCGGACGCTTCGTCGGTGGATGCCGGCGGATCGTCGGCGTGAACCAGCGTGGAAATCGGAAAGCGAATGAAGCTGCCGACGAGGCAGAGGGTCGTAGTGAATGGCCGGCAATGGAGGGCAGGAATTTTTTTTTGCGTTGGGGAGAATCGCCACTTTTGACCTATTTTAGGCGGTCGTTGCGGTAGCTCGACTCTCTGAGTCGAGTATTGTTGGCGCCCGTCGCGCCCAGACTCGGAGAGTCAGGCTACAGTACTTGTCACGCTCCACACCGATGCGCGGGCTTGAAAAGTTGCGAGTCGGCTTTGTTAATCCAACCAAGGCTGCTTGTGCCGAAACGGCTCATGGTTGTCTGGAGAATTCACCAACAGGAGCTTGGCATCAACCGAACGGATCGTTTTCCATCCCCCACTGGACGGATCGTTTGCCACCGACGGCGGCGGCGAACGGTCCCCGCTGCCATCGGGTGCATCGAACGGGCTGGATGTGGCGGAGCGTCGCCACAGCGGTCGTCCGCTGGTCTCCTCTGGCGGTGGCATTCTCACATCGCGTCCTTGAAGCAATGTCTCTTGGACATCGACGTCGGGTCTTGATCGCATGTCGTCGTTGAAGGGGTTATCGACGACGGATGCTGGCGGTGGTGTGACATTCCGCGTTGCTTGCGGGAGCGGTTGGTGGTGCCCCCATCGCCTGGATTAACGCATGCTGGATTAACCAATGTGGATTTAACGCATGCCGGGTTTATCTGCTGCCGGAGCGGGGACGCGAGTTCCCCGTAGCGGGCTCGCGATCGAGCTTGTTTGATCGCGAGGAATCGCCATCGGGCATTCCTCTCGGATTCTCTCGCTTTGCAATCGGTCGACCCTTGGAACCTCGTGACAGCGAACGCCGACGCTGTTGCCGAACGCACCTTGGGCCTCGATTTTCGGCCCACGAGTTCAAAGTCGGCTTTGGGATTTCGTCACTACGACCACTCGCTGCGGTCGCCAGGCCCCGAAAAATAGTAGGCCCGAGGATTCACGGAAACCGTTGTCGATCGCATGCCCAAACCACTGAGCCGATTGTCATATTGCCCAGCGTGGTAGGGCGTTGGACGCCCCGCGTGTTTCGGACAAGCACGGCGATTGGGCGAATACACGACGAGGAAGGTCACCGAAGCGATTGCCGTGAAGATCATCCGACAAACCGATGGGTGCTTCGAAGAAGGCGGAATTTTCATCGCACACAGAAATCCTGTGTAGGGGCAGAAAACACGATCGTCGCGTCGCGGAAATCGCAGAGAAATCGCAGAGAACGAAGAAGGTCGCGAAGGGAAAACCGCCTAGAAGTGGTAGCTTAAAACCGTCCAATCGCGTCCCGCAAACATTCCGCTCAAAAACGGGTTCTTTTGAATCCGGCATGGCCTCGATTTTGGTAAGTAAGTGACGTCCCTGGGCGTCTCGCGATCGAGCGAAGTATTTAAGACAAAGATTTCTAAAGGACGAATCGATCGGATGAGCTCCTTCACTCTTTTTTTTCGTCGACCTCCCCGAAAGCCATTTCACCGGCCTTCACGCCTAAATCCGCCATGCCACGAATCCTTCCCACCCGACGACTTCGTGGTTGGGGGGCTGACGCTCGTCGGTGGAATTTCCTATTTTTGAAGCGTCCTGGCACCCAAGTCTGGGCCGTTGCGACTCGGGCCGAGACGATTTCGGACTCGGAGATATCTGCAACTGAATTCGAGGGATTGGCCTCGGGACAGCCTACGCCACGCGATCCGTTGTCGTGTCGATTGACTGCGGATCGGATTGGCCCGCGTTTCGATCAACTTCGCGAGGCCGCAACCACCCGACAACGGGGGTGGCGATCGTTGCCCCGACGTTTGACGAGCGGTTGCGGGTGCAGTGGGTCGAAGTCCCCGCGACTCCACGCGGGCCCCCGAGAATTGTTGGTCCGAATAACGCTCGCAACTCCGTCTGGAACGGACGAAAAACGCATCGAGTCCTCGAGAATTGCCGCAGGCGATGCTTCACCGCTGCGCGTTTGGCCCGTTTTTTCGAAGGCGAAGCGGTGTCTCGCCGGGCCGCCGCGATCGCCCTGATTCGGCTCGATGTGGCAACATCGAACATAAGCTGTTTTGGAATCCGGCGGCGCAACGCGCGATTCCAAGCCGATCGATTCCAAGCGATACGATTCAAGCCGATCGATATCGAGGCTCGCACCCGATCCACGCCGCCCAAATCGAATCGATGCTCGGGCAAACAGGACCGCATCAGCAAAGCAGTGGTTTGTTGCAGTACGCGGCCGACTCCGCAGCGGTGAATTGCAAACGCAAGCCCTGGTGCAAATCGTT
>Ga0163217_1093457_pt1 | contig 15512 bp, 24 predicted proteins | sample SynspAceP_FD_185933 | JGI IMG/M metagenome (GOLD analysis project Ga0163217, IMG submission 185933) | Saline lake microbial communities from Ace Lake in Antarctica - Synechococcus sp. Ace-P (PacBio error correction) | ecosystem: Environmental > Aquatic > Non-marine Saline and Alkaline > Saline ...
AACACACCAACCACCAGGGAAAAGAGAGAAAAAAAAATTTTTTCCCGAACACCCCGACGGGTTTTCCTTTTTCAACGCCCCCAAAAGGGCCCCAATAAGACCAAACGCGGGCCCCTCGCAACCACCTTGAAAAACGTCGGCAATCACAACTGGCGGTTTCAAACGCCCAAAGGCGGGCACCAAGGCAAAGTTTTCAAGCCGCTTGGCGGACCTCTCGAAAATAGACCCACCAGCCTTTTATCCGTCAGGTGGGCACTATCGCAGTTCATCAACACCAAGCCATAAATTCGGACGGGAAATGGTTTTCGCCTTGAGCCAGGCCCGTCCTGATTAACTGACCACCGCATAGGGCCGCAGCGTGGGATTTGGTTGGAAACCCGTAGTTGGCGATTTTTCCACAGGTCCGAAAACTTCCGACGCTTTCTTTTTATCGACGCCGTTGGCCACATCGGCCTTTTTTTCGAACTTGGGGCGTTCCTTGCCATTTTCCCCTCGCGATCTTTTTACCCATCGCACGGCGCCAACAGGGCAGCGCCGCCAAGGCTGTAAGCCCGCATGACCTGCGCGATCTGCAAATAACCTGTTCTTGGTAACGATGATCCCTTGGGTTTCCTCCAGGAATTGGTCAAATCGAAAACGGATTGCAACGGTTCCCCCGCCCTCGCGCCTGGCCGTTTTTGACCTCGCAATAGGTGGGGTATCTCCATGGGCCGGGACGGTAACAGGTGCCACAAGAGCCACGAATATCCTCCGATGCAGGGTCGGGTTTTCATCGCGTTTGAAGGGCCATCCATCATGCCGCTGGATTCCACCTGGAACACCGGCGTACCGTCTTGGCGCTGGCAATAAAGCTTGTTAGGAATGCCTCGTCGTCCAACGGGATCGTAGCGATATCGTCGATCAAGCCTATCGGCGGCCAAACAGCTCTGTCCCGTCACGGGCCAACAATGCACAATGACGGCCCGAAGACTTGAATCTGGTCTACCGCCGGTTCTGGAATGACGGTCAGGGTCTTGAAGACCCAAAAAATCGAACCTTGACCAGACCGGGCCCCTGTTCCACCCCATTTCATGTTGAAACCTGCGTTGCGGGCAATGTTCGAGCGCGGATCCTGATACGCGGACACCAAAGCGCGTCCAGCGTTCCGTCCCCCGATCACAACCCCCGCCCGCGTGGGTCGATGCGTTCGCAACAGCCCCTCGACCTGCTGGCCATGTTCAGCAGCCGCGCGACGAACCTCTTCGTTCTTGCCTCTTCGGCGCAAAGCGCGGCTCATCGCCAAAAGCCTTTTTCGATGCTGACGGGCTCTCAACGCCCTTCGACCGGAAATCATCTTGGACAGACCATCCCACCTCCCATAGGGCATCTGCAACACCCGCCCGATTGTCGCGCAACCGCCGCCTGGACAAAAGCCCGCAACCAAAGGTTGAATGATCCTGCGCCCTACTTTGTCGCGCCCCGTATTTGCGCTGCAACATATTGAATCACTCTTTCACGACGATCATGCAAAAAGTCGATGTCAAATGTCAGGGCATCGATAACCGTCTCGGGGTTCAGGACCGTTCAAAAACAGCAGTTGATAGCGCAGCCGGATCAAGTCGGTGATGGGTCAGCGCAATATGCCACCAGAACTGGCCCGCTACCCCGAAGCCCCGCCCCGGCCCCGAACGGAATATTGTTGTTCCTTGGCCGCATTATAAATCCGCAACGATCAAGAAGTAGCCGGGGAACCCCCATGCCCCGATGATGCCCAGCTTCAAAATCCACGCCGCTTTCATAGTCCTTTCGACCTGGTGGCTGGGGATCAACCTTAAGTTCGGTTCTTCAGCCCCTCATGCGCGCCTGCCGCTTCAGTTCTATCGATCCTCGTTATCCGCGAATTTCGGCAGGATCGGATCAACGAACGATAGGCATAAAGGCGCAGCGTTTTGGGCCGATCTCGACCGTGTTGGTCGATGGCTTCGGGCAGATCGGCAAACAGCGTCACCACTCGGCCTGCGACTTGAAAATAATGCTGCGCCGTCCAGCGGGGCGTTCGTGCTGCTGGTCGAATAGGCACCGTCCGCGATACCGAATCAACGCATCATGGCCTCGTACTATCGGCCTTCTGGGGAAATAGACGTCTATTCGTCGCGACCGGCGGAATTCCATACATAGGCCAGCTCGAACAAGCCGCGTTCGGTAAGCTGTTCGGCAGCGGTTTGGCCGTCCTCGCCGGGGTGGCGTTGCAACTCGACCATACAGCCGGTCCCCGCGAATGCCCGTGCAACCCGCGCCATCAGCGGCCTCGCGGCAGGGCGCTGCCCGCCTTGCAACAACTTCCCCACAGGCCCGCCCGCGCCGCCGGTCCAGACAGATCAGACCCGCTTGTTCAGCGCCCCAGCTTCCTCAGCCCGTGACCTGCGGCAAGCGCACCGCCTTGTCGATATAAACAGACAAGAGTTTTCAGCTTCAAGTCAGGTTTTCCTCATAGCCCGACCTCTGGATTGGGCCAGCAACACCAACAAGGGGCCGAATCGCGCGGCTTTTCACCCGGCTGCAACCGTCAACATAGGCCAAGATCAACCTGACACCCGATGATCGGCTGAACCCCGGCACCGCCCAGTAAGCGACCGAATAATTCAACGCGCGGAACATGTGTTGGTGTCGGTCAGTGCATTGCGGGCATACCGGCCTCTTGCACAGATCAGGCAGCTTTTTTTTCAGCCCGCAACGCCCCTTCCAACAACGAATATTCGGAGTGCGTGCGCGCAGGTGGAATGAATCGGGGTGCCTTGTGCCATAGCGCCAACTTACCCAAGCCGCACCCGCCAGTCACCAGAAACCCACCGGTGCCACGGTGCGCAGTTTTTCCGCCAATACCAAACGCACGAACAGTTCCTTATCCCACAGAAATCTCTGCAAGCCCCTCGCCCCGCCTAGCCTCGCTGAACATTTGCTCCGCGCCGGCCGTTCTACGTCGCAATCGAACGCGCGAGATCACGGGCTAAGGTACCGCGGCGGAACGCAACCTATGGACATCAACCTTTTTCTTCCTCACGGGGAAAGTCGGTCACTGACCGGCGTCTTCCCACCACGAACGCTGCTGGATTGGCCTACCGCGAAAACCCGATATCTGCCGGGCACCAAAGGAAGGCTGCAACGAAAGGCGATTGCGGCGCGTGTTCCGTGATGACTCAGCGACCGACCAGGGCCCACCGTGCGCTGAACGGCTGCATCCGTGTTCCTAACCCCAGATCAACTGGCAAAGCCGTCACCACCGTCGAAGGGCTTGCCGCGCCCGATGGCCAGCCTGCATCCGTGCAAGACAAACCATGATCGACCACCATGGGGCCGCCATGCGGCGCCTTTTGCACACGCGGGCTTTGCCGTCAACCTGGGCCACCGACCACTTTGAACGGGGCCACCGACCCACGACACGACCGCTCGCCGGCAACCTGTGCCGTTGCACACACGGCTACGCGCCAATCATTCCGCGCTGCAAACGCGGCGAGGCAACCCCCAGTGCCGGCCCACCTGAGAAACCTCAACTTCCAGATGGCCTAAATCCTCGGGGGGGGCCGGCGCAGCGGACGGGGGCGGACAGCCTCCAGCGAACATCGCACCCCACGACCACAGATGACTAGCCGCGGTACGCCCGAACCCACCCGACACGACCTTGAATCGCAGGGCGACGGATGTGGGGCTTTGGGGTCACCAAACAATTCCGCGATCTGGGGCCGGTGGTGTTTCTCAACCAAATCCCTGACCTGCGCGGCAATCACCGATGGCGGCGATCATTGGCCATCGGCGCGGCCCACCACCATTCGTAGCGCTCGAAGCGCCAATTTCGCACCGGCTCTACCCCAGCTTGGCGCGATGTTCGCGGCGTATGGCTTTCGGCGCAGGTTGCGCAACGCGGCAACCATCGGGGGCAATATCGGCCATGGCTCGCCATCGGGGACGGCCCTCCGGCACTCAATCGCCAGGGGGCAACGCCGCCGCTGCGCCACGGTGACACAGCGCAAGCCTTACCGCTGGAAAATTTCTTTATCGACTTACGGCAAAGCAAAGAACCGCGCCCCCGGCGAATTTGTCGAGGCGATCACCGTGCCAAAGCTGCCAACTGCCAAGGATTACCCGCTGCGCTGCTACAATAATCAGCAAACCGCTCGATCAGGACATCCTCGGCGCTGTTGCGGCTGTATCAACATCACCCGCGAGGATTGAACCTGATCACAGACGGCACGCATCGCCTTTGGCGGTATGGCGGGCACGCCGAAACGGGCCGACCCAGACCGAAGCGCTGCTGGTGCAAATCAATGCCTTTGACGAGGCCCACGATCCGCCGCGCCATTGATGGCGCTGGCGCTGGATTACCAGCCGATGACCGATATGCGCGCCTCGGCGCAGTATCGTCCCTGCCTCACCGCCCAGAACCTGCTTGTTTTGCGCTATTTGCATGATCTAAATGGCGGCTCACGAACCTGCACAGGTGACAGCATGAGCGTTTGCTAAATCCCTCCCATGGACCGCGCAAAAGCTCCATGTGACGGGGGCCGCGCGCTACGTCGATGACATCCTGACACGCGGCCTACAACGCTGCACATCTCGCCTTTGGCCTTAAGCACTGTTGCCGCGGGCCACACTTGATGGCATGGACCTGCGCGATGTTCGCAGCCGCCCGCCGGTGTGGTGGCGTGGTGCTGACGGCGGAAGATCTGCCGTTTGACATGACGTGGTCGCCCCTCCACCATGGATGACCCTGCTGGCCACCGACGCGGTACATTACGCGGGCCAGCCCTGTGTTCAATGGTTTGTCCGCGAACGACCCACCCTTGCGGCACGCCACCGCGGGCGCGGGCTTGGGCATCTAGACATCACATCCGACTCCCCAATTCTTACCATTAAGAGGCGCTGGCCCGCTGAGTCCCCGCTTCGAAGACGGCCCCCGTCAATCTACAAAAAGCGGAACGCCGCAGCCCGCCTGACCACGGCCCCCAAAAGCCTGAGCGGCGACGAAAATCAATAATTGGTGGGCAGGAGCAATTTCTAATCTGGAAGGTCAGGCCGCACTCGCGCTGCCGCAAGACAATGGCGATATGGTCGTCCATTCCTCCGACCCAGCACCCGACGAGATCCAGGCATAAGCTGGCAGAGCCTAAGGAAACCCATGCACGCAGTGCGGGTCGAGACGCGGCGCATGGGTGGTGGCTTTGGCGGCAAGGAAAAGTCAGGGCAACGCCCCTCGCCGTGGCCCTGCGCGTAGCCGCCCGCGCGCACCAGGACGCCCCTGCAAAATGCGCTTGAACGTGAACGACGACATGATCGTCACTGGATAAGCGTCATGATTCCGCCAATCGACTATACCGTCGGCTTTGACACTGAGGGCCGGATCAAGCGCCTGGATTTCACCCATTACACCCGCTGTGGCCTGGGCAAGGACCTGTCCCTTGCCCGTGGCGGAATCGTGCGATGCTGACGCGGATAAGCCTATAACCTTGATTAACATCCGCCATCACCCTCGCACCGGTTGCGCACTGGCCACCGACACCAAAGCGCACGGCATTTTCGCGGCTTTGGCGGGCCTCAAGGGATCCGTGGGGATCGAGCGGGTGATGGAGCCCATATCGCACAATCACTCGGCTCGTGATCCACTGACGGTGGCGGCGGGCGAATTTCGTATGCTGATGTGATGACCCTGATGCGACCGGTCCAGGCCCATGACGACCGCGCCGTTGCCCGATGCAGCGGCGACTTGCTCGCGCGGCGGCGCCGCCTGCACCACAAGACGGCACGCCACCCAAAGCCTAAAAGATGCGCAAAACCACGCCTCCACCAACCCGTGCCAGGACTGCATTATCAAAACCGCGCTCACCGACCGGCTGGCCCAAACCTCGGACCTATGCGCCCGCCGCGCTTGCGATTGCGGATTGAACGTGACCCAGCCGATCCGAAACGCGGTATCGCGCCTGAACAGCCGGTGAAATTCGGCATCTCCTTTACGCTCACCCAGCCTCAATCAGGCGGGGGCGCTGGTGCATGTGTATCAGGAAAGACGGGTCGATCCACCTGAACCACGGCCGGGACGGGAAATGGGCACAAGGCCTTTTCCAAAAGGTTCACGCTCAGGTTGCGGCTAGTCGCTTTTGGCGTCGAAATTGGTCAGCAGTCAAGATCAACCGGAACGGACAACGGGTAAAGTGCCCAACACGCTCGGCCACGGCGGCGTCTTCCGGGGCGGACCTGAAACGGCCATGGCGGTGCAAGCGCCTGCCGACACAATCCGCGACCGCAATCGACCGACCATCTGGCCGAACGCTATCAGACAACGCCGAATCAGGTGCGCTTTTCGACGCGGCAAGGTTGCAGAATCGGGGGGCGAGACCATTAGCTTTGCCCAAGATGCGCCTCTGCTATGAAAACCGCGTCTCACTGTCATCGACAGGCTACTTACAAGACCGGAGATCGAATGGGACGCGGCATCGCAAGCAAGGGCCCGCCCGTTCTTCTATTTTTCGTTACGGTGCCGCAGTCCACCGAAGTGGTGATTCGACACGCTGACCGGCGCCACAAACAGGATCCTACGCGCCGACATTTTGCATGATGCCGGGGCGCGTCGCTGAAACCCTGCGCTGGACATCGGCCAGATCGAAGGCCGGCTATGTGCAGGGCGCGGGCTGGCTTCACGACTGGGAAAGAATGGTCTGGGACGACAGAAGGCACGCTGAAAACCCACGCGCGGTCGACCTACTAAAGATCGCCCGCCAATCTCTGACCGGGCCGATGTGTTCATGTGGCTGCTCTGGGACGAACCCAACCCCGCGCAAACCGGTCTAAATCGGTCAAAGCGGTGGGAGAACGCCGCTGATGCCTGGGGATCCGGCCTTCATGGCGCTGTCGATGCCGGTCAGCGCCTGTGGCGACGGATTCTGGCGAATCTGCAACACCGTCTCGCAAACAGCCGAGCGTACTGACCGCGAATTCGGGAAAGCCCGCATATGCCCTTTGACCGCGCAGCCCTGTCCCAAGCGGTCCGCAGCGCAATGGCGAATGTCGCGCGCATCGGTTGTGGTGCAAGGTCCAAAAGGGTCTGCCCCACGTCCGGCGGGCACATCGATGCTGGTCTGGGACGGCGGGCCTTTGGGTACCATCGGCGGTGGCCAGCTCGAGCTGCAATCCATGCGCGATGCCGCCCCATGATGCCTGCGGGTGGCCCCGCAGCAAACTGACCCGCGCGGCCCTTGGGTCCCGCAATGAACCCAATGTTTGTGGCGGGGCGGTGACGTGGTGATCGGGTTTTCGGATGCCGTCACGGGCTGTGACGCCTTGTCGCGACACCTAAACCCCGACATCTATCGCGCGCGATCTGATCCGGGCCGCCCGCCCCTTGGCCGACAGCTTTCGCGCCAAAATCGACGTCGCCAGTGGCAGCGCGACACCGCTGGCCATTACCCTGCACGCGGTTGGCTGGCAAGCCGTTGTGGCAGCCCTGCGTCCAGGTGTCATCCACGGCGCAGCGCCATGTCGGCAGCGCGCTGGCCGCATTCTGCCCCCTTGCCGCAGTTCCGCGTGACAACTGGCCGACCCGCGCCGGATAATCTGGTAAACCTGCCCGAAGGCGTCACCGGCGTGATGGCCCTTGGGGTGTCGCGCTGCCAACGCGACAGCCCGACGCCGCGCTTTCAATCATGACACCTGGCCGCAATGATGACGATCTGGACCTGTGCACCGCCTGCTGCAACGCGATTTTTTGCTTTTGGCGGATTTGATCCGGGTCGGAACACAAAAATGGGCGCGGTTCCGCAGCCGTTTTGGCCGCCTTGGTCATGCGCCCGAACAGATCGCCCGCCATCAACCTGCCCCATCGGCGCGCGCAATTTGGCAAGCATCCCCTCAAGCGATGCCCTCGAGTAGCTACGGCAACTCTTGGCAATTTGACCCTGCCCGCACGATTAAACAGCCAAGTTTGGACACAAAAGGAACGCTGCGGCATGACCGACACGAACGCCCCTTCTGGGGCGCTTTCCGGGCTGCAAAAGCCTACCCCGGTGTTGTCGCCAATGAATGAACGTGTCATTGCGCATTGCGCGCGGGCGAAGTTCATGGTTTGTTGGGGAAACGGCCCGCCGGCAAGTCGCACCTGGTCAAGATGATTTATGGGTTGGTCAAACCGACAGCGGCACGATGCAGATGCACGCCCTTTTGCCCTGCAGGAAACCCCGTGCACGACCCGCGCCCGCGGGCGTGGGCATGGTGTTCCAGCATTTTCCCTATTTTGACGCGCTGAGCGTGCAGAAAACATCGCCCTCGGCGATGGAAGAACGCGCCCAAGCCTGCGCGCCTCAGCAGCAAACCGCGACTGTCAGAGGCCTACGCCTGCCCTGTCCCCTATACCGGATCGTTGGCGACCTATCCGGCAGGCGAACCCCACGGGTCGGATTATTCGATGTCCTGCTGGCAAAGACCCCAAGCTGTTGATCATTAGGATGAACCCACCAGCGTTCCCTGACCCACAAGAGGTTGAATCCTGTTCAAAACCCACTGCGCAAGCTTCAGCGCGTAGGGCACCGCGATCTTGTATATCTTCCCATAAGCCTCGAAGAATCCGCCAGCCCTGTGCGACAAGCGCGACGACCTTGCGCTTGGGCAACCGTCGTGGGGCCATTGCCCCCGGTCGGATAACGACAGCGGCGGGACATTGGCAGAATGATGGTGGCAGCAACGCTCAAGACGCCCGACGCGCGCGGGCAAGACACCCGGCGGGTGAAGCTTGACCTCATGGGCTCTACTGCGGCCTCGCCCAGTCAATTCGGCTGCCGATGCGTGATTATTACGTGGCAAAGTCCGCGCAGGCGAGATTTGGGCATCGGCGGTGTCCCGCGGGCAACGGGCAAGATGAAACTTGCTGTCGCGCTGTCGGCGAGTTTTGCTGACCGCCGTGGCATGGTCGGGTTCGACGGACAGGACGGGGGCCAGATGGGCCCCAACAGCGCGCCGCGCCCTGGGCATACTCACCGCGCCCAGAAGAACGTCTGGGCGCATGCCGCCGCCCCCGATATGTCGCGACCGAAAACGCATGCTGACCCGGAGCCGTGCCGCGAAAAACCTTGAGCGTCCGCGGAAATGTGAACTGGCCCCGCGCCCAAGCGTTTTGCCGAACGCAATTTATCGCCCGATTTCGACGGTCCGCACGCTGGCCCCGGGCAATCCTGCGCGGTCGCTGTTCGGGCGGAATCCTTCAGAAATTCGTCATCGGCCCGCGAGGTGTTGCAACGACCCGCAGGTGCTGGTGTCAACCAGCCGACATGGGGCGTGGATGCTCCTGCCAGCGGCGCGATCCGGCAAGCGCTGCTGGATCTGGCCGAAAACGCACGGCGGTGATCGTGAATCAGTCAGGATCTGGACGAGCTTGATGGAAGATTCGACCGCTTGGCCGCCTGGAACGAGGGCCCGCCTGTCCAGACACGTCGGGCACAGGGGCTGACTGTGGACAGAGATCGGATTGATGATGGGCGGGGCAACGGATGGAGGTGGCGCATGTTTGAAAACGCTCGCTTGCGGGGGGTTTCAACACCCCCACACCCCCTTGGAGTTTTCCCTGCAAAATGAAAGTGTTTTGACAAGAAGTGGTGTGTGGCATGATGCGGGCTTGAGAAACGCCTCAGCCACCGGGCGTTTTCCCCTATGCCACCCGGTTTCTTGGCGGTCATTGGCCACGATGGTTTTGGCTGCGCGTTGTTTGCGGTAACGGCAAAGACCCCGCTAGCGGTCGATCATGACGATCTTTTGGGAACCTCTGTTCGGCGATTTCGGCGTTTTTTTATTACCGCGCCCGCAAACTGCTGTCCAAAGGCGCGCCATTGTGCTGATCGCCATCGGGCTGTCGCGGGGTTCAAGCGGGCATCTGGAACATCGGAGGCCGAAGGGCAGTATTCAATGGAGTGCCCTTTGTGGGGGCCCGGGGCGGTCTGGCGGTTCTAGTCCGACAGAGAGCGTGTTTATCTTTTCCGATCAAATGGTGCTCGCCGGGGCGCTTGCGTTGGGTCTGGCCATGATCCCCTGCCCCGTGCTGAAGGTGAAATTCGGCAACGAATGAAATCCTAGTTGGTCGTTGATGCTGGTCTATTCGCAGAGCAAAGTTCTTGCGTCGGCCAGCCTTGATTGTTGAAAACCCCCGAAGGCTTTGGCTTTCCGGGCAGCCGCACCTGCAGCAGTTATGCATCGCCCATAATGGGAGCTTTTGCCGGATCGGGCATGCATTGGGGTGTGGGTCGCGGCCTTGATCGCGGTGATTCTTGCGTATGTGTTGCTGGCGCGGCACCTTGGGCCTTTGCCATCCGCGTCAACGGGCGAAGCAACCCCGTGCGGCAGCGGTTTTTCGGGTTGTGAACCCGACACGGCTGGTGCTGTTTTTGCATGGGCATGTCGGGGCTGCTGGCCGGTCTGGCAGGCAATTCGGTCGCAGGCCCCGCAGGGGCAGATCACCATCGATTTCAACCGTCGGCTACGGGTTTCACCGCGATCATCGTCGCCTTTCTGGGCGGCTGCATCCGGTTGGGCATCCTGCTGGCCGGTGGCCTGATGGCGCCTGACCTAATATCGGCGGTGAATTATTCGCCAAAGCAGTTTGGGCCTGCCCGCCGCCGCCATTCAGTATTTTCAGGGGAATGTGCTGTTCTTCCTGCTCCGCCTTTGATCTTTTCACCCATTAACCGGCTGCGTCTTGGCCGGCGGAGTCGCTAATGGATCTGTCTGCAAATCAATCCGATCCTCTTTGTCGCGGCTTTTCCTGGGTGGCGCGAAGCGCTGAATCTTTTGCCGCCTCGGAAGCTGGTGGCGAGAAATTCCGGCGTGCTGAACCTTGGCGTCGAAGGGATGATGATCATCGTGCGATCGCGGCTTGCCACTTGCCGTTGAAAACCGGATCGCCGCTGCTGGGTTTTTTTTGCCCCGCCCGGCCGTGGGTGGGGCGTTGTTGAGCCTGCTGTTCGCCTTCCTGACCGCAGAATCACATTGGCCAATCAGGTCGCAATCGGGCTTGGCGCTCCAGACGCTGTTCGGGCTGGGGTTTTCGGCTTTGCTGGGCCAAACTATGTCGGGGTAAAACCGCCGCGGGCCTCCGGATGTGAAATTTCGGGCCCCTGCATGACATCCCCGTCATTCGGGCCGATTTTCTTTTTCCCATGATATCATCTTGGTAACGCTTGGCTTTGGCGCTGGTCCGTCGCGGTCCTGGCCGTGTTTTGAAATTCCACCCCGCAATGGGGCTGATCCTGCCGCGCCGTAGGTGGAAAAAGCCACGAGGCCGCCCACCGCCCTTGCTATAAAAGTTGTGCGGAATACGGACACTGCGATCATGTTTGGCGGGCCTGTCCGGATTGGGCGGTGCCTACATCAGCCTGATTCCGTGTGCCCCAAATGGACCGAAGAGCATACCCAGGTTGTGGGCTGGATCGCGCTCGCGCTTGTGGTCCTTTGCCACTGGAAAGCCATGGCGGCTTTTGCTTGGGTGCCTATCTTTTTGGCGGTTCACATCACTTCAACCTAAATCTGCAGTGCCGGCGTTGCCTAATTCCCGTAAGAGTAAATCGGCAATGTCACCCTACATCATCACCATCCTTGTACTGGTGACCTTCTGCGATAAAGCGCTGCTCCGGCATCGCTGGGCCGCATTTTCCACGCCTCAAACTAGGGGCATATCTTCAAGCGCCCGGCAAAAAGGCGCGTTACTCAGGGACTTAGGTTATGAAATTCACTCACAGACTTATGGCCAGCGCGGCTTTGGCGCTGTGGCTTTGCAAGGCGGGGCCTATGCTCAGGCAAGACCAAGGTCGGCTTGTACTTTTGGGTTTGGCCCGTCGGCGATGGCGGCCTGACCTACGAGCACAATCAGGGCCGTTTGGCGTCGAAAGGAATTCGGCGATGCCGTTGAAACCGTGTTTGTCGAGAGCGTGGCCGGAGGCCCCGATTCCGAGCGGTGTGATGACGCAGATGGCATTGGACGGTGCGGATCTGATCTTTACCATATATACCGTCGTTTGCTTATATGGACCCCGACCATCAAACATCGCGGCCAAATTTTCCGGCTGTTGAAATTCGAGCACGCCAACCGCTCAAAGCGCGCCCGACACAGTGTCGACCTATTCCGCACGGTTCTACGAAGGCGCGCCATTTCAGTCACATCGCAGGCAGATGACCAATGCGAACATCATCGGCCTACATCGGGTCCTTCCCGATCCCCGAAGTGAATCCCGCGGCATCAACTCGCCTATATTCCACGCCAAAAAGGTCAACCCCGATGTCGAGTTCCAAGATCGTCTGGGCCTACACATGGTTTGACCACTGCGAAGAACAGACGCCCGCCAAGGTTCTGATCGAACAGGGTGGCGGACGTTGTCTGCAGCAACACCAAGATTCCACGGCCCCAAAGCGGCTGCCAAGAAGCAGGCACGTGATCACCTTTGTCGACGTCCGACATGGCGCAATACGCGCTTCCCCCCGTGTGTCGTCGATCATTGACGCTGGCCCCCTATTACATCGCCCGCACCAAACGGTCATGGATGGCACATGGGAAAGACGGCCCACAATGGACGGCATCGGTGCCGGCATGGTTTTGCATCGGCGAGATCACAGCGGCAGTTTTCCTGCCGACGTAAAAAGAAGAAGCGCTGGCGGCTGAAAGCCTCCATGGCGGACGGTCCTACCACCCGTTAACTCGGTCCCGCTGAAAAAGCAGGACGGTTTCGGTATTTTTACCTGGCCGACGGCGAAACAGCCGCCATGACGGCCCTGGCGGCTGAAACTTCCTATGTCGAAGGCATCAAAGGCGACATCGAACTAAGCCGGACGTCACGAATAAACGATATAAAGGCCTCGCAGACCGGGCCTTTTTTTTGTGAAATATCGCGTGCCCCCCCCCCTGTCTTGCGACAAAAACGCATCTGGCGCGTCCTTTTGATCAAGCGGCCTAGAGAAAGGGCCGCTGGCGTTTCCTTGCCGCCTTTCCTTGTCACTTGAAATCGCCACCTTTCTGGTGCGCACTCTCGCTTGCGACATTCGGGTTTGCGCAAATCGCTTTTGCACCCGGTAGACCTTTCCGCTGGTAATTGCATGGCCTATGTGGCGGAAATGGCGGCGTAATTGGCTGACCTGTTGCGGCAGCCGGCAATCCGGCGGATGCTGGCAAGCAGGGCGACTGTAAAACCTGCCGTCTGATCGTACCATGGCACTGCCCCAACGCGGTCACCGGCTCCCTGCCTGTTCCCGCTGCTTGGCAAACCCAAACCCTGCACTTTATCGAAAACGATTGCTGGGCACACGCGCAACCGGACCCCAGCCGCCCCTGACCGCGCACCGCCCCAATCTGAACACCTATTACACCTGTTTCATTTCTTTTCGCCTGCCGATGATGCAGGCTTAGGCTTGAGCCCTCATATGACCGACCCCTACCCCCACCGCGGCAGCCCAAGGGCGCGTGCCAAACTCTATTTCGCGCGTGGGCGCTGGCTTTCTATGCCGATGTTCGTGCTGCCTTCCTGTCGATCCTCGCCGTCCCCGGCATGCGTGGTTGTGGATCGCGGTGATCGACGGCGCGACGGTGAATATAAAACCCCTGACCGTGCAAGAACCGTCCTGTCGGTAGCATCCCAGCATCGCAAGCCGGCGGTCGAGGCACGTGGCGGCGGCAAACTGGTGCAATATGTGGCACCGCGCGCGCCCGATCTGGCGGCGCTTTTTCGGGTGACCGCGATGGTGTGCGGTCCATGGTTGCAGTTGATCCTATACGGCAAAGATGATCGACGAGCTTTCCCGCGTCGGTCCGGCTGGTACATTTTCGCGGACGGCAATCCACAGTGGACTCTGATGCTGGGTGTGACCGTGGAATCGCCATGATGAAGCGCGCTCGCGTTGCCTTGTGTGATTTGCAACGTGGGCTTTATATTGTGGGTGGCCGCGCGGTCTGCAGGCTGGCGCGGTACGCTGGTGCCGGCGTTCAACCAATGGTCGCGCCACAGGTGAATCGCTGCACGGTGTCGTGGGCATCTGGGTCTCGGTGTTTTTTGGTGCTGTTCCTGATCTCGGGCCTGTCCTTGGGCGGGCAATCTGGGGGTGGCAAGTGGTGCAAGCCTGGAGGCCAGTTCCCCGCCGAAAAGGTGGGACGCTTGTGCCATTGCCCGATGCATCCCACGCCAGCATGACCCCCACAGCCCGCGGAGGTGCCTTTGGGCGCTTGAACAAATGGGGGTGCGCGCCGATGCCTGCCTCTGGCAGCGACGCGGGGGCTGCGGCCGTTGCGGGGGACCGGTCACGATCGACAGCATCGATGCGCTGGCGCGCGAATCGTTTTGACGCGCGCTATCAGATGAACCTGCCGCAGGGCGATAACCGGCGTCTGACGCTGGAGCCGAGATTTCGATGAATTCCGACGTTCCGACCCGATGTCGACTCGCACCGTGCACATCGACCAGCAACCGGCATATCCTCGCCGATGTGCGCTATGCCGACTATTCGCTGCAGGCAAGCGATGGCGGTGGGGATTGGCGCTGCCACATGGGCAACCTTGGGGTGCTGAGCGTACTGCGCCAATACGCCTGGTCTGCCCTGTCCGGTCCGTTCCTCTGCGTTAGTGCGCTGGTAACTGTGGTGAGCGTCGCCCCTATCCGCCGCTGGCCGTCCTCCGCTCCGCCCATCCCGTCAAGAGCTGCCGCTCTGGCAAGGGGGCTGTGCTTGTCGGCTTTTTGTGTCGATGGCCTTTCCCATGTGCGGGGATCGTGTGCTGACGGTGCTTGCGGCTCGACGGTTGATCTGTCGCGCCTGCCCCCGTTACGCCACCGCCTGAAACATGATCTGAAAGCACCCCCGCGCAACCCGTCAAAGGCAGCGCGGGGGATGCATCCCCACTATTCATCCCGGCCGGCAACACGCTATCATCAAAGCGTCATGTTAAAATTCCACCACCTGAACGGGTCCCGCCTCATCGCATTTTGTGGCTGCTCGAAGAGAAATCGGCGCGCCTTAATGATGTCATCCCTATAAAGCCGCGATGCCAAGACCACCCTCGGCCCGCCGCGCTCAAGCACGTGCAAACCGTTGGGGGCAAATCCCCCATGGTCGGTTGACGGCACGCTGATTGCGAGAGTCGCCGCAATTTAACCGAATGCTCTGCACGCGTTTTCGCCCCCGAGAATGATCCCCGGATCGCGAAGCCCCGCCCTATCTGCAGCATCTTGGAAACTGGATCACTTCGCAGCAGGCCTCTGGCCATGACGCCGATCCTGCTGAACCTCTATGTCACCGCTTGGGTGACGCCGGTGCGCCGCTGCATCCGCGGATCACCATCCGAGCTGGACAGCCACTATAGCTATATGAACAGCCGCTCGTGCGGGCGTCAGGGCACTTTGTGCAGGATACGCTGTCGCTGCGACATTATCTCGGCTTTCCGCAAGAGATCGCGATGCCAGAAGGGACGCGCCAGGATTATCCGGCGCTGGCGGGCTTTTGTCGAAATGATCCCGCGCCCGCTACGTCGC
>Ga0163217_1094122_pt1 | contig 15511 bp, 9 predicted proteins | sample SynspAceP_FD_185933 | JGI IMG/M metagenome (GOLD analysis project Ga0163217, IMG submission 185933) | Saline lake microbial communities from Ace Lake in Antarctica - Synechococcus sp. Ace-P (PacBio error correction) | ecosystem: Environmental > Aquatic > Non-marine Saline and Alkaline > Saline ...
AATAAAAAAAGAAAAGAAGAAGATTTCCAAAAGATAAAAAGCCCCCCCCAACTTTTGGTTAAGGTACTGTTGGTGGGGTGGGTTTTTGTTGGTGTCGCTTTGTGGTGCAAGAGTCTGCCCTTGATAAATTTTGAATGTTGAGGGGGAGATTATTCCAAATTTTCCTGCTTTGGGCTATTCCGTGAACCCTCCCCAATCAAAACTTATTAACGACCCCACTCAAAAAATTCCTCAATTGCTTTTAATTGGGTGTTGTATGGGAGTCTCCGTTAGTTTGGCAGCTTTTGGGATCGAGAAAATGTATCGAATTTGATTGTATTTTGCTGAGTAATTTCTGAAAAGTTTTACCCGTCATCTCCGATACTTAGGCTAGCAAATTCTTTTTTAAGCATCCGAGTTGTTTGATGGAAATTAACAAGAGAATCACCCTTATTTGAGGCAATCGTGATGGATTTGCCATATAGAATTTCTTCGATGATTATTCATCTGTTAAATATGGCTTTATGTAATGATTCAGTAGTTGGGAAGGTATTGATTGGAACAAAACTTGTCCATCACAGCCAATTTTACTTTGCCTTCAAAAGATTTCTTGACGTCGTCGGTCGATTTCAGCTCAGAGATTAGCCATCTTTCTACGGATTTTGATCAATGATTTTGGCTTAAGGCTTCATCATAGAATATAGATAAGGTCATTTCCTTCCAAGAGGTTTGAGTCCAACTTCGCCAGGAGATTTCCTTTTGCCACCACGCATATTTAGTGCGGTCATCAGTGAAGATCAAACCTATGAAATTCTTCCGTTTTTGTACGAGGTCTGTACATATTTTATTTTCGAGAGACTAGTGGTACTGTTTTCCTCGGGTCAGAGGCTTGGGATATTCAGGTGAAGGCTACCATCACATGAAATAAATCTTCCCTAAATAGGCGCTCATAAGAGTACAAAGGATATCCCAGATCGCTTTACCGAATGCTTGATCAACGAAGTGCAATTAATGATAGCTCGTGTCGTGTGCCTCTGTCAGGTAAATGCCTTGGCATTAGCAATGAATCCATGATATGGAAGTCCCTTATGGTAGGAGACGGCCTCGATTTGAACCAATTCTTGTTTCTCACGACATGCCCGATAGGCAGATAACTGGGTTTTCAGAATTGGGAAATTCACATCTACCAACGTGGAAATTTGATTAATGCTCCGGACTCCTTGACTGGACGGCCTCTCTTCACGCATTTTGTAAGATCAATTATTATAACCTGAATAGCGCCCAGCGTCATTGCGTTTCGGAAATCAGGCAAAGAGTTAGTCCGATACTGATCCAATCGGCCATCATTGCAATAAATAAGGGAGTCTTGGTTGGGCCTTGGAGAGATGTTGTTAAGTCTGTTGACGATGGGTCCCTTGGAAAAAAATGATTCACCAGATTTTCTGTTTGAATTAGATTAGAGATTTCATGATATGGGACTTGATCTTTATCGAATACGAAGCACATAAATAACTGGCCCAATCGCTCCTCAAAAGTAGGCTTTGGAATTACAGTCTACCAATGATTGAGCGAATGGGATCCAAAGTTACCAAAGGATTGAAGAATCGCCTATCCGTTTTGCCCCCCCGATGAAAAATAATAACCCAATATCAATGGGATATTGAAAGTCTTGCTTATCATTTGAGTTAATATTTAATATTAACTTTTAAATAAATTTGGTACATGCCAATGCTAAACGAAAGAAGCTGGCTAAACTATATTATAGTCACTTTAAATATAGGGGAGTGTCGTCTTTGAAGATGAATTCCTAAATTGTAGGCACATTAAACCGTAAAAAGGTTAAAAGGTTATAATTTTGATAGTGTCATTGTTTAGAACTTAAAGGCAATTGGATTTTTGCTCCTCAGTAAAAATTGTGAATTGAATTTCATCCATTTCAGTACTTACTCTCCGATGCGATTTGATATTCAAACAAGGGTATTAATGATCCCTGTAAAAGAGCAAATCGGGCAGCGTATTCTAATTTAGCGTGAGTGGAATCTCAAGGCTGGATTCAGAGAAGGGATGAGTAAATTGGGGTCTTAGGTGGAGAAATCAGGGGTTTCTTTTCACAACAAAAGGAATAATAAGATAGGTGGAACACCAAATTTTTTGCGTCAAGGGTGTCAAGAATTGATTTTTCTGGTTGTTGGGATGGTGTTTGGTTAGTGTATTGCGGCCAGTCATATTTGAATACATGCTTTATTTTCTATACTGATTGGTGCGGTTTATTTTTTCTTTAGACATCAGGACAGAAAAAATGTCTGATATCTCCAAACTCCTAGCTATGCGATCGAAATCAAATCGAGCAGGAGAGGTAGTTCAAGCGACCACTCGTGCCATCAAAAGAAAGCTTTTAGAAAGGATGATGCTGGAGTCAAAGGTTCAAGTGGTGTTAAGAAGGGGTAAGCCAATTATCCAGTATAGAAACGTAAGGTATGTCAGAGACTGAACGCAGAATGAGCTTTGAGCGTAATGCATATTCAAAATCAGGAAAATCCAGCATTTTTTCTTCCGGACTTTTTGATTCAGGGGAGAGCTTAGCTTCATCAGCAGCAGTAGCAGGATCGAGCTTAACGAAGTGAATAAGACTTGTAATTGATTAGACGAAGGCTCTGAAAAATTAAAAAGAGACTTTGCGGAAATGTTGGCACTCAGTTTTAATGAAAAATCTTTTTTTTCAAGTGCCGGCTAGAGGAATTTCTCAATCGAATCATAGAAATGCGACACATTGTGGAGGAATTCAGAGTGTTGGCCTTATCTACTCCGAAATAAGGTTTTCTCTTTTAACAGGATTTGAAGTCTAAGTCCTTATACCCTGGTAAACTCAGACAGCGAGTTGTTAGCTTTTTTTGGAAAAGAATACCAAGGAAGCTTGGTTCTGTGAAGAAGTCACCCATCATATAAAGTAAAAGGCTTATGTGGCATAACCTGAGCATGCTAAATAAGAAAGAGGAAGAGCAGTTTTTCTTCGTCAATAATAGATACATCAGTATGCTATCTGCATCATGCGTGAGTAATGCTTTTGAAGGTTGCTCACCATCAGTATCATTCTATGTGCTGTTTTGGAAATTGATGCTTTGCATATGATATCAAGTCAATTCTATCCAAAACAGAGATCAATTTGACGATAGGTAACGGTCTATGCGGGTATGCGGTCGGGCTGTGAGCAAGCCCTAGGTTTCAAGTGTTTCTTCGATCGATTATCACTTTTGACGTGATTTTTAAATAGAGAAAGTGGGATCAAGGATCCAGGAAAAAAGCAATGTGGATTTCGAGGAATGTAGGTTTAAAAAGTTCAGTACTCCTGATTCAAAAAATACGATCTTCGTTGGGGGGACTTTTTGAAAGGAATAGTGCGTGGACAATCGGCAGCTAAAGAGGATGCAGCAAGCTGAGGAGAACTTGATGTACTTAAGTTACTTTTGGAAATAAGCGAATTCTGATCAGGCCCTCATCACTGGTAGATCGATTGAGGATGAGGCTCGCAAGGACATTTTCAGGTCGAGCTCAGCTATATTGTAAGGCAGATGTCTACGTATGCTGATCTAGAACCACAGGGCAGCACACGAGCGAATCTTTACGGCGCTATTTAGACGGCAGTTAAAATCGCCCAAGGCCTTCGCAACAATGCCTTTTCCGCCTGTATTGATTAGGTTCTCAGATTTTGCTTTGGGATGGACTTGAAATGCAGAACTGAAATAGCTTGGGTTATGGTTCTGAAGTTGGCAAAGAACACCATTTTGGGTTCAAGTTTACGGCGATATTCAAATCAAGAATTGAAAAAGATCTTCGAGGTTTTTATAATAGAACAGTCAGAATTTAAAAGCGAGCTTTCTTGAAAAACGAGAAAATCTTGCCGCGCTCGCTCGCTCGTAAATCATCTTAAAAACAAGCAAAGCAATTAACAAGAAAGTGGAAAATTTAGTAGGTCAATTGTTTGCCTGTCAAATCCGAATTTGGTGTTGGGAGGAAAATCTTTTGAATTGGATGTTAGGCAATATTTCATTTTCTTTTTGGCAAACAGATGTTTTAGAATATCACACCAAGTATTTAAAATCTTCTTAATTAGCGAACGCGTCTTTTTCTTGGTGAGCGCATTTGTTTCACCAGGTGAAGGCTGGTTTGCATTTATAATCCAAGTTTCATACTTCAGCATTTGTTTATTGACGTAATGTTAATGCAATGCGGATTTCTGGCCTTAATTCAGCATGTTGGACTTACTCATTTTGATTTATGGAGCAGTTTCTGGACCAAAGAAAATCTTTATCCTTTGATGGTTTGTGGGTGGGATCTGCGCTTTATTCCGGTTACAATCCTATGCGAATGAATAGCTTCAAGATCAAGGTTGAGTCTGTTTGAGATAATCCCGACCCAGAAGCATTTATTAGCCGTCATCGCAAATTCGAGGCTTTTTTCCCAAAGTTCAGTATTTGACTTTTGTAGATGACTACAGAGAACCTGATTGATCCCAATAAATAAGTCACTAAGCAGACATTAATGCAATTGTGGAGATTCAGGGAATGTGCCTATGTTGGTGCTTCCGGGACGCATTATACGAGTTTTTGATCGTTTTGGAATGCTATTCCAACACGCGTCTTTCTGCTGTGTTCTCTATGTCGGTTAAGGGCAAGTATTTGGTCCTTATCTATGGATTATACACGATATATACGTGATCTTTAATAACCCGACGGATATATGGTTTTTGGCTCCGATTGCGCACTGAGTGATTTGGTAATAGGAGGATTTTGTTTTATTTTTGGAAATAAAGAAGATTATTTTATGGTTGTTAAGTAATTTTTGTGGGAGAATTTAAAAACGCGTTGTAAATACAAGCGATAAACAGCCTTTTCACATTTGATCGCATCATTGCTGGTTTTAAGTGCTTTATAGGTGATCAGATGTGCTATTACCATAGGCGGGTAGGTGAGGTTTTACCAACAAGGTTGACTTATTTAATGATGGCCAGCGTGCGTTTGGATCGCCTGATTACCCAGCCTTGAGATCTTGACTAAAAATGTTTTTGATGAGGTTTTTTTCCATTATATTAATTGCTCTTTTCTTATTGGTTTGGATGATATCAAAATACCTGGGAAGTCTAAGCTTGCAATTTTATATTCTGGAGGCTTGGCTGAGCACTGTTTTATGTGCTGAATTTATAATATTTGCAGCATTTTTAAAAAATGGTTTGAACTTTCGCTATGTAGAGCCTAAGTGCGGGTGTTTTTGCGATTGTAGTGGGGTGCCACGTTGACGCCGAATCCACTTTCATGTTGATATTGATGGTCATTAAGATTAATCATGCGAATGTATGCTACATGTTCGGTTTTGCTTTTGCAATACTGTTGGGGCTAATGCCGTGGGCGAACTCGCGCATTTGGGGGGAGCCTTTGGATTTGTGTATGTACACAGTTCGAATGAAGAGATTAGGATTAACAGTGCAACGAGTTGGGTATTTTGGTTGTGAAAACTTTTTCTCCAAAAAGAAATAGTACACGTTCCTATCGAAGAAAAGTATAGCAGGTCGGTTTCGGTTGTTTTGAATCCACGAGCTTACAAGGGTTTCAAATTCAGGGATGACTACGGCAGAAGAAATTGAATCGGATTTGGATAAATTGCTTGAGAAAGGTTACGACGCTTTAAATAAGGATGAGAACGTAAGCTTTTTCGAATTTTCTAAAAGTAGTCGATTAATTTCGTCGCCGCTCTTCCTCGAGTGGGAAGCAACCTACCCGAAACCGACTTCCTGTTGTTGGGTGTTTGAAATTTGAACTCAGTGATCAAGCCCATCAAGTCTATAAACCAATGTAGAGCTACTAGAACGACATTTGACACCTTAAAATCTTCTACTCCGGCACCGTAGTTGTGTGTTTTCCCAGTTTTGGCTGTATCAGCATAAATATACTGTGAAGGGGTCCTTCGGAAACCGTAGTAGGTTAGTCTGGCTGAAATTTGCTTTTGAGCGAATTTCTGGAAAAATCTGAGTATAGCTTTTTGGCATGAAACAAAGTGATCAAAAAGAAAATTCGATTCCACACAATTCAAAATCTTGCATCGAAGCCATAAGTTTCAACATGAACTCGAGCATCATCCTGATTATTGGGTTTGTGATAGCCGCGAAAGGAGATTAGAAAAGTATAAAAAAATCACCGAAGTTTTCACATTCTTCATTTAATTTGGAAGAAATTAGGTGGCTTTGTGAGAAGCAAATGCTTATTCCTAAATGCGGAATAGACGAGTGACATTCATCGCAGTGATCACATATATATGATGACATTCTTTTTTTGGCGAGATCGGATTATAGAATTCGAGTTTTTGCCTGACCATATTTCATCTTTAATTAAAATTGGATTCCAATAGATGTTGCCCGTGCCATCCTTGCCGAATTTTCCAGCGTGTTTTAAGATCGTATTTTGAAGGTAAAATTCCTTTGGAGGAGATAGCCTCTAATTGTCACAGGGTCTCCTACCTTTTCCGACAAATCCCGGGCCCTTTTGGTATATAGACAAGCAATTACTCGTGGACTTGCGACCAAAAATGGCGTCTTCGCTGGAATCTTTTGAAAACATCTACATTAAGCGACTTGGGGTGATGTTGAGTAAAGTATAGGCTTCTCCGAGCATTGTCCAACAGATTAAGGGCTGCGTAAACCCGCCACGAAGTGAGCCGACACCCTGATGATAGTTACCAGATAATCCTCCAGATACAAATACTGACAAGGACAATCCGCCCTTGGATCAGTTGAAGACGTTGTAGACCTACAAGAGAAGGGATTTTTCAAGGATAATAGTTGTGAATCAAGGGTAGATTTTTATGATCTTCTTCATCGCGTTTCAATGTTTTGTTGACGCACATTGAAGATATAATGTTGTGTCAGATTTAAGTTGATGGCATCTATTCGCTCACGATTAGTGGCACGAGTCAGCAGCCAAATGATTCTTTTGGGTACTTACCTTCCTACCTATTGAATACTGCTTCTGGCCGATATCATTCGACATCAATAAAATTTTAAGCCGACTATCCTCTGAGTGATAGTGATTTTGCCGATCGATAGGTATTCCCAAATCCCGGGAAAATAAATCGGTCCATTTTGGGCCAAATTCGGAACTTACGATTATCTAGTTCTTCACCGAGCAGGGTATTTTTCCACCTCTACCTTTGTTTCGTTGTTTTCTGATCGTGAAGTCCCTTCTATTGATTCGTTCGAATGAAGTGCTCGACTTTTGAAAATTCCAGCAATACGTTCTTCCCATATTAAACTTTCCACATGAGGTCACATCACTAAATCTTAATCTCATCAAAAAGTTTCTGGCTAGCTAGGACTCCCTGGCCGTCTGATAGATGCTGCTTTCAGAGTCGAGTCAATTAAAGGGTAAGAAAATAGTCTCCACTCGATCCAATTTTTATGCAGTCCTGGTCAGCATCAAAATGCATTGAGAATTTGCAAGATTCCAGAGCGGTCGATTTAGATTCATAGAGAATTTTTCTCTTGCTAGATTGCCGGGACCTTGTAAGTCAGTTGGATGATTTATGGCTGGACAAAAGAGAAGCGCTCGAGCAAGGATATGCTTTACTGTCCATTACCGTAATATGATGAATTCCGAGAAATCAATTTTCTTTTGGAATACCGAACAACAACTATGTTTGCCCAGGATCCTGATATTAAGTTTGATGATTTCTACAGTTTGAGAAATAATATAGGCTATTCGCTCATAGGTCCTTTGTACAAATGCAGGTGAATACGCTTCGCGGCCGGGTTTGATGACTTGCATCTACGTATCTCAGATCTACTTTGGTCGGTACGACTTTCTGTCCAGTAGCAGTGTCTTATTGATCTTCGCTGATAGTCCGCACGATCAGGCGTGATTTCAAATTGCCTAACAGCCAAAAATTGCTTGAAAAGTGATGTCTTCCGGTGACTTCCCCCTGCTAGCTTACTGGCATCATCGGGTAGATTCGAAATGACAATAGTTGGCCTTCTTTTCATGATCCATTCACGCCCTCTGAAAATAAATTGCATATAAGCTAGGTCTAGCTGTAAGGTAAGACAGCTTTTTGGTTACTTCATAATTTTCATACTCAAAATGTGAGTCTAGAATCTGATTGGGGATTGGCTTTTTTGGGATGGAAAAAGTAACTGAGTTCTCCCTGTGCGTTGAGGGGAAATTTATCTGACTGTACATTGTGCTTCCAGCTTTAGCTGACTATTTTTTTCCCGATAAAAGTCTTTTTTCCCCTCTGCTATCCCATACTACTAGATCAGCACGATAGTACTTTTCCACCCTGCGAGTTGATGCCGGTATAGCGTGATTTTAGTAGAATGATCTCCGCAATCGACAATGATTGATCCTGTGAAAAATATTACGTCTCCAAAATTTTCTCAAAAGCGTATAGGCCTTGATTTGATTATTCCAAGCTGTCCAAAAGCGGAAGAATGTCCAAATCACTTTTCCTCTAGTTTTTCAAGCGTACGATTTTTGTTCGAGCAGAGACCTTCCATCAAAATAAGTCACAAATAATGTTGCACTCAAGCGGGGAGGGAATTCTGATTACTGGCTGCAGTGAGGTTAGTCGACTAAACCCCCATACCTTCTCCAACGTGTAGGTTGTGTTTACCCACGATGGGAGGTAGGCTTTTTTTCTACAGGTATTCTTCTGGTAGGTGTCAAGTAGCTTTGGATTTTTTGGGGAAAGTTCCTGCATAGAGCTTTAACGGAGCTGTAGGTGATAAGAAAAATTATCAGCATTAAAAGTTGGTTTTTCATAGTATATATGTTGGTTGTGTTACTAAAAAGTCCCTAATAAATTAATTACTATATCAGACAAGTGAAAAATCTTAATCGTGTTTAAGCCCCGAACTTGTTCTTATTTGCAGTGCAGCAAGCTGCATCGATGTACTGATCTTGGATTTTCTATTTGGCGATAATTCCTTGATTCGAGGATGCGCACATACTATATTAACGCTCTTGCTTTGCCCTGACGAATTTCACCATCGTCGATGGGGTTGTATGGATGAGATTCACTTTCGAGAGGATGATTTTAACAGAATTTGGCAAGTGCTCTGGATGTCGCTCGTCGTCGTTGATGGCCTTCCGATACGTATTATAGGTGACTTTGCGCTTAGTCTTTTCGTATCCAATATTTTTCAGTGAGGTACCTAGTTCTCTAACAGGATTGGTTGATTATTTATCGGCATTAGTCGGGATCGGTCTCATTGATGGCCGGTGAAGGGAACGGAGGTTGAAATTATGATCTCAATCATGCGGCGAGCTTTCGGATATTTTGGTCCGAATGTGGAGATGTGATGGAGAGGCGCCATTCCTAGGACTTCGGCGAGGTGATCTTATTGATTGTCCAGAATTGCTTGTTTTTGAGGAGGGGTTCGACCATGCCCATAAAGAGAATATTGGTCAGTGGAGCCTGAAGTATTCCGCTTCATCTGATCGGACTACTTGATCGTAAGATTCATCCCGGATTGAGATTCGCATGCCCGCTTAGACGAGCAGTTGCCAAAAATTAATATCCACTAACAAGCCTTGTGAGATACCAAGCAGTAATCCGTTGGACGTCGGGATAAGAACCGAATTTCTAACAGTCATAGAAGAGTAGAGTTGACGATGCATATTTTGAGGTTCCGTCACTGGATATGCTCATGAATTACCAAGATGTGGTGATTCAAGTGCGTTTATTGAGAGATTTCCACGGTAGTTGATGAGATAGACTTATACTATATATAGTAGATTATTTCGAGCGGAAGAGTAAGTGTTCAAGCGAAAAACAGTGCTTGTCGGAATATAGATTCCTTGTGCAAAAAGAGAGTCTTCCAAATATGTGCAGACAGATTGTGTGTGAATTAAGACTTATCTAGTGGGAGTCAAGGTAAGGATTCTAGCAATATTATAAATATAGTTGATTGTTAGAGAGATTAGTAGGATGGAGTTAGATATACGATGATAGGTAGTATAGAGATTTGCAGATATGAAGGATATTTTGAGCGAGATTATAGCGAGAGTTGAATGATAGGATAGGATAGGATATTAAGAATCCATTAGGTGAATCAGTATATCGGGTTGCTATGAAAGTCAATTCAGAAGTATCATGGTTGACATGCATAGACTGCTTTTTTTTCAATTTTCATCCAAATAAGTCAAGGTAAGCGATTGTGTCGGGCAACTTTCAACTCAATAGATTGGGAAGGAAATGCTCTCCAAAGCTCGAATTTCGCCTCACTTAGATTTGTATCCAATTTTCAGGATTGATGATGAGGTAGCCTCTATTCCAAGATGTTCAGCGTAAAAATGTCGTTCATGATTCAGCTGTGAGCTGCAATGCTCGTCCAAATTGATACACTCTTCGGAATATCCTCATCGCTCATAAGGCTGCCCTTCCATGACATAGGAGCTCTCCTTGTCTTACACGGTTATCACAGTTTCATATCAGATCGATGGGATCACAAGTTTGAGGAATGTGTGATGGGTTCATGGGATAGAAGAATAAGAAAGCCTCTAAAATAGGGAGAATTGAAATACAATTAGGATAGGTGTGCTAGATTTATTTAAAAACTAACATTAAATAAGTTTTTAGACCCTCGTCAAAAATTACATACTAATTTATAGCATTAGTTGACCGTTAATTTGCATAATAATCGATAAATAATAAGTTACATGTTAGCGTCGGTTAACGCATCATGTCTAGGAGGTTACAATATTTCAATTCGAGATATGAAAAAGTTAATTTTAGGGATTATAGAGAATTGTATTGGTAACCTACGTTCTTGTCTTTACGTCATTTGCCAGTAAAAGTTAATGCATTTATCGGAAAGAAAAATCGAATGTGAATGGTGGTGCTTCTGTATCCGATTAGGTTTGATGGAAACTTGGAAACATGTGATTGTATCCGGTCAAAAACATTGGCGAATGAAAGTGGTGATTGGTTAAAAAATAGCGGCCTATCCTAGGCGGTACCGTTATTATAGAAAACAAATGCTTAAAACATAATAATTTTATCTAATTTATTTATTGTCGTCCTCGTGATAAACTCTCGGATAAACAAAATTCCACTAAGGATGACATATCTAAGAATATTAGATAAGATCAGGAAATGTAAATTATCGAGTAATTTAGTGGGATTAGCTATACATAAATTGAAGAATCAAGGAAAGTAATCCGCTTGTTAGAATGTATCAAACTATTTAACAATTTAATTCGATTTTAATGTCAGATTATTATAACAGCTATGTTTCAAGATTGTGATAGATTTTTCAAAGCTTAATTAATCAACAGGAAAAGGTCCAGAGGAGTTCACATTAGACATTTCAGTGGTAGGAGATTACATTATTCATCTTTAGATAGAAAAGTTAAGAAAAAGTACTTAGGATATGAATTCTGGAAGCAGATTGGTAGTTTATGAGAGTTTAATAAACGTAAATGCATGAGCTTTCATAAGCCAGGTAATAGGAGTATATATTTTGAATAATGTAAGCGATAAGGTCAGATATAAATTTTCTTTTTTTAAAGAGGTAATTTAAGTTAAGAGTCTGATTAAATTAAACTGATTTGAAAATTTTCAGCAAGCATCTAATAACGGGTTGAGTAAGATTTTTATTCAGGATATTTCTTTTTCATTCATCAGCGGAAGTAGTTTTTTTAAAGAATGATTTAAGTTTCAATAAAAAGTAATCTTTGATTTTGGTTCTTAACCAGTTAAGGAATTAGATTTATTCGCCTGCAATAATTCATCCGATCAGATTTTTATGATTTTGTTAAGAAAATAATCTTCGTTGAAAATCCACGTTCACTATAAACTGGGAGACTGTATTTTTTGTCTCTATATCAAACAGAGTAAAACTTTTGCATTGTTATTTTTTTTGATAAGAGAAATGGCATGAAAGCCAAGTACTAATTTTGAAAATGATATTGATCAATGAAATAAGGAATATCCATGACGTTTTGAAGATCTTGATTTTAAAATAAACTCTGTGGATTTTCTACAATGATTTTAGCTAAGTTTTCTGGCAGAGGTTTCTGTTAAGAAGGAATGTCCATGAGTTTTTTCAAAATATCATGAAAACTAAAAGATGATCAACTGTGCTGGTTTCCACTACTTGGCGGGAAGGATCTTACAAAATTAGAAATCGGCTCAAAAATTTCTTAAAATGAAGCTTGTTTTCTTTTTATGAGCCTTTTTTTTGATTAGTTGGACTGTTTAGCAAGGTTATCTTACGTATATCTTCCATCGCCTATTCAGCTTCTGCACCGCATTCATGGACTGCTGGAAGTTCATCTTGCTTAGACGCTCAACTGTTTTTCAAACAATCTGGATGCCAAGAGTGAGATATCGGGATGTGTTTTCATAGAAAATTTTAAAGTTTTCAACCCGATTTTCTAACCAGTATATGGGTATTGTTTGAGAAAGTTCGTGTTATTTTTCAAACAATATTATGATAGAAATAATAATTATTTCGAAATTAGTTAGTCGAGTGACTACCGATTCTTGGCAGGGGATAATTTAGTTTAAATTTATAAGATTATGAAAAAGTTAATTTATTATGGATTTGATTACTAGCTTTAGTTTCTGTTTTGGCTCCAGGTTAATACATTTGCACAAGGATTTTGTGGGAATAATGCATGAGGAATCAAAGTATTATACATTGGCACAGAGGTCCTAATACTTATGTGTTGTGTAGGAAAGCAGAATGAGTTGGCACTTTCAGGGGTAGATTGTAAGTAATCAAAATTTAATCAAAATGAAAAAGGAGGGGTTGTACTTCCTTTAAATTTATTTCTTTTATGAAAAAAAGTCTTTTCTATTTCAGGTTTTTATAGTTTTTGTTTAGTTGTTCATACACAAACAAAAAAAGATGCAATCGAATCAAATTATAATATAATAATTGAAGAGGACTCCAAAAGATTTTGACTCAATCTTTGAAATGAAGAAATGATCCGCTATTGAGGATGGAGCTATACATCAAACAATCAAAAGAATTCTAACTAAGGATAATAATTACTGATTCTGTTCTCTCAAATAAAATTTTTTCATCTTGATGCCAAGTGAAAATTTTAGATTCGATTCATAGTCTGGGAAATGGTCCCCTGGAGAATTTCAGTCTGTAGATGAATCGAATGGAATGAAGGCTTTCCAACTTTTTAGAGGTGTTTAGATAAAAAACAGAAGTCAATTCTTGATCAATGCATGGTGTGTTTCCAAAATGAATGGAAAAATCCTTTATCTGCTATTATGGGTCATTCGTTTAATTGCACCAAGGGGATGGAATTATTTTATTTACGGCGACTTTTTTGTTTTAACGAGATGGAGATCGTGGACAGTCTTGATTCGGAAAAAAGTGAAAAAAAGAAAGGGTTCAAGCAAGCAATTGGAAATGGAAAGAATTACTGAAAGTTACTTAATTAATGATACTTATTTATGCAAAGATGGAGATAATGGAGTTTTTTTTATTCGATAGTGAGTAATCTTTTCACGCTAAAAGAATCGGGTCCTAATTTATATATAAATATTTATTTGTGATTTTGGAATTCAAACTCCTCAGCAGTTCTTTGAATCGTTCATATTTGAAACATAATGGATTTAAGAAATCAAGTCAGCAAAATAATTATGCTTCAGTTTTTCAAATACAACAGCACAGACAAAACATATATTCCTTTTTCATAATTCAGGGTTCTTTTGATTTTTATACACAATAGTAGATAGAACACAAATAAGTTTTAGGACGAAGGTTGGTCGACTGAATTGGAAAGGATTTTTCAAATTTGAGTTTTCCTATTGGCTATAATCCTATTGGAATGACAGCCATACCTATTTTCTCAAGAAACTTATTTCATAATCGGAATAGATACTAAGTGGAATCATTCCTTCCAGATTCTTTAAAATGAATCCATATATTGATCGCATCTATCAAATGAATTTTGATAAGTTATGAAAACCCTACATATTAAAATTCCGGATCAATATTTTTTAAATAAATAGTCATTATCAATCGATAACCTTTGAAGACCATCCATGCTTCGTGTAATTCTGAACCAAACTTATAATTGATCAGTTCGGATTCCAAGACTGGTCACAAATTTTCGTAAGCCTGGGATCGCTAGTTAAGGATGTCGTGGTATGGTTTTTCATAATTTGAAAATGCTATTATTGTATTGAAATAGGAAAGTCAAAACTATGTACTTTGCTTTTCCTGTCATTTGGAGATGAATTCTTTGTCATAAAAATTATGAATTAAATAATAGATCAAAATATCCAGAATCACGCTAGAATAGCTCAAAATCCACTATAACTTGAGCCGTATTTTTGTTATATTTTGAGCCGATCAATAGTCATGAACATGATACTCTCGTATTGAATTTAATCAAGGATAAGAAACTTGTTCTCGCGTGCTGAATCACAGACCAAATTAGGGTTTGGTGTAGAGTGACGGCACTATCAAAAAAAGGAATTATTTGACTTGGTAGGAGGTTGGATATATTCATTGAAAAGGGAAGCCACTACATATTTCGGGCAGTTGGAGAATTTTTTTTTCAGTAGGTTGGATACTTATTTCATGGTAGAGCAGGGATGATAGACTAAAAGACGATTTACTTTGATATTTTTGAGATTTAATCGTACAGATTTTTCACTCCGGAGAGCAGGATCATTATCAGCTTCAGAGATTTCAAAGAAAAACGAAGAAGTTAACCTCTTAGATTCCAAAAAGCGATGGAAGACTTGGCTTATAGATCTTTAGCTGAATCTCCAAATTAGAGGGAAAACACTTTCACTTTTTTGAGACAGAGAACTTCTAAAAGAAAAGAAGTGCATGGGGAAACCCAAAGAACGGAAGCGTATGCTACTCAATGATAAGTGAGGCATTTGATTTCCTGTTGGGACGCAGAGATGGAGTTAATCTATCCTTAATAACTTATTGAAGACTTACAACGCTTTTGTTGGTAAAGAAATTGGAACAAATAGAACATCCGAAACGAAGGTTGAATGCTAAGGGACGAATTATAATCTCTTGAACAATGAATTTGAAAATAAGGAGGCGCTTGAAAACACATGTAACATGTCAATTCCAGAATTCAATCATGAAAAACATTCTGAAGCTAATTTAATCTCCTATAATAAGCTTTGGGGATGTAATAAGAGAAAACTTCAGAATCCTGTCACGGAATTTTGATTAGCGGAAATATTTTCTGTTCGTGCCCGCTTCCTTCCGAGCTGCTAAGTTGATCCGCTTTGATTATAAAAAGCATGCTGTTTTTACGAGAAGACATATTACGCCATGAAAGGTGTTTTATTTGAGAGCAGGCGGAATTTTGCTGTGATACGTATTGTTTGATTCAATAAATGATACTCTAGATTAACTTGTAGAGAAAGTTAAACAATCCTTGCCTGCAATTTTCCCTACTTTGCGCAATGAATTACTTGTAGATTGTTTAGTTTGACGGTCGAGAAAACCTCGAGTAAAGGCGTTCGGGGAGCGCAAACTTTTACAATA
>Ga0163217_1090975_pt1 | contig 15510 bp, 8 predicted proteins | sample SynspAceP_FD_185933 | JGI IMG/M metagenome (GOLD analysis project Ga0163217, IMG submission 185933) | Saline lake microbial communities from Ace Lake in Antarctica - Synechococcus sp. Ace-P (PacBio error correction) | ecosystem: Environmental > Aquatic > Non-marine Saline and Alkaline > Saline ...
CTCAAGTTCAAACCGAAAGATGCCACCTGCTCCAGAGATATTTATGAACTGATGAAGCCAAGAATTGTTTTGATGAGGCAAAGTCGAACATTTTTTTACCTGCTTTTGCTCTCTCGCTCCAACCAAGTGTTAAAAGAAGCATTTTGGTCTCACAAGGGGGAATGCTGGAACGGTGGTGGACACTAAAGGTGGTTTTTAAGTTGCCTTGGAACATTTTGGCTTCAATCCATGCATTCTGGTTCATAATCATCCAAGCGGCAACTTAAAACCTTCAGAAGGCAAGACAAAAGATTAACAGAGGCGAAATGGTAAAAATCCGGGCGAGAATTGGATTTACCTGTCTTAGACCATGTGATTTTTACAGATCATGGCTACTTTAGCTTCGCCGACGATGGCATAACTTTGAGTTATGAAAAAGAATACAATTTTTCTACTTTGTTTCCGTGGTAGTTGCGGCAAGCTTTTTTTACACGCTTGACCGCTACGGAAAGTCCAGAAGATTACATTGAAAAGATCGAGGCAGAGCCGTGAGCGGCCAATTTTAAATTTATTCGATCACATCGAATCTCCCGCTCACCGATTCACAAAAGCGAGAATTTAAAGAGTTGAGTTTTTTCATCCGACCAACTTATCGAGTTAAAGCCAGAAATTGATTTCCGGTAGAAAATCGAAAAGTTCGTGAAGTTCCTTTGACCCGATGGTTTTCAAGAGAGAAATACATCGAGCATAGTTACGCGGAGTTTGAGCTTGGCGGGATGTAATCGTTGCTTTTGCTCCAATCCATGGATAAGCCGATAAGCGAAACTTCTTTTTAGCTTTTGCGCGGATCCAAACCAGTGCAGGTGAGACCGTATGAGTGGTAGGTACATTATGCTCGACAAGATGGGAAAAACAGTATCACGGCTCGATTTTAACTGGCTTATAATCCCTATGCGCTACATCCAGATTATGCCTGCCGCTGCTCCGCAAGGAAAAATCTACTTCCTATACCGATCTTACTTGGGGAAGAAAAATTACAGAAATAGCCTTTCTGAACTAAAGCAATTCTTCTTAAATTTGTCAATTGATCAAAAAAGGGTTTTTCGGACCCTTTTTTATTTACCCTGGTCGAATCGAAAGATTCCCCCTTTTTGAAATACCTATGAAAATCTCAATCTTCGTTAAAAAAATATATAGGCATTAACCGCAAGCCGGAAGAAATCCGGAGCGCTGCTGACTCATCGGGTCTGGAAGTGGAAGGCTCGAGGCTTATGAAATCCTCAAAGGTGGGCCTGGAAGGCATTGTGATCGGAGAGGTCTTAACCTGCACCAAGCATCCTGATGCTGATAAACTGAGGCTAAGCTACGGTTGATATTGGGTTAGAAAGAACCTCACAATTGTTTGTGGGGCACCAAATGTTTGCTAAAAAGGTCCACAAGTCTTGGTTGCCACGGTCGGTGCGTACCACTTTATCACCGACGGCGAATCTTTCCAAATCAAAACGGCGAAAATCAGAGGTCAAGCTTCCGAGGGAATGATCTGTGCCTGAAGATGAAATTGGGTTGGGAAAAAGCCACGCTGGAATCCTAGTCTTGGATACCGATCTAGCCCAATGGATCCGGCTTCTAAGCTGATCGAAGTAGGGGCAGGATCATATTTTGGAAATTGGATTGACTCCGAATCGAGCCGATGCTGCGTCGCAATTTAGGTTGTAAGCGCGGGAATTTGAAAGCTTTGCCTCCAAAAGGAGTTGCATTGATACGGTGAACCGATTTGAGATAGAACTCAAGGTTCCAAAAAATCACTGGTCGAAGTAGAGAGCTCAACTGACTGTCCGCGCTATTGCAGGAGTGTTTTGACAGATTTGAAGGTTGGCCTTCTCCACAATGGCTTCCAGAATTTCTTGAAATCATTGGACTTGGAGCCCATTAATAAATGTGGTCGATATCACCAATTTTAATCCTACATGAATTCTTCGGGCAGCCGCTTCATGCTTTCGATGCAGCTCAATATTCCGAGGGGAAAATATTGTTGGATAAAAGTCCAAAAGGAACGGTTTTCAAAACTTTGGATGAAAAAGATGAAGCTCTCCGGAGACGAACGAAATGATCAATGGATCCGAAAGGCGACTTTGTAGCAGGTGTTTTTCGGTGGAGTAGGTTCTGGCGTTTCAGACCAAACGACTTCTATTTTTTCCTCGAATCGCATATTTTTCTCGCGGATATCATCCGAAAAAGGACACAGTTTCACAATGGTTGAAGACGGACGCCTCTTTTCCGCTTGAACGTGCACCGATGCGAATAATGCCAGTTTTTAATGGCTTGAAAAGGCAGTTTCACTTTTGCAAGAAATCGCAGGAGCAAAATTAGGTTCTGAAACTAATCGATTTGTACCCGAATCCAGTTGAAGATTTTCCCAAAATTGAATTTCCTATGGGCAATCAATCGTCTGATCGAAGAAAATAGCATACCGACCGAAGTCAAAAGAATTTTGGAAAGTCTTGGAATCAAGGTACCGATTGAAACTGAATCGGATTTACTGCAATCGCAAACCTTATCGTTGGTACGATGTGACTCGGGAAGCTGATGTGATCGAAGAAATCCTCCGGATTCATGGCTTCGAGCAAGGTTGGTATTATCCGAAAATCTAAATACTGACTACCTCGCCGAGCATCCGTGAAGGATTTGAATAAGCTGCAGTTTTAAGCTTTCTCAGATTTTTGGGCAGGGGTTTGCCAAGGCTACTTGGAGATGATTACAAATAGTCTCACCAATCGACTTATGCGGAGAAAGTCAGGCTTTTTGGATACGTCTCATCGTCAAATTCACCGATTGAGTGAAGATTTGGATGTGATGCGACAGTCCTCTGTTGTATTCTGGATTGGAAGTTTTGGTCGAGAATATCACATAGAGACAGACGGATTTGAAATATTTTGAATTCGGCACAGTTTTATAACAAGTGCAGAAAAGCGGATATGCTGAAAGTAGAAGACTGGCAATTTTTCTTTCGGGAAGAAAACTGCAAGAAAGTTGGCCTTGAACCCGGCAAGAGTTTTGCCTTTTTCAGACCTCTATGCCTTCTGTAGAAAAACATCGCTATTGACTCTTATGTTGATCTTGGTGAAGTAAGCATGGGTCGAAGAGGCCCTTTTCGAGTTTGCCCTGCAATTGAAGCTTGGAGAAAAGGTATTAGGTATGATTGGTTTTGGTGGAGGAATAAATCATAAAGCTGGCTGAGGTTCGTCAAGAAGTATGGTTCGAGATTTTGAACTGGGATTTTGCTTTGCAAAAACTGCAGGGCTAAAGAAGTATCAGGAGATTTCAAAATTCCCTGAGGTGGAGAAGAGATCTTTCATTAGTAGTGGATAGGTCGTCACCATGATCAAGTGAAAAAAGTAGCTTTGAAATCAGGAGGAAGATTATTAGCACTGAGTTGGGGTCTTCGATGTCTTATCAGGGAGAAATAAAATTGATGCTGGGAAAAAAGCTATGCCTTAAGTTTTCACCTTCAGGATGCCAGGAAAATACACTGACGGATAGGTAATTGACAAAACAATGAGTAAATGTTCAAGCCTTGAAATGAGGTAGGCGCATTGATCCGTACATAGAAATGGATCAAGAGGAGACTGCAAAAACTGGGAAAAACTTGGCGATTCAGGCCTAGTAAAAAATTGTCGGGAATTGAACCTGAAGAAAACCAACAATTGAAGATGAATTTGGGTCACGCAAATCAAAATATTGGCTGAAAAGAGACAGGAAATCGGAGCATTTTAAAAATAAGATTAAATTAGTAACATTTGTGGAGAATACCGACCGGTGAGTCATAGGAGATTCGACCTGATGAGTGACTAATCCAATAATTATATACAAGAAAATCGGACCATTTGATGCACCTATTTATCAAGATTGATTATGCAAACATTAGCCATCAAACTAAGAAGGGATCGTGATATCCCATGCGCGTCAAGAATTGGGAAGGAATGAATCCAAAATCAGGCATCCGGCCAAGTTGATCAATGAAAAATTTGAGAAAATATAAAGACGAATTTGGACTGGATGATACCCAAGATTTATTAGCAATGGTTTGCATTTGACTGCATGGTGGAGTCTTTGGAGACCAAAGAAATAAACGGCAGGGGATAGCGAACAGCTAAATCCAGTATTTCTCATATCAGTATGCTTTTGGAAAAGGGAAGCGTGTAATTATTAACCACTTATTTCTGTAGACTTTTTTCGGATTCTCACTAGGTTGCCTAACTTAAAAAAACGCTATGGGAGAAATACTATAATATTGTCCTGGCAGCCTTAATTGGTACTGGTCGCGGAGCTGCGATTGCAGGTGGCTTGATCAAAATAAAAACGCAAAGCTGCGAGGAAGAACACCAAAGAAAGGGTGAAATCCATGCTTTCGTGAGGCAGAGATCAATGCGGAATCGATTCAAGAAAGAGCGTATTCTAGAAAATCGAAGAAAAATTATCTGAAGCCTTGAAATTCAGAGTTTTGACGAGGAGAGAATAACCAAGAAGAACATCATCATCACCAAACGGAATAAGGTTAAAGCAGCGTGAGCAGCAAGTATCGAAAGAGCTGGAGCAAGGTGAAGCGTAAAGAGGCTGAATTAGATAGTAAGAAAGAAAATCTTACTGCCTCACTGGCTTCTGTCAAGTGAAAAGGAAGAACTTGAGCGGATTAACGAATCAACGAATTGCAGATTTGGAAAAAGGTAAAGGCCAATCAAACTCGTGAAGAAGCCCCGGGATGAATTGGTGAAAATGGCTTACCGAAGAAGGCGAATTCCTAAGGGCTTCTTCCCAATCAAAAGAACATTCTCGATGAGGCTAAAACCTAACGGCGACTAAGCAGGCTTAAGAAAATTGTATTGGATACCAAACAAAAGGAGCCAGCTACAGAGCATCGCTGTGGAAAACTGCGTGTCTGTATTCCAAGTTACGAAAGGCGATGATATAAAAGGGAAAATTAATCGGTAGAGAGGAAGAAATATCCGAGCGGCTGGAAGCAGCTACCGGTGTTGAAATTGTGGTAGACGATACGACTGAAGCCATCATTATTTCTGGATTTGAATCCAGTTCGGAGAGAAATTGCAACGACCTTTCTCTTTCACAGATTGGGTACAAGAATGGAAGAATTCACCGCTGCCCGAAATGCGAGGAAGTCGTAGCTAAAACTGAGAAGAATATCGAAGAAGAAATCGTCGAAATCGGCGAGCGAACTTGTATCGATTTGGTATTCATGGTATTCATCCGAGCTAATCCGAATGGTAAGGCTAGAATGAGTTCGTTTCTTCTTACGGACAGAACCTAATTGCCAATTCGAGAGAAAGTCGCTAAGCCTTTTGCGCCACCATGGCTGCAGAGATTGGGTTTTGAATGGCTAAAATGGCTGAAGCGTGCTGGCCTGCTTTCATGCATAATTGGTAAGGTTGGCACGCAGGAGCAGAGCTCCCTACGCAGTCTTGGAATGGAGCTCGCGAAGCGCTACAAAGAGGCATCCGCTGAATTTGCAATGCGACACTCGGAGCTCAACCATGACGAGATCGAGATGACTACGATGAATCTCACCGATAGTTCAGGCTTGTGAATGCGATTTTCCGGAGCTCGGCCAGGAGCCCGAAGGGAAGTGATGGATAGCTACATCAAACGTTTTGAAAGATTTGGAAGGAATTAGCACTTGCTTTTTGACTGGCGTTAAAATGCTTCGCGATGCAAGCAGGGCGAGAACTTAGAGTTTTGTAGATGCAGATAATGTCCGATGATGCTAACAGCTGGTTAAGCTTTCTTCGACATTTTTCCTCAAAAAATCGAAAAAAAGAGATCATACCAGGACAGATTAAAATCAGCAGTAATCCGGTGAAATGCGGTGCGGTTGAACTACGCTTAGGATAATTTTCTTCTGATTTTTGCAAAACATTAGAGATGGCAGTTAACCTTTAGGTTTCTGCCATTTTTTTTTGTTTTTTTTATGATACATGCAAGCAAAGTATTTCAGTCGTGGTGGGATTGGTGGTTCAGGAGGCTAGGGCTAAAATCTAATCCAAGGAAGCTAACGCACTGAGGATATCCGAATTTTAGATCGTTCATTTCCTTACTTCAAAAATCTCGCACCCTAGGCCATCGTGAGGAGTTTAAGCAGATAAACTATCCGGATTCTTCGGTAAGGAATTTGTAGGAAGAGGAGGGATTGAAGACGTTCTTCAGAGGATGGAGATTTGATCGGAGCTACTTGTTGATGTTGGTGGACTTTGTTGAAGCGAATTCGTCTTTCCTCATTTTAGGTAAAATCCTGATTTACCAATGCCTATTACAGCTTCGATCAAAGAGCTATCAATCGAGGCGAAAAGTGAATCGAATATGGATTATAGTTGTCTCGTGGTCTGTTTTTTAGATGGGATGAAAGACAGTCATGATGGAATAAATCTTGGAATTCATGAGATCGCCATGCACTTCAAATTAGAAAATCAGATTTATTACAATGGAGAAAGTGAGTTCTTCAACCCAGAAGCGGTGGAATGGCATATCAACATGGGTTTTTTCTCCTGAAATGGCTTAAAATCGCACTGGAAAAATGGGCTCGCTCTTAAGAGAAGCTGCCAGTGCTTAATGAGCATGAAATTTTTTGCCCGTGGCATTGGAGAATTTTCTTCGAGAGACCAAATATCCTTTTTTGAATATCATCCAGCTTTATTATAGTGCATTGGTTCAGCCTTCCTACGCTCAGATCCTAGGTCTGGATGAGCTAAGAATCTGTTTGAATACCTTCTCCAACTCGGTGATTTAAATGCCCTCAATGCTTGCTAGATTTTTCCCCCCAAAGACTTTCAATTAGTACAAATTTCCCTCGCAAGGTTTCAGTTTAGGGTTGGGTTTTTTCCAAGCTGAAGAAAAAAAGGAAATCACCTCGGGATCCATCATTTAAGGGAGAACTTCTCTTTTTGAAATTTCCTTTGGTAGAAAAGGAACCCAGCGCGCAAAGCCCAAAGTCAGGTTTTGAGGCCAAGATTGATTTTTCTTCCCCAATAGAAGAGTAAGGAGGGAGCACTCGAACTTTGAATTTAGATAATACTAATTCAAGCAATAGATTTTTTAATTCGTGCCGATAAATGGATTTGCAAAACGCTGCCAAGACTCTTTCGCAAAGGCCTTTTTAATTCTGTTTTCGTCAAATGTCATACTTGGAATGATTCCTGCTCAAATCGCCTTCTTCAAATAATCACGCCCATTCTCGATCTTCAACCGCTTCCTGGAGCGTTCGGAAGCACTGGAGGTAGGCCATACGGAACCAAGCCGTATGTGCGCCATTTAGAATCCGCACTTTCATGGTTCGGTAAGGGGAAAGATCTGCAACAAATTTTACATTCAAACCTGCTGATCCATTGGAAATAGTTCTTCCCTTTCTCGGGCTTCGATTGCCCAAGGAGATGATAGGGCTCTACCATCACTGGCCAATGGTCTCTGAAAGCCGGTTTTTTCCTCAAATCTAAATCCATAGTCTTTCGGAAAACCCGGGACAATCCGATCTACTAGTTTGGTATTGCAGAAATCATTATTTGGACTCCAATCCATCTGAAAATTCAGCTGGAAGAGACCAAAATGCAGGTAAAGAAAAAGGTGCATTTCTTTTGAGTTTTCCAACCGTTATTTTCAAATCAATTCGCAAGGCAGAAAGATCAACTTTTTCAAGAATCTCCTTGAAAATGGTTTGAATCGACGAAAGAAGTATGCCTGTGAGTTTCCCGGGAAAAGTTTTTGAAATAGCGTCGTTGGAAGATCTCGGAATCGAATCGGATACCGATTTTCCAGTAAGTACTTGGAGATCACAAATTCCAAAATCCGGATTCTCCCCGAGTTTCAAATAGGATTCATATCTTCCGAAAATGGAAGTCACAACGTTCGACACAAGAGATTAAGTGGCTCGATCGCCATTCACCCGTTACTTGGACCCCGCTCGATGACCATGAAATAATCCGTAATTGCTTTCCGTTCGATGCGTTCGACCTCGTACTATGGAATTTTGAACTACCCCCCCTTCCAAATTTTTTCTCCCTTTAAATACTCTTTTTCTCGTTTTGCCACTGACCATCTCAGTCAGCGCATAACCCTCAGGAAATTCCATAACCAAATTGGTAAGGATTAATTTACAGGGAGAGCGCGGATGAGGGAAGCTGTTCTTTGAAGCGATTTCATAGATGTTGAATAGGAATTTGAATTCTTTGAGTAGTTTTGAATCAAGAAATAAGCTAAAAGTAGGATTTGTGTGGAATTCTAGAAAGCTTTTTTACAATTCTTCATATTGTTGCCATCGTGAATTTCCATTTCCTTTTCTATTGAATAAAATGAAATTTGAACACTTTGCTTTGAATGTACCCGGGATCCTCCGGCAATGTTCTCTATGGTATCGAAACCCACTTGGCCTTAGTAAATATCAAAAGTTTAAGGGACGAATCACCCTACATGACTTTTGGCGGATATAGTGGTACTATCATGCTTATGAAATTTATACTAATCAAAAGGTGAAACGCTGGATTTCAATGCTTTTCAATCGCTTTAGGGCGGTTCAAAATTTGGCTTTGGGTTTTCTGAAAGATCCCCCAACAGCGGATAAGGAGCGGACTCATTGAAGAAGGGGCGACGCTATTTTTTCTGATGAAATTTTACCGTCGATGGATCACATTGATTATGCTGCGGGATGCCTTGGGGAATCTCACTTCAACTTTGTAAGCGCGCAAAAATCCATGTTGAAAATAAACCCTAAATTGGAGTTTTAATTGGAAGAGTCTAGAGTCCCCCATTTGACCATCTAGTTTACGCGACACTTACCTCCTGCCTAAATCAAGCAGCGGATTTGAGGCAGATCGCGCTGTTCGATGTGCGACCTTATTTGCTTCAACAGATCGGGATGGGTGGCATTCCCATGGGTGAATCGCTTTTTTCTATTTTAAGACTTCATTAAGAAGTGGGTTGTCATTCCTCTCAAAATGACCCAGAATTGAATTGCTCAAATGGAATTGATGGAGCGGCTACATGGGTCCGATGCTGGGCCAGGGACCTAAATGCTGAATTTGCAATGGTAAGAGGCCATCGACTTGGGCAAAGTCTTTTGGGGATGAGCGCGTGACCCTGGATGAATACGACCACTGGATGCGAGCTGGGAATTTTTTGGCCTGGCAAGCCGCGGATGCGGGCGGCATCGGAATTTGCTTTACCAACTACGCATTGCCAATATGCCTGCATGGGGAGGAAGTGAGCCCAAACTTGGAATAACCCTTTGGTAATCGCTATTATTCCGCAAGTTCGGGTCATGTGCGGCCTAGATACTGGCTATATCGTCTCTATTTCGCGTTTATTGCAAAGAACTCGAGACAATCTCGCGATCCAAGAATACAGGATATACGCGTCAGTGGAAGATATGCTTGCCCATGTATGAAAATGGTGCGGCATGTGTCACTGATGTGACGTCGAATGGGAATTGACCAGAAATACCTGAGGAACATTCTGATGAGTCATTTTGGCTTTGGCCCAACTGGAATGTGAAAAGAGCCGGGCTCTCGCTCATGTTTAGATCTACTTCGTCACGGTTCTTTCAGGAAGGATTCGACCACGGAAGTTGGGAAGGATGGGGGTAGAGAAGGGGCTCTCGGCAAGTATTTATTTTGTTTTGATCCAGTAAATTAAATTTGAACTGATTGATGGAGTCCAAAATAGATTCATCATTGAAGATTTGAAATCCCTCTTCCCCGTATTTGAAACAAGTCGGTTCGATATCTGGTGAGCAGGTACTTCAGATTAGAGATCGAATTTGAATCAGGAATTACCATCAATACTGAGCTTTGGGATAAACTTTTAACGCTTTCAACATCATGAAAAAAGTATGGGGAATTATCGGGACTGGTGCCATAGCTGGTATTCATGCAGCGGCCATTAAGGCATGAAAATGCGGAGTTGGTAGCTTTTTGCAGTAGTTCTCGCAGATCGCGCTAAGGAGCTGAAGCCAATTTTGGACATCAAAGCTATTTCAGAATGTTCAAGCATTTTTGAGCATCCAGACTTAGATGTCGTTCCTGCATTTGGCACCGCAAGTGGTCGGCATTTGGAGCCGCTTTTACTGCTGCCAAAGCCTGGAAAGCATCTCGGTATTGAGAAGCATCGAAGTCAACACTAGCCAGAGCGGATCATTGATTGAAGCTTGCCAGTTATGGAGTGAAGCTAAGCGGTGATTTTCCAAAATCGTTTTTCTACCAGACATCAGAAATTGAATCCCCAGTGGAGGCGGTTTATTCGGAAAGCTTTGATGGGAAATGCCTATGTGGAATTGGTTCCGAATGAGGAATATTACAGTAAAAAGTGATTGGAAGGGACCATTGAGGTAGATGGTGGCGGTGCTTTGATAAATCAGGGGATTCATAGATTGATCTTTACTGGATTTGATGGGAGAAAGTTTCATCCTTTTTTTGGAACAAGTGAAACTGCCTCCTCATCAGATTGAGGGCGAGGATTTGGGCGTAGCTATAGTTAATTTCAAAAATGGAGCCATAGGAAATATTACGTCCGCACCGGCATTGTAATCCAGGATTGCAGAGGCGATCGAGATCTTTGGCTCAAAGGGAAGCGCATCTTAGCAGGTGGTACAAATCACTCATTGGGGATCAGGGTTCGGAGACAAACATTGGAAGAAAGTCGGGTTTTCAGTTCTCGGGCTGCTGTCCAATGGCTATAAGTGGCATCCTTCATCAGTTACAGTGGGCTGAGTTTGTTTGATGTCCCTAGAAAATGAGGAGAATTTCAGTGATGTACTACCGCACGGAAGTCTTTTGAATTGATTCGAGATATATCTCTCATCCAAAAGACAGTCTTGTTTAATTTTCCCTTTTCAAGAAATAAGGCTCAGCTAAAACAAAGTACTTGTATTTTTTAAGATTGTTACGGAATCGTTTCAGGTCTTTAGATTTTCCATCTTTTTCCAAATTTAGGATTTCAAAAAGACTTTATTTTAAACTTAATGGCGGTTTTTTTAGCGACTCTATAATTATAGGAAGAACAAAATCCAATTTTAAATTTCTGAATCTCAAGGTGTAAAGCGCTAGCCATAATTGATTTTTGAAAATGGCCGAGATCAAAGCATCTTATACTATGATGGGTGTCTTGTCTCAGCTTATTTCTGTCTTGCAGAAATCCGTAGTAAGGACTAGCTCAATTCAATAACCCATGAAAAAATCCTTCTTTTATCTTGCTATCCTTCTGGGTAGGAGTGCTTCTTTTTCCTGTGGTAGTCCCATAAATTTCAAAATGATCAAAATGGGCCATGCGCAGGTCACTACCATCCGGTGGCATGAGGCGATGCTTTTTTCTGCCAACGATTGGAAGAGAAGTCGGATGGAAATGCGGATGAAAGTATTTCCAAATCACAGTTGGGTTCTGAAACGGGAGCTATTGGAACTTCTGCACAATCTGGGAAGTTTGGGAAATGACCAAGGTATCAGCTGCAGCATTAGAAGGCTTTGCTCGACGATGTCTGTCTCGATTAACCTTATTTTATTTCGTGATGAATGCGCATCAAAAAAAAGTGTATTAGAAGGGCCAATTCGGAAAGCAACTACTCCTAGATGGTGAAAAATATTGGCTGCGTGGACTGAACCTATTACGAATGCAGGCAAGCGAGTTTTACACCAAAGATAAATCCGTTACTACTCCAGCGGATTTGTCAGGAAGAAGTTCGGGTGATGGAAAGTGTCACCGCATCCAATATGGTGCAAAGCAATGGGTGGATCACCTACTCTGTATCCTACGGGGAATTGTATACGCACTTCAGCAGGATACGTAGATGCCGCAGAAATAATCCTCGAGTTTGTATAGCCTCCAAGCCTTAAATGAGGTTTGTAATTCTATAGTTTGGATGAGCCTGGCGGCTGCTGATGTCGTCCATTGTTCAGTACGCAGGTTTTGGAAATCATTGACCTCCACAGGGAGCAACAATGGCTTCAAGAGGCGGCAGATGATCAGCGTCTAATCAGTATGAGCTTGGCAGCTTCAACTGCCGAATCTATGCGAATTTGGAAAAGGCGGTGTCACTATTACTTTATCCGGATAAAGCTCCTTTTCCGCGAAGCTTCAAAGGGATCTACGATCATTAAGCGATCGAACAACCTGAAATCTATAAATCGCATGGCGAATTCAGCGTTATACCCAAAATAAGAACAAGCTATGTTTTTCACTCGAGACCAAATCAAATGGATCGCTTTTATTTCCCCAATGCTTGGTCGTATTGATGGCCTGATGGTGATCAATGTGACTTGGCAAGTCGTATCCCGGTATATTTTTCAAGTCCAAGTTCGTTTTCGGATGAGCTGGCGAGATATATGTGATTTGTTGGGAATGCTTGGCTCAGCCTACGTCCCGCAGGCAAGAAGGAAATCTCGCGATTGATATTTTGTTTGACTAGTTTGAAGTTCACGAAATCATATGAAACTCATGTTTTCATAGATGGCTTGCGTCCTTGTTTTTGCATTGAAATCATGCTTATCGGCGGTTCCAATCTGTGTACATCACCTTTATTTTTAGGACAAAAATCTGCCGCGCTTCAGATACGCTTGCCCTATGTTTTGGCATTATTCGTTTAGTGCTTGCTGGTGATTTTATTTACCAGCTCGTAGCAATGTCCTCAAATCTATTCTAGGCTATTAAAACCAGTCCTAATGGAGATCTTACCATTTTTAATCTTGTTTATCATTTATATTTTTTCTAGGATTGGTGTTCCGGTTAGCTTTGAAGTTTGGTCCTATCAAGCCATGTGACATTGATGGTGACTTGTCGCCGAGTATTGCTGCCATCCACCACAGTAGCTCCAGCGATGGAAGCAGGCTTAGATAGTTTTCTTATTGGCAATTCCTTTCTTATCCTTTGCAGGGCGAGTTGATTGAATCGTGAGGATTGCAAATCGGTTAATTGAATTGCGAAGCATTACCGTAGCTTCCAGGTGGATTACTACATGTAAACGTGGTTTGCTGCTATCTTATGGGGGCAATCGGCGATTGCAGTACGGCGGCCCTCTTTCATGGGGGGATTTTAAGAAAGCGAATGGGAAAAGGAAGTTATCCAAAGAGCTTGGCGCTGGCAGTGAATATTACTGCATCGACACGGTCCTGATTATCACCGGCCATCCAATGTGCTGATCGTGTATTCCCTAGCATCAGGAGGCCGTTTCAGTTGCGGCGCTATTCGTTGCAGGTTATTTTGCCGGGTTTATTGTAGGGCTTTTCTTGTATGATTACTGCGGCCATTATGGTGAAAATCCAAAAGCTTCCGGCTTGTGAGCTTTCTTTCGATAAGTTGGTATTGAGTATTTCTGGGGAGCCCGTTCCAAGTTTATTTTTGTGGTAGTGGTGATTGGGAATAATCGGTGGAGTTTTTACTGCAACAGAAGCCTCGGCTATTGCGGTCGTCTATAGCTTGATTTATCTTTGATCTATCGTGAAATTGCGTTAAAGACTTCCGGCGGTATTGCTTAAGTCTGTCAGAGACACTGCTGTGTGATGCTCTTGAAGCGACCTTCGATGGCTATGTCTTGGGTGATGTCGGAGTGGAGGAGATTCCCAATATAAGCAATGGCCAATGCCTTTCCTTGAGTGACACCTTGTGGTGATCTTGATCATGAATAATGTCTCTTGTTATTTGTGGGAATCTTTATGGATATGAAACTCCAGCAGTTTTGATTTTTACCGCGATTTTCCTTCTGTTGGACAGCCTTAGGAGTGATCCAGTCACTTTGGAAATTATGATGGTGTTGAAATCTTTGTATCCGGATTGTGCACACCCCAGTTGGATCAATTCTCTTATTGAGTGGGCATATGCCAATACCAGATTCAGAAAGTTATCAAACCACTCTTACCTTTCTTCTTGCGAGGTTTTTGGCTTGATTCCTGATCATGTTTATTTCGGAGATTTCACTTGGCTGCCAAGGTTCTTTGGACTATAAAATTCTATATAAACTAGAAAGCAAAAAAAACCGGTGATGCGAAAAAAACACCGATTTTTTTTGGTGGAAAATGGAACCCTTCTCGTACGCTAATGTTCACCTAAACCGACACCGGACAACCGACACCGACAACGACAACCGACAACCGACAACCGGACAACCGACCAACCGCAACCGCAACCGCAACCTACAACCGACAACCGACAACCGACAACCGCTACTCTCCACTTCCTTTAGGTTCTCAATCTTCTTGATTTCTCAGATCCATTGATTAATCTTCGAAGTGCTCTTTCACTCGTTTTGTTGCCAACCAAATACTTGGTCACCAAGCATCAAGAAGTCTTATCGTGAGCTACGATGATTAGCGTGGCGTAAGCTTTTCAAGCGTCCTTGAAATAATATTTGGTTTTCATGTCAATGGATTGTAGGCTGCATCGAGAATAGCAGATTGACTGGTTCTAAAAGTAGCTTATCATCGGCTAGTCGGTTTTCTCTCCACCTGACAAGACTTCACTTTCTGTTTGATCTCAATCACCCTTGAACATGAATGCGCCAAGATGTCTTTTCAGCTTTGGTGGCGCACTTCCCCGACCGGCGATGTAGTCCGATTGTTTTCAATCGTCAGACTTTCATCCAAAAGTGAAGCTTATTCTGGCGAAATTCCGATCAGAGAAATTGGTGCCCCAATTCACATTTTGCTTCAAATATCGATCTCCTCATGATCGCTAATCATCGTTTGATTTTTCCTCTCCATTTTTTTCCAACAAAGGACACTTCTGACCTCGTTCGATCGTCATTGCCGCATTTTGAAAACCGTATGATCCGCCATAGTTTTTTGTCATATCGTCCACGATTACAGGATAGTTTCCAGATCTGGGAGAAGGAGGAAGCGAGTTTAAAGCAGAGCTATCTAACCCTCATCACTTCGATGATCTCCATTTCTCAAGCATCTTCACGCGGGATTGGCACTGAAGTGGGTCTGGAATAAGTGCCCTTTTGAAAGATCCTTATAATCCTTTGATATCCGCATGACCGCTTGCCTGCTCTTCAAATTGCTTTGCTGCTGCTCAGACGTTCCTTTTTCGAAGTTCTGGTAATGGCTGTATTTCGCTTTGTAATCGTAGATTACGACCATTGGTCAACCTCGATTGGTCCGGGTCGTGAATATTGTTCTAGAAACGCTGCGATCGTGGAAGAAATCACGACTAACAGCTTTTGCCTTATTCAATAAAAAATCCTCTGCCACTGAATCGATTCGATGTCCAAGTGATTGGTAGGCTCATCGAGAAGGGATCAGTCAGGTTTTTGCAACAGGATTTTTGCAAGTTCGATTCGCATCCCGCCAAACGCTCCAGAAAACTCGAAGTAAGAGCGCTGAAAATCCCTCGCTCAAAGGCCTAATCCTAAAAGTACTTTCTCGACTTCACGCTTCGTAATTGACCTCCTCGATGGCGTAGAATTTCTCACTCAATTCCGAACATCCTCGATTTAGCTTGTAGTATGCATCCGACTCGTAGTCTGCGAACGGTCAACTCTTCGTTGAT
>Ga0163217_1076973_pt1 | contig 15500 bp, 31 predicted proteins | sample SynspAceP_FD_185933 | JGI IMG/M metagenome (GOLD analysis project Ga0163217, IMG submission 185933) | Saline lake microbial communities from Ace Lake in Antarctica - Synechococcus sp. Ace-P (PacBio error correction) | ecosystem: Environmental > Aquatic > Non-marine Saline and Alkaline > Saline ...
TTACTAAAAAAAAAGGGGGAAAGGGGAGGAAGGGAATTGGGCCCGCTCCAAGCCCGGCCCCTGGGGGCTGGTGGGTGGGTGCTCAGCTTTCACGCATCCGTCCTTGGCCGAAACCCTGCTGGGCGGGGTGGCCTGGCCCGCCAGCGCCCCAATCCGCCGGTTTTCCCTGGCGTGGGGCGCGCTCGAATCCACGAATTGCCTTTTCTGGGCTGCTGTTGTTGGGGCAGCTTTGCTGGGGTTTTGGAAACCGGCCGTGGCGGTGCTGGCCAATCGCCAATCCCTATGCCGGGCCCTGGTGCCCCCGGGTGGTGAGCCGAACCCTGCCTCGAATGCCTTGCCCACGCGCCCCCTCCAGGCCCTGCGCAGCGGCGCCCCGCCCCCGGCCGGCGCCGCCCTGCTCTCACCGCCCCTGGGAACCGGCCCCTTGCTTGCCCGGGGCCCCTTCAGCTACGGCGGCTATCCGCCTGGAAATGCGCCCTGCGCAGTGCCACCCCCTGCCCTCGGGTGTTCGGCTCGGTGGATTGGGCACGGAATTGCCGCCTGAGCCTGCAAAGTCGTTGCAATTTTCACGAGCTCTGGACCGGCCTCTGGCTTGCTGCTGGCCGTTGGGATGCTGTCGCTCCCGAAGCCCTGCTGCGGGCCCTGCGGCCACCGGCTGGGGCATGCCGAAGCCGGTTCAAGCTGACGACAGCTGGCGTGGGCCGCAGCGGCCGGGAAACTGCTACTGGCCCCTGCTCGGCCTGCTTGCCCGTGCTGGTGCTGGTGGCCGATGGCCCGGAGATCAGCCCGGCCAGCTGCTGCCTGGGCAGCCGCTGCCGCCACTGCAGGCCCAAAACGGGCCGGCGGTGCTGGCCTGCCCTGGGGCCGCCCTGGTGGCCAACCACCCTGGGCCTGACGCTTGCGCCTGGCCGCCTGCAGAAAACTGGCGGTGGCGTGGCCACCGCTTGCTTGTTGCATGCCTGGTGGCACCCTGGGCCCTGGGTCCGCCTGCCTGTGCGGGCCGGTCTGGGCCACCATGGGCCGGCTGTGGGCCCGCCAACCGCACACCGACCTGCTGCTGCTGTTTTCGTGCTCAAGCCCGGGGTCATCAACCGCGGCGTTGGCCCTGGCTTTTCACAAACCTCGGGGTGGCTGGGCCGGCCTGCTGCTGGAGGCCTGCGAAGACACCGCTGATCAACCCGGAATCGGGTGGGGGCGGAGCCGAAGTGGCCCTGAGCTGCTCGGGCTGTGGGTCCGCGGCTGCCCTTGCTTACGGCCGCTTCAGTGGCCTGGCCGCTCCTACCCTGGCCTACGGCGCCTACCGGGCCGATGTATCCTGCGGGAGAACCGTGGTGGTCGGGCTGGTGGGCCCGCCGGGCTGGGCCAGCTGCTGGGCTGGAGGCCCTCAGTTCGTTTGGCCGTCGATGAGCTGATTGCCCTGATCGCGGTTGTATGCCCTGCTGGACCCTGCTGGGAAGAAATCTCAGCGGACCGGGGTCCGACAAGAGCGACCTGCTCTCGGGCTGACCCCCCTGCCTCCCCGCGATGCCCCGAGCGATTCCCCGCAAAGCTGGGTGGTGCTGGGTGACAGCAGTGCCTACAGGCTGGGGCGAATCCGCGAGGGTGGCTGGTGCGAGCGGCTGCGCCGGCACTGGATGCAGCCTGCCCGGGCCGGGCCGGTGCTCCTACAACCTCGGTGGTGCGCGGCGAATTGGACCTGCGAGGCCGGCTGGCGGCTCCGCCTGCCCAGCGAGGTGGGTTGCCGCGCGAACTGCGCCGCCAGCTCCCCGCAGGGCATCCTGATCAACGATCGGCTTCAAACAACGACAGCGCCCGGTCGGGCGCCCCGAAGGCCGCCACCAACTGGCGCCGAGGCCTTCCTCTATTGGCCTGCCAGCAACTGTTGCGCCAGGCCAAGGCCCCAGGCGCCGGTGCGGTGATCGGGCTCTCTGCCGGTGATGGGCGGTGATGCCCTATCCGGCCTGCCTCTGGTACGAGCTCGCCGCCCTGCGCCGCCTATGAGCGCCTGTTGAAGGAGGCCCTGCCTCGAAGAGGACTGCCCTTCCTGCCGCTGCTGGAAGCCCCTGCTGGGCGATCCCGCACGGTTTGCGGCTGAATCGACGGCGATGGTGTGCATCTCATGGAGCGGGGCCATCAGCCGGATCTTTGAGCGGGTGCGGCAATGGCCGGCCCTGCTGCGTTGGGCGGGCTGAGCCGCTGGTGGCGTGCACAGCCATCGGCCCTGAAGGGGGGGCGTCTCCCCGAAATGGGGGGAGAAGAAAATTCCCCCTTTTGGGGTAGCGCTGAGCGGGCCCACTCCGAAAAGAGGGTGAAACCACGGCTCCACACCAGGAACTCCAACCGACAGCAACCACCACCGACAAAGCCCCCGCCCAACCACGCCATGCCAGAGACCACGCTACGCCACGCCTCAACCCCACCTTGCTGGGCCGCTACACCGCAGTGCGACCACACGAAAAACGCAACAGGCTGGTGGACTCAAAACCTTCCCTGGTGCGGAAGGTGGCTGATCGCCAGAGCCGCAGCACAAACCTGCCCTTCGACGATTTACTGCAATTGGGCTGCCTCGGCCTGAATCAAGGCGATCGAAAGTTTCGATCCGCGGCAAGGGCCGTTGCCCTGAGCAGCTACGCCGTTCCCTACCATCCGTGGGGCCATGCAGCACCACCTGGCGCGACCAGCACCCGCCGCCTGCGCTGCTCACGCCTGCTGCGCGAGCTCCACCGCCGCGGCCAGACCCCATGCAGCAGCAAATGCCCTGCACCAAGCATTTGCCCGGCCCCTCGACGGCAAGCACTGGCGGCAGCGCTCGGCTGCCAACCGGAGCCGTTGGCAGGAGGCCTGCGCTCCACTGGGCAACTGCAGCTGCCGCAGCCTCGATGCCCCCCGTGGGGCCACGGGGAGGAATCCTCTCTGGCCCTGGTCGACCCTGCTCGAACCCCGCAGACCCCCCACCCCTGGCGCCCAGACAGCCCGGCCTGAATCGCCCTGCTGCGAACCCGAAACCCCAAAGGACTGGCTGCGGCTGCGGCTGGGCCGCCTCGACCCCGACCTCCGGCAAGACGGGTGTTGGCGGGGCGTCCGTGGCGGCGAGCTCGTGCGAAGCCCTGGGCCTGAAGGCCCGGTGGCCCGAAGCGCTTTGAGACTTTGGTGGCCCAGCCTGCGGCCTCGAAACTCGGCGTCCGAACTCGGCGAGCTGTTCAGCCCTCCAAGACTAGCTGCTATAGATGCGCTGCCGCTCTTGGATTCTGTGTCCGGGTAGGGCAGTCAGCTAGTGTGCCAGGCCCGATTCGCCCAAGTAAGGCATGGTTTTGCTTTTTTTGTCTGTCTGATAAGTTTTGTTGTTTTTTGTCAGTAACTCTGTTTGATCAGTTCTTCTTTTTTTTTTTTTTTTTTTTTTGTGTGTTTTGTTTTTTGTGTTTTTTTTTTTTTGTGTTTGTTGTTTGTTTTTGTTAGTGGTGTTTTGTGTTTTTTTTTTTTTTTTTTTTTTTTTTTTTTTTTTTTTTTTTTTTTTTTTTTTTTTTGTGTGTTTTGTTGCTTTTTTTTCTATTTTTTTCTCAGTTTTTCGAATTTATTTGTTTCGCTTCCCTGCCTATGTTATGTAGTGGCGCGATCAGGCTCTCGATCTAGGGTCCCAGTCTAGGCCCTACCTTAGTGTGGTCACCTAAGCCCTACGGCCGTCTCGGAGAAGAGGTCAGGCCCAGGGCCCCAGAGCAGAGCAGGGCCAAATGGACCCTAATGCCCACTTTCAGGCTCTTGGCCAGGTGTTTTTCTTCCTCTCAGTGCTTGTTATTTGTCCCTCTTCTGTGCCAGCCGGAACCTTCGCCTGCAGTGCTGGTGATTCAACACGGTGGTGGTCCCCAGTGCTTGCCGACTCGCTGCGGCAAGGTGTCAGCCAGCTTGTGCGGCAAAACTGGGCTGCTGAATGTCCCCAGCAATCAGCAAGGGCACCGGTGCAGCCGGCGCGGTGGTGAGCAGGGCCAGGCCCTAGCGCGGTCGCCGCGACCCCAGAACGTTCTCAGGGTCCGCGCCCGGCCGCCTGCGGGCCTTCGGCCATGCCCCGCTTGGCTGCTTGCGGCGATATGCCCAGCCCTGGTCACCAGCGACCTTCCAGCAAGAGATAGAGCACCACCGCCTAGCCAGCTCCGCGTCCTATGTCTCCAGGGTTCCCCCAGAGCAGGCTAGCTCGAGGAATGCCGGGCTGTGTACCCCAGCGGCATGTGGGTGATGCAGGGGCAGGCGCTGGCCAGGGCGATCAGGGCGGCGTGAGCCCCAGGGCTAGAAGCAGTGCACAAGGGTCTGGTTGGCAGGGCAAACGGCACGACAAGCGAAGGCGGCTGCTGTTTCAGGTCGATGGCGGTGGCAGTGGGCGATGGGTCGGATGCTGGGCGATGACTGGTTGTTGCAACTAGCCCGAGGCTTGGCACCAGCTCTCCGCCCAGGCGGAATAATTGGGAGACCTGCTGCCCCTACCCTCGCCATGGTGTTCAAAACGCAAAGCCTGCGTTCTTCCCTGCAACCTTGACAAGAACGAGCCGAAAGACGGCCTCTGGCTGTGGCCCCCGTTGGCCCCAAAAGCGGACGCAGCCAAGAAGGCCAGTCCGGCCTGGCAGCGACTGCGGCGAAACCTGCAGTTGCCATCCGCGCCTGCCGCTGAACCGGCTCGGGCCGCCAGCCCGCGTTCTGAACCACCGCCAAAGTTTCTGACCACCGCCGAGGTGATCGCCGCCGAGCTTCGCCTCAGCCAGGAGAACAGCCCCCCGCCCGTCGACGGTCACCTTTTGCGCGGAACAGCTTGATCCCCCTCCGCTGCCCTGGCCCCGCCCCGTCGCCTGCCGGCGCCAACCTGGCTGGCTTTCAAGGCGATCGCCAATTTCCCTGACCAGCGCTAAAACAGCCCGTTGATCAGCGGCCTGAACTCAGCAGCCCCAGCGGCCGCTCTCCAACGCGCTGATCTGGCCCGCAGTCCGCCGACGGCTTGCGGTGGACGTGCGCAGGATGCGCGGGAACCCAGGTCACGCCTGCCAGCCCGCCGCGATGGCCCGCTCCTCTTCATTCGGGGGCTCCAACGCCCCTTCTGGCCCGATGGCGAGCTTTACGTCCCTGGGACGCCAGCGGGCGCGCTGGAGGGAGTTCGGCCATGGGCCCAGAGCTCGCAGAGGCGGAGGCAACTCCTGCCGACGCCGAGGTGGCGATCAGGGCCAAGGCCCGGCCAAGGGCTGCGCCAGCCACTTCCTGGGCCGGCACGGCCTCGCCCAGCTCGGGCAGCCACAAGCCGTCGCAATTGCCTCGTGGCCTCGCGCAGGATCGCCGTCCAGCGTTCCGTCCGCCCCCCGCCTGATCCCCCCCTGTGCCGCGCTTTTCCCCTTTTGGCCCCAGCCCCCCCCAAAACCGGGCCCCCCCTTGGCAGCGTCGACCCCAGCCGCAGGCCATCCGCAACACCACCTCGCCATCGAGCCGAAGGCCATCCGCCACCGCCAGGGTGGGAGGGCAGGGGCGGGCGGCGGCGACGGCTTCAGGGGTTGGCCCGGGGCGGTTGCTCCAGCGGGCGGTGCGCCGAAATCGAGCAGCACGGCAAACTCCAGAGGCGGCCAGCCGCCATCAACAACGGCCAAAAAGCGATCACCGTTGCCGTAACCGCAGCAACGCGCTGAGGTAACGGCTCTCCTCGGCAATTGAGGGCCCAGGTCGCCCGCCAAGCCGGGCGGGATCGATCAAGCCAAGGCGGCGCAGTTCGCGGGCCATGGCAGGGGGCAGCGGGGTGTGCTGTGCGGGCAAGTGCCGCTCAGTTGTTACCAGCGGGAAGAGGGCGTCGGCCTGTCCTCCACGGGCCAGTCCTCGTTGACCCCACCGATCACCAGTTCGGCGAATCTCGACGACTTCCTGTCGAAGCTGGTGCAGGGCATTGATCAGCACGTCCGATGGGCACAACCATCGCTGGTGCCCGAGATCCAGCAGCAGCGGGCCCAGTCGTCCTGATACTACCAGCTCACCCATGTTGTGCATCAGGAGGCCGGCAAAACGACTTTTCAGCGCCCTCGCTGTCGTACGTCAATCCAGCTCAGATAGCGCCCTCCTCGTGCACGCTGCAAAGGTTTCAGCGTTGGAAAGGCCCCCAACTTGCGAGGAAAACAGACTTTCAAAACCGTGGTTCACATAGCCCTGCTCTCCTGCCGGGTTATCGGCGAAACGGAGCCAGATCCAGCAGTTGAAACCGGATCCATCGTCCCGAAATCTGACGTCCCATCGGCAGCGCTTTCGCATTGCCCCCATCCAACACGGCCACTGCAAGCTGGTACGACCTGAGGCGCCCCATGCTGGAGCTCCAAGCCCTGCGTTACCATCGCCAGCCACCGCCGCTGAAGCCGTGCTCAACGCCTGGAATTCTGACGCTTCAAACCAGGGGAGCCGGCCCTGGTGGCGGGCCGCAGCGGGCTCGGGTAAGAACCACCTTGATGGAGCTGATCTTGCGGCCTGCCACGCCCCAGTTGGCGGCACGATCCGCTGGCAGGGTCACCGCTGAACGGCCCGCCAGCCGCCGCTGGCTCCTGAGCGGTCTGGGTTTTTTCAAGTTTCCTGAGCGTCACTTTCCTGGGTTTGAAGCGTGGGCCAGGATTGAAACTGGTCACGTCGGCCTGCCCGGCCGAGAAGCTCGAGGCGTGCTTCACCAGGTGGGTCTGGGCTCTTCCTATCGTGCAACAGGCACCGGAGCGGCTCAGCGGCGGCCAGCACCCGGCCTGGCGCTGGCGGTGCAACTGGTGCGCGATCCAGCCGTTCTGCTGGCTCGATGAACCCACCGCCGGCTGGATTGTGCCGTGCGCCAGGAGGTGCTGCAACTGTTGGCCGCCAGCTCAGCCGCACCGGGTTTCTGCTGGTGTCACGCCACGAGCCGAGCTGTTCCGTGGCGTGATGATCGGGGTTGGCTGTTGAGTCAGGGCGCGCTTCGCCCCCTGCCCGCACTCCCTTACGATGCTCTGAAATGGGGGGTGGGCGCGAATGCCCGAATCAGTTGGTGCCGGGCCACGGCGGCCGAGGGCGGGATTCGGGCTGGTGGCATGCTACCACCACCGTCACCAGTCGCCTAATGCGCGCCGGCGGCAACAAACTCTGTATCTTTCACCACGGCCCGCCTCGGCCGGGCGATGACCGCCGCCCTGCTGCTGGCCCAGCTCGATGAAGGTGGGCCCCATCGGCCGGGTGACCTGAAGGAATCAGTCCGAGGCCCGTTGCGCGGCCTGATGGTGGATGCCGGCCGCGATGGCAGCGTCCCGCGCCATGTGGGGGCGCCGGGCCTGGAGCTCGACCTGGTTTGAAACGGCGGAAGGACGGCAACGGTTTTCCGATTTTCGCAGGCCACCGGCACCGGCTACCTCCCACGTCGTGCGCGACTTGGCAGGGCGAGCCCTACAGCAGCACCGTGGAGCTGGTCAGCGGCCCGGCATCGGGGAGGATGTGGCCTCCTACCTGCTTCCACTCCCGACAGACGCCCCTCGGCCCTGTTTCGTCGGCGAGCAGATCGACAAACAGCGGGCGGGTGCGCTGGTTGCGCGCGGTGTGCTGGTGCAAGGTGCTGCCAAAGGCGGCCAGCGAGCCGGCGCTGGTGGCCCTGCTTGGAGGCCGCTGGCCGGAGATCACCGGCTTCAAGCCGCCGCCTGGCGCTTGTGACGGCAACCTTGCAATCCCTGCTCGAAGACATCTTTCCGGATCTCGATCCCCACCTGCTCGAAGACGCCGCAAGGCCCAGCAGAACGTGACGCTTCCATGCCCCTGCCCCGTCGCCGCAGCGTCGATGCCACTGCGCCATGCTCGGCGAGGCGGAACTGAATGCCATCCTCGATGAGGACGGCGAGCTGAACTGACCTGCCACTTCTGCAACGAGGTTTTACGGGGTGGAGGAAAGGGGAGCCTGCGGGAGCTGATGCCCGGGAAAGCTGGCCCTGGCCTGAACTCAGGGCATCAACAGCCTGAGCTCAGGTGATCATCAGGGCTCGCCCAGAAGCGCAGCAAGCAATGGCCGGCAAGCTCTGCACCTTGCTCGGGATCGAGGGCGCCCGAGCGGAAGGGAAGGGAAACGAGCAGCTGAAGCAGAACCGCCACCGAGCAGCAGGCCCGACGCACAGCAACGCGAAGCTTCCAGCCCACAGCCGCGAAGTAAGCCCGGCCGTTGCGGCGGCGCTGCAGATTCACCACCGTCAACGGACCCGTGGCAGGGCCAACAGCACTTCGGCCGACCGGCGGGGGCACGCAGCAAGCAGCAGAACACCAGGCCGCCGGCGGATCAGCGGAAACCAACGCTTCACGATTTTTCGGCCCAAACACCAGGTCGGCAGGCCTAGTGACGGGCCGACTGAGCTTGACGCCACTGAGCTGGGGCAGGGCCGGCATGGCAGGCAGCGAGGGCCGAAAGAGGGCGTGCGGCTCGCCACGGCCGGCTTGAGTTCCTCCGCGCCTTTTTGGAGGCCGTCACCGCCGCACTGGCTGACCTTGCCTTTGCTTGGCGCTCGCGCAGCCGTTCCACAATCAGAAACGGCGTCGTAGGCGGTTTCCCACCTGAGCACGGCTGGGGGTCGTCGCGAACGGCGCTGAGGCGATCCTTGCGGCTTGCCCTGAACGTCCAATCAAAACTGGCATCAGGGGCAATGCCGAGCCGCCGTAGGGGCTTGGCGCCCACGGCAAGCACTGGGAAATGGGGGTCGGAACGTTGGTCATGGCCTCCAATGCAGCGGACAGGTGAATAGCCCGAGCGTATCGAGGCGCGGCGCCGGCGGACGTTCAGGAAGGTACCGAAGCACGATTCAGAAGAGCGGTTCGCTGAATTGATAGCCATCCTCCTGTTGCAGATCACGGCGTCCCGGGCCTCGGCTTCTCTCAGCCCGCCAGCCAGTGGCGGTGCTTGGGAGCAAGGGGCATCTGGGGCGGCAGAAAATGGCTGCCTTCGTGCACTTCGGACGGTTTCCTGACGGGGTAAAAAAACGCACGTAAATCACAGCCCCCGTTCACGGCAGGGCGCCACCAGCCAAAGAATGGTCGGGCACGGTTGTTTACCTTTCTTTGGTAATCGTATTCTTGGCGAGGCCGCGGGGTGCCGTGGCTCAGCGCAGACGATCTTCAGAGGGCGATCGGCTTCGACACCGCTGACCAACGGAGCACGGCACTGCAGGCCGAGTTCTGGGTGGTCCTCGTTGAGCTGGTTGAGGTTCCAGCTGTTCTTGAACAGCAAGCACCGGCCGGCCCCAGGCAATCGCGCACGGTCTTGCAGTTGAGCAGACGAACCGACAACCTCAAGGGCTTCCCAGCCACCGGTTAACCCCAGCGAGCCAGGGAGAAGCCCAGCGTTCGAGCCCGGGTTTCCACGCCGTATCGTTCTGCAGCCGGTATTGCACCACCTCCAGCTGCAACTGTCCGACTGCCGGCCAGGATCGGGGTCCGCTTGCTGAGAATCGGTGTCCGTAGTGCACCTGCACAGGCGCCCTTCCTGCACGCAGCTCATTCACCCCCTTTGCGGAAGGGCCTTGAAGGCCGAGGGTTTGGGGTTGCGCAGCCAGGAGAAATCTTCAGGGCTGAAGCAGGGAATATGGCCTTCGTACTCCACCTTCTGACCCACATAGAGAGTGTCGCCGATTGCGAACATGCCGGGGTTGTTCAGGCCGATCACGTCGCCGGGGTAGGCGTCTTGACCAACCTCGCGGTCTTGGCCGCAGCTTCTGGGGGGCGCGAGAGCCCGGAATCGAGGCGGCCGGTGGCGGGCATGGGGCGCACGGTCATGTCGCTTGCGAAGTGGCCGAAGCAGCCGCACAGAAGGCGATCGCGGTTCGCGGTGGCGCGGATCCCATGTTGGCCTGGAGCTTGAACAGCAAAGCCGCCTGAACTCGGGCCGCAGCGGATCCACCGGGCCGTCTGGCCTGTGGCGGGGCGCAAGCGGCCGCTGGGCAGTGCATCCAGGAAGGCATCGAGGAAAGGGGCCGCACGCCGAAGTTGGTCATCGCCGAGCCGAAGAAAACACCGGGCTCAGCCTCGCCGGCATGGACCAGTTCCCAGAATCGAGCTCGGGCACCGGCGGCATCGAGGCAACTCCAGTTCCGTCCGAGCGCCCTGAGCAGGGAGTTTTCGGCTCCACCAGTTCGGCCAGTTTTCGGGGCTGCCGGCGGCCAGGTGGCCGCTCGCCCGCCTGCCGGCCGCGCTTCGGCTCGCGTAAACAGAATCACGTCGCGGCTGCGGCGATCGATCCACACCGCGAAAAACGAATGCGCCGCTAACCGATCGGCCAGTTACCGGTCCCAAGCAGGTGGCCCCAGCTCGCTTTGATCTCGTCGATCGCTCCAGGGCCTCACGCCCCGGCCGGTCCATCTTGTGATTGAAGGTGAAAGATCGGCACGCGCCGCATCCGGCACACCTCAAACAGCTTGCGGGCCTGGGGCTCCAAGGCCTTTGGCGGCGTCTTCGATGCATCACCGCGTATCGGCGGCGGCCGGGTGCGGTAGGTGTCTTCTGAAAAATCCTGGTGCCCCGGCGGTGTCGAGCAGGTTGATTCGTGCTGCGGCGTAGTCGAACTGGAGCACGGTGGAGGTGATCGAGATGCCGCGCTGCTTCTCGAGCTCCATCCAGTGGAGGTGACCTTGCGTTGCTCGCCCTCGGCCCTCAACCGCGCCGCCTGCTGAATAGCCCGCCGTAGAGCAATAACAGTTTTTTCGGTGAGGGTGGTCTTGCCCGCGGTCCGGGTGGGAAATGGAATCGCAAATTGCGGCGGCGGGCCACCGCTTCGGCCCAGGGAGCCTCAAGGCCCGTGGGCTCACTGGTGCTGCTGGAGCTTGCTGGTCATGGAGCCAGCCTGGCCAGCAGGCTCCCCGGGCTTTCGCCGCTGCTGCCTCCACGCCGCCTTCACCACTGTCTCTGGTGGCTTTCGGAACCTTGCCGCCACGCACAGGTGGCGTTTAAGCTGAGCCAACCAGAACCAGCAAAGCGCTGCCGTGACCCTCACCCCCACCTCGTACCTCGACTGGCTGAATCCAGGCCGGCGCGGCACCCAGCGAGCACCTCCGATTTTCCGGCCACCGCTCGCGGCGGCCAATCCGGTCCTTTTACGCGCACCTATTCCCGCCGCACCTGAGGCGGCCGCGAGAGCTGGCACCAAAGGTGTCGGAAAGCGCAACCTCGAGGGTCCTGCGCCAGCTGGGCGACCCTCGAGCGCTGAGGAAGTGGCGCTGAATCCGCGCATGCAGACCTACCAGCAGGCCTGCCCTCGGGGCGCCTGGCTCCTGGATCGGTGGCACGCCCTGGATTCAGCAGCGGCCCAAACTTCCTCCGGCGCCTACAAAACTGCAGCCTCCACCAACCTGATCGACTGGGAAGCCTTCGGTCTGATGATGGACCTGGGCGATGATGGGCTGCGGCACCGGCGCCATCTCCGAACGCGCTTAATTGAGCGCTGCCGCTGCTGCGCAACCGCTGGTGATCGAGAGCGTCAGCCGCGATCGGTGTCACGCCCCGCAGCGAGCGCCAGGAGGCCAACCCGCTTCCAGCAGCGCGGGCAACCGGGTGACGAATCAAAGGTGGGGGACACCCGCCGCGGCTGGGGTGGACAGCTTACCAGCGTTTTGCTGGAACTGAGGCAGCGACACCAGCTTCAGCGCCGATGCTGCGATCACGGTGAACAACGTGGATTCTCTCCGATTGTGCGGACAAGTGGGCGAAACGCTCAAAGGGCTTCCGGCGGCATGGCCAAACCCGGTGAAACTGGGCGATCTCTAGCGGCCGGGTGGCCCCAGATCCTCAAGCAAGGCGAATGGCCGCCAGCTACGTCGTGGAGTGCTGCCTGCTGATCGATGAGGCCTGCCGTCCGATCGTGGCGGGCAAACATCCGCAGCAGCGCCGGCAATGCGCCAGTTCCGCCGCCGAGGGAATGGCTCCGCCGCTTTTGGCGGCAAGGAAACACTCTGGCAGCAAGACGCTGAAAGGCAACTGGGAGGCATTGGATCCCGACCGCGACGCGCCTGCGGATGGCCACCACACCCGGGTGGTTCCAGCAACCGCCCCTCCAAAGAAGGTGGTGCTCCGAAGCGGTGGTCAAGCAGTTCCAGAGCGCGAAGGCGGCGATCCAGTTTCGCCCCTGAAGGCGATCGCCCGCTCCCAATGGCCGACCTGCTTTGCCCACCGCAGAGCTGCGCAGCGAGTTCATCGACATCTACCGTCGACCCAGGTGCCGGCGAGGAAGCCGGCCGCTGGCTCAACCTCAATCACCCCGAGATCGAGCGGGCCGCCGAGCTGGAGCACCGGCTGGGACGTTATGGGCTCAATCCCTGCGGGCGGAAAATCCTGGGAGCTGAATTTCCACTGCAACCTGGCCGAAATCCCCTCAAACCGCATCGATCCAGCCAGACCATTCAGGCCCCAGGCCGATGCCTTCAAGGCCGCTGGCCTGGCGGTGGCCTGCCTGCTCAACCACGATTTTTCCGAGGTGGAGCGTTTTACCGCAGAGCCGCGCCTGGGATCCGATTGTGGGGGCGTGAGCTTCACCGGCCCTTGTTCGTTTCTTTCGTGCATGCTTCGGCAGCCCCCTGGCTGAACTGGTGGGAGGCGGGCCGCCCCGAAACAGAAGCCGGTTCCTGGCCTTCAGGCGCAAGGAAGCGGAGTATCTGAGCCGCTTGGAAGCAGGTGGTGAACACGGCGGTGGTGGGACCTACTGCGATCGGCCACGGCCTGGTCCGCCCCCAATCGTTGCACCACCGTGCAACCGGCCGGCACCAAGAGCCTGCTCACGACGGCGCCAAGCCCCGGCTGCAACCCTGCCAAGGCGCAGCGCCTTCATCCGCCGCTCACTTCCGCAAGAACGATCCGGTGGCCTGGCCTGGCCTCGACTACGGCTACACGATCGTGCCAAGCCAATCGACAAAGACGCAACGGTCGCCTGCTGGATAATCCCTTCGACTCCACGCTGCACCGAATGGCTGTGGTGGAATCCCCACCGAAAGTGAGCTGGGCGAACATCCTGGCGCCGATGCGGTGGAGATCAACAACTTTCTCCGCCCTGGCCCAGTTCCGAACTTCTACATGCAAGTGCAGACGCACTACAACGGCCCACACACCTCTGCCACCGTCGAGTTTCGCGAGAACGAAAATCGAGCCGTTTGGCCGAAGCGAGTCCATCGCGATCGATGGCGGCAAGGCTATATCTCAGCAGCGCGCTGCTGGCCCGCTTCGATGGCAACGCCAACCTTCCCTGCGCCTGCGTTTTGAAACCACATCGATTCAAGGCCACCTACAGCCGCTGAAGCGAAGAGGTGTTAAGCCGCCGCCGCACCGGTGATTTCTTCGAAAGCCCTGCAGGCGGCTACGACCGCGGCGAACTGGTGGGAAGCCGGTCGGCTGTTGTGATTCCGACAAGTGTTTGCTGCCCCTTGGCCAAGCGCACCCCATGAAACTGGCGATTGCTGGCGGTTGGGAGTGGCGCTGCTGCCGGGTGGCTTTGGGCCAGGCTTCGCCTGGTTGGGCCAACAGTTCACTTAACCCAAGCATCGAAGAGATGTGGCGAGGGCTTGGTTGTGAATCAACACAAATCGGAGCCACTGCGCCCGCAGGACAGCAATGGGGAGCGCGCATGCCAAAACGGAACTCTCACTCTCACCTGGCGCAAATACGGGCGCCCTCTGGTCGTTGATGAACTCAACACCCACCCCCACTTTGCACAAAGCTTCTACTGAAGAAGTCATACCCGCAGTGGGTGGCCAGAAAAGTTGCTCTCCAAGGCCAGCAGCCCAGGTCCCGAAAGCTGACCAAGAATTCAGTTGAGCATTGAAATCTGGAGGGCCATGAATCGCCTCTCAAGGCTTACGGTCATCGTATTTGCCGGATCCTCTATGCTATTGCCCTCAAATAATTTTTCATTCTTCCTCGAAGTGATTCTAACGGGACCGAGGGGTAATTGCCACAGCTTTGTCCGTACTACTTCGAAAGCTTCAATCTATTCATTGTCCTCTATGTGAAATCTTTTAGGCCCTTTTGCTGGTCTTTGCTTTTTAACGCCGGATCAGCAAGGTATTTGCCCTGCGATCGCTGGTTGTTCGTCAGCACCGTTGTGGCTGAAACTCTGTTTGATCTTGCCAGAACAGAGCTTTTGCCGGGCCTGAACCCCAGAATGAACGCATCATTCCTGGTTGATTTTCGGTGGCTTGCTGGCCGGTGGCCAGGCTCTGGGCCTTCAAGAATCGTGGGTCCAGCCGGCGATGAGACATCATTGTGCCTATTACGGCCACAAACACCTCAGCCAGTTTGGATCGATCGCCGTAATCGCCTCGGTTGGATCCACGCCTTCGGGTTGAATTGTTGACTTCCTCAAGAATGGTGAGTTGAAAGTCTGTGGGTCAACACACTGATGTACACCTGCCCTACAATCTTTGTTTTCCAGTAAAACTTTTAAATGACGCTTTACCACAAGTTCAAGGATCACGATGCTGGCGATCATCAACGCAACCAAACGCGATGCCATCCGGCCGGCCATTTTGTGATTCCCTCCTCGCATCGCACCTACTCGGCCACCGATCACGGTGGCCGCGTGGAGACTCCTACTACGTGGTGAGAACGATCATCCACCCAGGAAAGGAACTACCAACCGATGATCAGGGGGAGCGCAAGCCATTGACCCGATTGCTTCTACTACTATCATGACGGTGAAGGTGTCCTCCGCCAGTACTACATCCACACCAATTGGCTGACTCACACCATAAACTGAAACACAGCCATTGGACAATCAAGACCCGGGGGATCAAAACCTATGCACTGAGGCTGTGGCCAGCTGCCACCAACCATCGCCGCCCGCCCCTTCCCCCAATAGATGGGCTGCAGGCGCTTGAGCAGGGCATCGATTTTGTTGGATTTCAGCCCCTGGGAGCCTTTTTTGAAGGCCTGGGGCATGGAAGCTTAGGAAGAGCTGCTGGCCGTTACGGGGCTCCACAGTGCTATTCTGGAGGGGTGGTCGAGTGTTGATGGCTCTGGGTCTTGAAAACCAGCGAGGCGAAAGCTGCCGCGGGTTCGAATCCCGCCCCCTCCGTTGCCGCACAGTCCACTGCTCCACATCGGGCTCGATTTCAGCAGCAGCGGGAAGGCAGAGTACGGCGAAACAACGAGCCCAAATTGTATCCGTTGATTAACCGGCCAAATACTTTGCAATGCTTGCTTCTACACTGAGTTCGCAAGAAGCCTTCCAATGCCTTATAACCAACTCAAAAACATCAATTCTAGGTTGTTTAGACGCCACACTGAAGGCATTCACAACAAAAACTCATCCATTGATTCGAAAGATATTCTGTTAAGAACAGAATTACTATTTAAGTAAGCTTACTGGCGCATTGACCCTCAAAGCCGCTGATGCACACAACCGCACCTGCCGCGCAAGGGGCTGATTCTGGCCAGGCGGCAATGGCAGCACGGCTGGCACCGCTCACAACTGCCGTCGCAACGTTGATGCCGTCTATGAACAAAACCGATGAATCTATTACCCACATCAG
>Ga0163217_1109729_pt1 | contig 15498 bp, 14 predicted proteins | sample SynspAceP_FD_185933 | JGI IMG/M metagenome (GOLD analysis project Ga0163217, IMG submission 185933) | Saline lake microbial communities from Ace Lake in Antarctica - Synechococcus sp. Ace-P (PacBio error correction) | ecosystem: Environmental > Aquatic > Non-marine Saline and Alkaline > Saline ...
ATACGCCTCAATCCAATCATCTGTACTATGCTTTTCCATTTGTGCCATATGCGACATAGGTTGCTACACTCGGCAAATCACGTCGCCGCAGTATTAATCTATAAGGCAAGTCCCTTCTACATGGGCCTTCGCTACCCAACACCATCATCAAACCACATTGTTTCTCCCTCCTGGGATCTGCTAATTTCACCACTTTACTCCTTTTCCGCCTCTCCTGCCCTCCGCTTCCTTCAGAAATCTCCAGACCACCGACGCAAACACAGAAGTCACCATTTTCCATTCTTAATTTGAATTTTGGGACGAATGTGAATTAATGGTAGTTGGGACTCACACTCATCACAAGGTCTTGCCCTCCCTCTAGACATCAGCCATTCATTTGGGGAATCTCAGACCCCTTCAAGAACAGCCACTTAGATTAACTTCGGCGTGGCTCAGCGCAGTAAGATCAACTCCGACAGGAGGCAATCTAGCTGCGGAATATCTCTTTTGAATACCAATTTCCCAGGAGCCACCCATGTTCTCACTCCAGTCGTTTTCTTGACCTTCTCTTTTAGCCGATGCCCGTAGTGCCCCCACAGAGTAGGGGAAAGCTTTACGTTCCCGGGTCATTGTCTCCAGGCCTGAGCAGAGTCGGTCGAGGTTGTCCAGTTTTTCATTTACTGGGGCGCATCCAGCGTTGAAGCACCGGGCCTTGATCGCTTGCCGAGAAACTTGGTGGGACTGCACCACGAGCAATCCCGACGCCGAAAAGCAAATGCTTCAATCAAACTCTCGATTGCTGGAACACATCGAGGTCAACCTTGATGCCGGTTCTTCAAATTGCGGATGGTCCCCACAATGTAAGTCGGATCGCATGACACTACCCGTTCCCGGCCTTGCGCCACGTCTGCGAACGCCATGGTGCTGACGTATCCGGCAGGCCACGCCACAGGCTGCCAACGTTTGATCATGATCACAGCTCCCATTTTACAACGGCGGGCAACGGCCACCGGTCGCAAAGGGTCTAGCACCCCAGCCGCTAAATGCGTCATCCAGACAACGCATACTGCTGACCCATCTTCATCAATTTCCCGCCGCCTATGACAACGCGGAGACATGACATCGGTTCCACCCGCCACACGCGCAGTCACCAGCCCAATTCGCACCACATTCCCGCAGATCTAACCCTGCTGCGGCCTTCCGGCAAAGCGGCACGGGGTTTTTTTGTTGGCGAACCAGTTCAATCGGGCGCCGAGCAGCCCACACCGCTGGCTACCTCACTATCTATCCGAATGGCTCTGCCAGTTGGCAATCTACTCTGCAAATACGTGCGCCATTTAAGAGTCCACCGAACAATCTATCGTTCGCGCAGTAAATCGCAAATTTATCTCCAACCACTACCGGCGGCGGGCAGATATCCGAGTCTAGAAGTGTACGCCGGGAAAAATTCTCTCTCCGCCTCAAATCATCTGGGGCCAAACCCGCGCGCCGACAAACCCCCGCCATGGCAGAATACACCCGACGACAGCCTCGCGATCGGCGATCAAGATCAGGCCTGAGGTCGTAGACTGGCACCAAGAACCACCACTCGGTGCGGCCGAGAAGCCGCAAATCACTTTCGCCCATCACACAAATGTTCCGTACGGCCGCAGAATACCTTATCTCCGGCAGCAGTACCGGCGGATACCACCCCACCCGCTACCCTGGATTGGCTCGCAATAAGGCGCGACTGTCTTCGCCATCCTGGGATTTCTTCCGCCAGTCTGCTGCGCGGCCCACACCAAACCGCCGCCATCACGCCGCGCCCCCCGAGACCAGTATGGCTGGGGATATGCACGATACCGGGAATCGGCAGTCAACCTGCTCATCGCATCACCGAATCCGCCCAAGCGCGCCGGCGACGGGAAGCCGTGAAGCGTAAACACCGCCGGAAGATGCACCACACTTGTGCCTTCAGGTCCCACGTACAACGCCAACCAGACGCACAACGGTGCTTGGAACCGGCCGAACCGGTGAAAAAGAACACGTATTCATGCGCCGGCATCTCGGCAATCGGCGGCAGCCACTTGACCGCCGGGGATTGCGCACTGGCGAAAACTGTAACACATCTGTTTAAAAAGCAACGTCGCCATGGTCGGCCGGTAGCCGGATTGTCACGCACCCAAGCCCGGCCAGCCGTCGAGAACTGATGCCTCGCGTCCCATCAGCACAGCGCCCTGCGCCACGCCGATAGCGCGCAAGCCCAGTCCTTGTGCGGTAAAGGGCAGTAATGCCGCGTCCATGACTTGCAACTGCAAAAGCAAAGCTGAAAGGGTTTCGTTGCTCAATCGAAGTCCTAGACTCGGCATGCTTGTCACCACCATCCGCCGTCATCCGAAAGCCCCGTTCCGGCGCACCTGGAACCGCGAATACACCTGACACCAGAACGCCAGGACGATTCACCCGCATGAAGTTCCGTCCCGACCGCCATTCACACGCTACATGCCACAAACCCACAAACGCTCCCACACCGTCCGCGCATTGCATGCGCTGCCAGCGAACCCAGTGCACGCGGCAAGGCCAGTAGCGCCGCTCATAGCCCGACCTGACCGGTCTGATGGGCATCTTGCCGACCATGCCAAACAGGCTGGTGCCGGCAATTGCGAATATAGGGTTCATCGCGCCCTGGCAGCGGTTCCACACGCGGTCGCGGTGTGAATCAGGCACAAGCCATGCGGTTGCGGGTTCCTCCGCCATTCACGTTACACCGGTGCGGAGTGGTCCCGCAGGAAGCGCGGAAGGAAAACAAAAAACAGCGGCAACACCAAATACGTGAATTTACGTTCAGTCCGCCGATATGGTGCAAAATTAACAGCTTGAAGGAAGATGGTCGCCGGTCTTGCCGGGTCCACAGCTCTGTCAACATGCATGGCGCCCCGGCTCATGTAATCGCTGGCCATAAAGTCGCGGTCATGTCTGGCTGAACTGCGCCGTCCCCCGCGCATGGTGCCTGAATACCAGAAATCGATCGCCAGGTGCCAGCGTCACCGTAACGGAGTTGAATCTCCATCCGCGGTGCCTTCCTCGGGATCAGCTCGCACCATCGTACATTCTAAACGAAAGCGAACGTTGGCGCGCAGAAAGACTGGGCCGGTTCCTGCGGCCCGACGACCAACGCGCTGCAGGGCAGGTCCGGGCCTTCATTGCGCTGGCAGGTAAACTCCATTTCCGTGCGAACCCAGGCTCCAGCTACGCATACATCTCAGGACTTCTTGGAGGAAACATTAACAACGGATATCGCGCCGTCGCTAAAAACCAGGCACCAGGAGATGGCGCTGTCGCCGCTTGCCAGATATATCGATATCCGACCGTCGACAGCGTAAAGAAATCATCTTCACGAATCCCGGTAACCCGATGGGCAGCAGAATCTTCAGGCAAGCGGCATCCCTTTCCCAACGAACTTCATCGTCGGGCGCAATCCTTGCCGCGGCAATGCCGTCCAGTCGCTGACCATTGCCATTCCACCCGTGATCTTTTTCTTCAGCCATGCTCAATCTGTTCATAAGCCTCAGGAAGGCCTGTTGAACGCGCCGCGGCAAGGCCGTCACCAAACGCCTTGAAGATCGACAGAAGACAGGCTTGTCCTTCACCTCCATTCGGATGCCAACTGAGCAAACCCCATGCAAATTGGGTGCCGGCGACCGAAAATCTTCGACAGCCCCATCAAGGTGCCGTCCTCTGGCCGCAAGCCAGCCCAATTGTCCACGCCCGGGATCAAAGATTAAACCCCCTGCGCCGACCGCGCCTGACAGCTAGACAGCCCTCCGCTCCAAAGAACCCTCGCGTGGACAGGCCCATATTGCTGCCGCTGGCTATCCTTGTTTTCGCGTGCTCTATAAGCCACCCACTTCACTCAGGCCTGGGCAGGTGCCCACCAAACACGTCATCTCCCGAAACCGCGACACATCGCCAAGCACGGACGTCCCCGACAACCGGCCTTGAATCAAAGGAGCGGGGCGTCCGCGCTTGCGGGCGGTTGGTTCCTTCGTCCGCTCGGCCGGCCCATAGGGGGGTTCTACATGAGGCGAGCCGGAAACAGGATGCCCTCCAAGGTGTCGAGCATTGTCAAAGCCCAGCTCCCTCCGCCAGCGCGGGAATCAGCACGGAGGGCAAACCGCCCGCACCGTCGACACCCAGAAGTATTTTCACCTACTATACGAAAGGATGCAGACCAAACTGATCGGTACAAGCAGGAGAAGATCCATCCAGGGTTCCGGCAGAACGGACATGGTCACGGCGAGGAATAACGTACAATGAGGGTTTTCATTTATTGATACAATAGCAACAAAAAAAATAATTACACAAAAAAGCCTGAAAAGCGGGCGCTGGAACTCTGTTGAAATGCCCCCCAGCCCGCCAACGCCTTAATGGTGCAGTAGCAGCCGCTGGTGATCTGATCTATTGACTCGTCATCGGCTTCAGAATATCTCATCGTAAACGCCAACGGAATGATATAGTTTACAAACAACAGGATACTCAACCATCCCTAACCGAAGCGGAACGGCGGCACATCGCTGACCGTCAGGTCCAGGAAGCGGAGCCTCTGGCCGAGCATCCGGAAATCCACTTCATCGATCTGCTATTGCAGAATGAACGGCACGTACGTGGTAAGCGTAGACCGTCCGCCCTTTGAAAGCCATGAAAAAAGGTACGCCCTCCCGCCTCCATCTTCTTGCGCGAATATCAGGGCACAACCGGAAAGACGGCCGGGCGAAATTGGGTTACCCAGACCGCTCCTGTTGCCGATCCGACGCTTAACGTAGAACCCTGCCAGAAGCGCCCTACAGGCAGCTATTTAATACCATGATGAGCTGAACGCAAGACACCATCTCCCGACCCTCGAATGGCTGCAAAGACGCCCCCAAGCCGCTTCAGCGAGCTGGTCGACACCGGTTTCGGCTCGAGCTGGAATTTTATCTATGACCAGGAAAACATACGCGCCGCAACCGACCCGCAGGCCCATCAGGCAAAGCCCCGAATTCAGTTCAGGTCACATGATGACCTGGAAGTACTCTGGAAATTCTCCAGACTCATCGGGAGGCTGCCACGACAAGGACAATCCCTGCAACGCCATTGTCGCCTGAATCAGCGCCGGGGGGGCCAGTTTCGAGTCAACCGCATCACGTGACGATGCCGGTATGGCCGCCGATCACAACGGTGTGCGAAGCGAGCATCAAGAAACGTGCCTATGACCATGAAATGGACACACTCATGGGCCAAGCCCTATACACAGCGCCGGCAACGGCAAATCACGTGCATATCATCCTCGTCGACGATGGATGGCACCAACGTATTTTGCGCCGAACGCCGAGCACGCTAAGCAATACCCTGCCGCTGGCAATGGCGGGCTGCTGCCAGACCTGCCCTGATCTGCGCCTCCTATGTCCGAACGGAACCATACCGCCGTTCAAGCCCGAGCTCTAAAGGCCCGCCCGAACCTGGGTATTGATAACCGCACGTCGCTGTCCGCCGTTCCGGGTGGCGGATCCTGATCCAAGCTAAACGCAGCAGCCCTGCTGCGCGGGAGATGGCCAACCCGTAACTTCTTAGGCCGCGCTGCTTCGCATCATACGGCATCAGCAACAAGACGAACCGCCGGAAATGACCGAAGGCAATGCCTACGACAGCACGAGGCGTCCCTGCCACCAACGCGATCCTGCCAGCGCTGGAAAACTCCCGATAAAGAAACATTGGCGAGGAGTATCTGGACGTCTTGTGTGTGCAAGAAAGCGAGCAGAAAGTTCGAGCGGAAGCTCTCGAATCATGAGTAATTGGTATCAAACCGGTTTGAATCGGGGTGGTTGGTGCTCAGAGCCCCTCCTTTGGCGGGATTTGTGTCGGGTGGTTGGCTTTGGGTGTGTTCGTATAGCTTTGTTGGGCGGGGCGGGGTGTTTGGTCGGGATTTGTGGGCCGCGTCGGCTCCCCAGCGTGACACGCTACCACCACTCCTGAGGCTCGTCGCGCACTCCCCTTCGCCGACGTCCACGCCTGGCAGCCGACGCCGAGAACCGCAACATGTGAGCATCCTAAAAAAGCAAAATTGGATCGGACTGGACTGACTGACTAGGTTTGTGCTGTGGTGGAGAATCGCGGTTGCTAGAAGCGACGCGCCGGACCGGGCCCTGCCGACCGTCCGACACAGGGATGTGCGAGGCCGAGCGCCCAGGAAGGGCCCGAGCGTGTCCACAGCCGGTCGCAGTGGCGCGATGCACGCATCAGCAGAAATCAAGGCGATGCTTAATCAAGTAAAGATACAGACAAGCACGACTCCTGGTAACCAAGCCACATTCCCCAACAAACAGCCACGCCAAATTTGCAGGGCGAACAGCGGTGATGTTTATCGTCGGCGGCGTTTTACTGGTATCGGCGCCCGAGCTGCCAGGCCGGCAGAACAGTGGCTGGCTGAAGCAGAAATCGGGCTGGGGTGGTTCGGGCTAACGGAGGCAGATCACCCGGCTTGCCCCGACCAGCGCCGCGCGGGGAAAAAACAACTGGGTTTGATGAGCCGGCCCTTTGGAGCTCACTTGGCGGGTTCGAATTACTCTGGGGCCTCCGCGTGAGGCACCACGACGCGAGCTCAAACAGGTATGCTGGTCGCCATAAATCACGGCAATATACGAAACTGCATGCCTGGCAGGCCACCGGAAAAAAGACCTGCTAATCAACTGTCGACTTTCATGACGGCCATTTGCAGGGCCCTGCTTACGGCCGACACAAAGCCGGACATGATATGGGCCGGCGGGACCTCACCCGCTCAAGTGACTTTGGACTGCGGCGCCCGAACGGCATGGCGCCCAATGTTGAACGTCCCTACTGCTACAACAGAAGGCTGGTTGTGAGGATCCGCCCAAGGGCATATCCCGCCGCCACTGCTACTGGTCGCCGGAATGCCTATAAGGCAAGCGCTACCCTGGCAGCAGCGACGCTATCAGCCGATGCATTATCGTGGGCGCCACCGCAGCCCTGGCGTACTGGCGATCAACTGATCCCCCTCGCGCGCAGCTGTCCGCGATATGAATACCTCATCGACATTATCCGACTACTGGGCCGATGGCCCGCTTTGCTGTTGGCGCGCTCCAGCGCGGGATTGCTCGCCCCGGAAGCGCTGCGCACACCAATGCGCCAACCAAAGACACGGGGTTTCCCGCCTGTCTGAAGTGACTTCGAACACCTGTGGGCGGCCATACGAAGACGCCAGCAAGCGCCGCACTTCGGCGGCCTGCTCGCGCCTGGCTCTTACTCAGGGCTATTCCCGGGCAAGTCCGCTAGCGGGTGTCCGGGACAAAACGATGGCCGAGCCATTATGGCCAGGACAGGGTTTGATCTTTCTGCTCGTTCAAACATGCGCGTCCGCCGTACCAGCCGTGCAAACCGCCATCAGCGCCTAGCCCTGTATTGGATCGGGCGCGCGATTGCCGTAGAGTCTGGAGGGTACCGTTGCGGGCCGAAGGATGGCGCGATGCTCGCGATAAGGCGCTGGCGGACGGCCGGACGGCAAGCGCCTGGAGACTGGGCTTTACCTTGCGTACCACTGCCGAGCGCGTAGCGGCTCAGCAGCTCCGCCCCATTACTCTGCACAAGCGGCTCAGCGTGAGGCGCAACGGGACCGGACAGCACGCTCGCGCAGCGTAGCACGGCTGTTTTGAATTCTCGGGCTGGAATGGTATACCTTGAACCATAACTGGGTATGACGGCCTTGTTGCCCGAGCAACAATGGCACACGAACGTTGTTGTGCAATCCGAGCCGGCCGCGCCTGACGAAACCAGCAGTAACTGCACGTGTGTGCCCGCAGAAATGAACATACCGGGCGCGGCAAAGAAACGCCGCCAATTTGTGCACATTGCGCACACACGGATAATGCGCGGGATGGCGCCAAGGGCCGCTCGTTGCTGTGACAGACGGCCCATGGAAAGGCGATTACCGCCGCCTGACCACCCTGCAGCCATATCACAGCGCGGGCACCCCCTCCGCTGGATAGTTACTCGCTGGAGATCCGCCGAATTTTTTTGCGGTTGCTCATGAGACGTTTTCGAACACCGCAAGGGTTATGACGCGCTGCCGGTTGTACACGCCAAGTTGGGCACGTTCCACCGCAGTCCCGCTGAAAGGGGCTGACCGCGCGCTGCCGCGTCACCCAACCTTGATATGTAGTTAAACGCCGGCATGTCTGGCCATCTCCGATTTGCAGATTGCCATGAACGTCTCGTACCGTGCGGCCACCCCAGATGAGCATGCCTGGGACTCGGCACCAAATTCGACAAGCGAACAAGCTGGTCCGTGAAGCCGCGGCAAAAAGGCGCACATCACCTGATCAGGACTGTTTGAAACGCCGACTTGGGGGCAGAAACCAAATGCCGATAGCGCACGGCTACCTACCATCGACAGAACCCGCCATTGCGCATTCAAGCGGCGGCCAAGGAGCGCAGTGGGCGACACTTTGTGACTGCGGCCGGGCGCGCTCAAACACGTCGGTAAAACGATTCCGAGCGACAACCTGGGTTGTACCAAGAAGCCATATCCCGAGGCCCCGGTATACGAAAAATATATTTCAACCCGGCGACACCGTCAAGGTCGCGCAGACCGCTACGGCGCCAAGACGGCGGGGTATGCTGGGATCATGGTCCCCTGAAGTGCGCGAAGCAACGTGCGCGAAGGTCGGAAAATCTCAACCCACGGCGATTGGGTAGCGGAACGCATATCCGAACCAACCTCGGCCGATCTTGGCAGCGTGTGCACAAGGCCATTGCCGGTGCCAACCTGAAGCCCCGTCGCAATATGCGTATCAGGGCGCGAGACAATACTAACAACTTCTACGGACTCCTTCATGCCGATCAGTCGACGCAAGCCATGAAGCTGAACGGACCGGGGAGGAAGCTACTGGTGCACAGTTTCGGATCGGATCAACCGAGCAAGTCCGCATGCTGGTACTCCGTGACCGCCGCCCAATCTGTAATGGCCGATCAAAACCCTTGGATTCACTGGGAATCCTGATCCCGATATACCTGCAGCAGTAACGGCCCCGCCGCGGGTGGTTACGCATGCCCTGCCGAAGGCGCCCGCAACCAGCCAGACTGATGTCCCTGGGGCCCGACGCACGGACAACTGCGCCTGTCCAACCGCGCAGCCTTTGGGGCGAAGGCCCCCGCGAATCGGGGCCAACCTTGACCGGTCACCGGTGTGCGTGCGCCGCGCAGACCGAGAAACGCCAATCGCAGCCAAGCACCGGTACGCGTGTCGATGAACACAGAACCGAATCCTGTGCGTGACACCGCCCGACCTCGGTGAACCCATGCCCAAAGGTGGGCGCGTGCGTTTAGATTGGACCTTCAACGCCTGGGGCGGGTTAACCGGTGGTTCTGGATTGGCCATGGCGCGCGAGATCAGGTTCGCGACAAATCTTGAGGCCTGGTGCGTACCGCGTAACCGCACCGAGTTTCTGCGGAGGCGGGAGCTTTTCTGGAATGGTGAAGGCACCGATCACGCACCGAAGAGGCCTGCTCAATCCCAACGCCAACACCGCACCTGTCGTGAAGAGAACCCGAGATCAAGCTGCCGAAACCTGGGTATCGAATAAGTCACGGCTGCCTAAGGGCGTCAATGAACGAAACCGATGGCCCACGTCGATAACTTCTCGCTTTCCTCCCCGCTGAAGTTCTGCTGCCTGAACTGAGACCCGAGGACTCCGAATTTGAATCGTTGCCAAAAGCCTTGCTCGACTGAAACCACCGGGATGCCGGGCCGGGAAATTACCTGGTGCAACCGGATCCGATTCCGGCCAATGTATGCCCAACGCAGAGGAGTGTGCAGGAGTAAGAACCGGGGGCGCTCGCAGCCGCGCGATCCGTCGATTCGCTTGGCACGGTCCTAGTAAATTTCCTGCATCGCAACGAACGGATCGTGCGCCGACTTCATGACGCAGATGAACAAGCAAAGGCACTGCTGAGAAACGTTCCGGGATCGGTCGGAGTGATAGGCCGGGCGGAGATCTGCCGGCGCGGCAAATCATTCATTTGCATCAACCCAGCAGCAACCCCAGGCCTGACGCCAAATCAGCCCCCGCAGAGCACGGCCCTTTTTTGAAGCTTAGCGGCCATTGCTGCGCCTCTTTCACCGCAGCCAAAAACCGCTGGGTGCAGGCCGCCGAATGTCCACTGGCGTCACCGGAACCCTCCAGCGGTCAGCACTCAAACACATCCGCCGATCGAATCGCTGGAACTGGCGTAGCTCTTTCCAGGCCACTCGCCAATCCTTGCCCGACCCACCAAATTTGACCGCATGGGCCCACGATTCATGGCAGTCGCGAACGGTAGACCCCTGCACCAGTAGTCAGCCAATCGGTCGCGTAAAACACCCGAGAAAGCCGCGCAAGGCGCTTCGCGCATGGGCCGACCCGTTGGGCTGGACGCCGGGATCCATGTCGCGTGGAACGCACGCAAGCAATCGCGCAGGGTACGCGGCACGAAACAGCGGCCCTTGTCTTCCTGTTGTCCTTGTGTAGGCCACCGCTGCTCTTCACAGCGCACAGCCCTCGATCAAATGCCGAAACCCGCCGTCTTGCCGCGGACAGCTCAGTACATCCGGCCTTCTGCGGCAATGATCGACACCGGTGCAGAAGCGGTCTTATCGATAATATGAACGCGCACTGGTCCACACACCATTCCCCGAGAACGCACAGTGCATCATCGCCACGGAAGCGCGCGCAGAATGATCGCGAAACACATCGAATTACGCCGCCACGATGCCGTACCGGCATCAAAGCCGGCGCCGCAGTTCATCTCGCGATCAATCCGGAATAAAGGTGTGCGGGGCCAACGCGGCTGCCCACGGCAAAAGCCGTTAACTCCCTTTGCGCAGCAATACAGCGCGTTCACGTCCGCGACTGACAATCGAACCAGCCAGCAGTCATGCCGAAGTCACAGGCGCCGGTCCTGCAAAATGGTTAAAGCCGGGCATGATCACGTGTCACTGCGCTCTGCCTGATCCATAGACCGTGCAGGCGCGTACCAGTTCGACAGAATGATCGATCTCTCCCTCAGCACAGCGGATACGTCGCGACCTGGACGTTGCGCGAACGGGGCCGGGTGCAGCTCTGGCGCACCCGATCGCGCAATCCGCCGCGCTTATACTATAATATCAGACACTGTGCCACACAGAAGCCATCACACTAGCATCCCACACACCTCCGTAAAGACACTCCGACGGATTCGGGCTCTGGGAATGCTGGCGCAGTATCCGGCGGAGCTGTCGCGTTCTCACGCTGAGTACCCGACCTTGCCAGCAAAGGTCGCGTGGCAAGAGCCCTGAAAGTCGTGCGTACAGCCTTGCAAAATCCACCGAGCGGTGAAGGGGCGACACATATGCAATCAACGTATACAGCTGAAACCACCCCAGGATTGATGCTGTCTGATCCTGGGCTCATAGGGTCCGTGCCTCGCACATACATACAAAGTTGGGCCAAAAGGGTCGTAAGCAATACCACGATCATCTTGCGTGAATGGCGCCCGGCGCGAATGGCTGATGAAGAAGCGGTGAGGGGTCAAGCCGACCACACACCACACATACAAGCAGAATCAGAAAGAACACGAAGCTGAGCTACGATGAGTCTCCTCCCGGATCTAGGTCACTCCATAGTCGTTTCACCCACCTGGTGGTCCTCGCCGAATTGATGGTGCGGTTCTGGTGTCAGGCGAGGGTACCGGGCGAGGCTTTCAATTGCAATCTGGCGTGGCCTCCCTTCGTGCAGTGGGATTGGTGTTGCTCTCCGGCTAACTTTGCCGCTTGCGCGCCTGGAATGCCAGCGCCGGGCGCTGCTGCGGCGCTGGCCCATTTTTACGGTGGTCGTGGCCTAACCCTTCAGTGGCATGCCGACTTGGGTGCTGATGCGGCACTGTACGCCGACGTGCATTGGGGGCAAAGCCTCAGCACGGGCTGACCGCGCTGACATGACCTCCGCTACGAGCCGCTACTTCACCTGCAACAACAATGGCAGCGGGCACATCAAACAGGCGAGCCAAGGACGCTGCAACCTGCAATCCACGCACCGCCCCACTTTCTGATTCAGAAGCTGAAACAGTATTCGTCAGCCAAGATAGCGCCCTGCAAAAACGAAAACGCGGTTCTTTTGACGCCGACCCGTTCCCGCGCACCAATCGTCCCAAAGCCGCGGGGAGGGTCCGCGACTGGAAAGGAAAATACCCTGGCCAGGAGCAATCTGAGATAAACCAATACCCGGTTGCGAGCGTTGCAGGTCACCTGGAAACTGATGGCATGCCATCAAACAAGCACCCTTGCGACACTGCAGCCATTCTGGGAGGAAAAAGCCATCCGCAAGGTTCTGCAGCCACGTCAAGCCGATTATCGTGACGCACGCTGGGAAGGCGGTTCGAACTAGTGGATCAAAACATTTCCAACCACTAAGCCCCTCCATCCAAGGTGCGACGTATGCGTTTGGATAATACGGGCTCGGCTGCGCTTTCGGCCTACCTTGCTAAAGCCGAATCCTGCTGAAAGACGCGCTTCTCAGCGGCTGGTCTATCCCTGAAAACCCGTCCGACCATTTGCAGAGATCATAGCATGAAAATACTTACGGGCCGAATGGAACCCTGGCCAAGAAGAGACTGCCCGACGATACCGCCTTCCTGGCTACGACCCGTGCCACTACGCACAAATGGGCCAGGAGGCCACGCAACTGATTCCGAGCAGCTAACCGACACAGTTGCGCTGGAATAACCATCGGCAAAATGACGCTGCAGGCGCCGCCAAGCTTATGTTAAATGCCCGATCGCCGCCGTATCTTCTTACGTCGCAAGTCGAATATGCCTGGAAAGCCTTTGCTGTCATGCCCGTGGTACACGCTCAAGCCGTACCACGAGACTGGCCGGATGCGCTGAGCCAACGGCGCAAACTGATTCCAGCAGCGTGCAACCTGGGCGCCGAATGCAGGGCGAAGTGATGCAGGCGCGCAGTCATACATGGCCGACCCGCAAGGTTGGAGCTATCTCCCACATTGATGATTGCGAACTCATCGCCGAACACATACTACATTGGGGGGGCCGCCATACTGACCGGTGAAGTCCGCTGACGAACGCTCAATACTCTGGAAATGATGCGATACGGCGCATCCACCGCAACGCGCTGGTAGCAAGGCAACGATTGGGGGAGCGCCTGCACCGCAGCTCTATAGGCACTTTCAGTTGCAGCCAAGTCCGCCTTGGGCTAACCCTGACCGGTCACCCGGCATGTCCCGCGGCGCAAACCAGCCATGTGACCCATTCGTTCAAAACCCTGTGGCATACAGACCCCTTGATCCAGCCTGCAGGCCATCATCCGGTGTTTTTGAACGAAATCCCATGAGTCGACATCTGCGAAGGCCACCGCAAAAGCGCCCTGCCCGTGGCAGGCCGGATTTTGCAAAGCGCGCCTTGAACAATGCAACCCGAGCTAAACCGCACCGTGCCCCATGTCGCCGGGCGCGAATCAACGTGCCGCCGCTGGGCAAAAATCGGGGCGGCAAGGGCTGTCGTCAAGACTGAACCGCAATTCCCAAACGATAGCGAACCTGCGTGCATCCATGAAGGATGTGCCATCTTCCCGGAAGGGCTGGGCGGTACCGATCGTACGGGCGGAAGACCCGCGTGATCCTTTTAATCCAATCACCGAGCATCGACAGCCTGCCGCAAGGGCAGCGTAAGCACCTCGACCTGCGCCGTCAGGCCAATCACTGGCGCGCCGCGCAGAACTACCCGCAGCCCTCCGGCAATGTGAACACCCTCTGGCCAAGCGATGCCGCGGAATGACGCATACACTCGCCAGCGGCTGTCTATGCGTCTTCGGGCTCCGATACCGCAGCGTTTACGCGACCACTGCCCCCCGCGAAGAAAAGTCTGCCAGCAGCGGTCAGGGCCGGGTGGGCACGAAATGCCGCACGCCGATACCGAATTGCATGCCTGCTGGCCCCGCTCAATGAGAGGACAGTGCACTGGGCGCTGCGCGCCGAGCGCACCAATACGCATCTCAACGCGGTTCAAGTCCCGATTGCCTCTACCGAAGCGCACCAATGGCAGTTTGGTTGCGCCAGGGGGGTGGGGAACCCGGACGGACGCTACTGCTGACCGCCCAGCGACCGCGCGACAGCGCCGAACGCGGTACCAGTAGCAGAAGACTCCTCGCCAGGCGCCAAACAGACTTGATGCGTTTACCAAGACGCTCAACCGCATGACCGGTTGCCTGTTTTTTTGACCCGACGGGGACTCGGACAACCAGCGTCTGCCTTGCCTCGCCGCGCTGGGAAACAACCTCGCAGCCTGCCGCTGCTCATATCGAGCCGCACCCGAGCCCGGAAATCAGCGTTACTATGCCGATATGATCGGTAGAACAGCGGTCAGGTTCAGCCATCAGCCGGGCCAGACTGGACAGTTGAGCAATTGGCCACAATGCCGGCGCATTGGACTGTTGCAGGCCAAGCACCGGCGGCGATACTGCACGCAAAACGGCGGCTCGCCGCAACAGCGCAGATCAAGGGCCAACCGAAGCCCTGAGGGTCTGCCAGGGGCTGGCAGCAATGCTCACCAACCTCGGTGCGGGGATCCGCGGCGGGGTGAACGTGGATACGCAACAGGCGATCCGCGACAAGGTGGGGCGGGTAACTAGCTGAATTTACCTGGACGCTGGCCCCCGCGCACGATTTGCCCGCGGGGCTTGCAAGAACGCCGGCTGGCGCCGCGTGGCGGATCTGGGCTCAGCGGCAAGCGCGGAAACTGCATCAGGTCGCCGCTGAACAAGTGCAGCAAGCCGAAGGAGCGCTTGGTGCCCACCAAGCGTGTGCAGACAGTCAACAGCATGGCGCGACAATAAATGTAAAAAACGGGCGGATAACAGCGCCGGGGATGAAGCCGAAAGCCACCGCGAACGGACAAGGGAAATAGTGTAAACGACAGAATGCAAACAACAACAGCGGCATAAGGGGCAAAACAAAAGCCAAGGCGACCCTTCCCGCCCGCGGCGCAAGCGTCCGATCCGGCAAAGCCGACAGATCACGCTGTCATCTCAGCTACAAGCACACTGAAGCGAGGTAATCCCCTTCGGTAGCGGCTCCTCGGCGAACACAGCCTCGGCCATCCCATGACCTGGACCAAGGATCGTAGCGGCGCAGCAAACTCCAACGTACGACATCGCACCTCCCGCACCGGCTGCCGAAGGCCGGTCGCCACTGCGGCGCGGCGATATAAGAAGAACTCGTACCAAGAATTTCCGGCGGCAAAGAATTCACCAGCAACCCGAGCAAATTCCTCCCATCCGCCAAAGCACTTCCAAGCCGGCGGCGGGCTCGCCCCTCCTGGCCGTGCCGCCGGAACACGCCCCCGCAAGCGGCCTCCCGGAGGTACCCTCCCAGACGCCCCCTGAGTACGCCTCCCGAGAAAACCGCCTGGCGCGTCCCTGCCAATCAGGGTCTGCGCGGTGTCCGCTGCGGCGTGGTGGTG
>Ga0163217_1000340_pt1 | contig 15497 bp, 9 predicted proteins | sample SynspAceP_FD_185933 | JGI IMG/M metagenome (GOLD analysis project Ga0163217, IMG submission 185933) | Saline lake microbial communities from Ace Lake in Antarctica - Synechococcus sp. Ace-P (PacBio error correction) | ecosystem: Environmental > Aquatic > Non-marine Saline and Alkaline > Saline ...
GGTAGAGAGAAGTCGTTACGATCGCATTGTACCAGGCATGATGCTTCAGTCAGCACTTATTCTTTTGGAGCAACTCTTTAAAAGTTTTTTTCCTTGCACCTAAATATATATCTCTGTGCCCGGATGCTTGAACATTCAGTATCTGAAGTCAGGTCGATGGAAAAAGAACCGAGAAGCATATCGTGTGAAGAGAAGATAGCGCGGTATCAGGTTTGTTTTCGCCCGCCCATGGTTTTTTAAAGGGCCGGGAAAACATCAACCGTCCCTTCGAAGCCCCCTTGATTTGGTTTGTCGAACGGCCAAAACCAAGGGCTTTGATGGTATCCCCATTCCGCCCGTCGGCATAAAGGTTTTTGTGACCCCGTGGGTCTTCGGTGGAAATACGGGTAAAAACGATGTGTGTAGGCGCAAAGTGCCTAATGTTATCGCAGAAGACTTCGTACTTCCGATGAAAGCCCTTGTTTAAATTGGCGCGGCCAAGAAAGCAGGTTCTTGGTGTAGCAAGCAAAGTGGGAATATGACCCTTCACGCAGCGAATAAGCCAAGAGGTCGGGTCCTAAAGCCAACCCAAGCCAGCGCCAAGGTAAATACAACTTCACAGCCAACGTGTAAATCAGTGAAATCCTTCTTCGGCCCGGAAGGGCCAAGCATCAAGAGCTTTAAACATCTGGCAATGTAATGGACCAAAATAGCCCAGAGCGAAGCGTGCGGCCAACCAAAGGGCTGCGGGAAGTAATTTGAACCAGATAGCCCAAGACGTATCACGGCCCAAGAGCCCCTTTTTTTTCCAGCGTGGAAGTGTTTTCTTCACAAGTCTGACCCCTGGTTCTAGACAGGAACAAAGCAATATCTGCGGGCTAATCGACTGTTAATAGCGCTAAAAAGTCATTGGTTGGTGTACTTACGATCAACTGTGAAAAGCCATTTGTCTAATAAAGGGCAAGATTCAGTCACTTGTAAATAGGGATCAAGTTCTTTTTTAAGGCTCCTTTTGTGTAGCGAATGGAAACTTCTGCATAGCTTTCTACGAAAAAAATCGAATGGGTTTATTACGGTCATGTCCGCAAAACTTCCACCATAAAACTCAAGCTTGTGGTGGTCTTTCTGGAAAAACCAGGCCGTGGTTTGACAGTTACCAAAAGGGTCCTTGTGAACATTGGATATAATGTTTTTCTGGCAAGACTTTGAGGCCGGCTAAAGCGTGAATTTTTATGACTGCGCGAGTGCGCCGCGGTTGAAAGTCTTAAAATATGCCGGTGCTACATTTACAAAATCGATCAAAGTCGTAGGTGGTTTTGGTGCTGTAAATTGCGACTCTAATGTCATGCAGCGTCTCCTGCCGAACTGAGAACCAGTTCTCGTTATCTGTTGTTTATTCACTAATAAAGGCTTTGTATTTCGCTTGGAGATGATTGTGGAAAACCTTCAATCCAAATCTTCTGACTTGTAATTGGATAGTTAAATTAAGATTTTTATCAATTTTTGTTGTGGATTAAATCGGCTCTAGGAAGTTTGGTTGCTTGTGATTCGCTCATACTTATTGCCCGAAGCAATAGCACTTCTCGCGGAACAAGAGGTCCGCTCCATCTAGAAAAGGTAAGTCGGCTTTTGCTCCATTGATTGACGTTCGACTAACGGTGCGTCTAATAGTATCGCAAGATAGGGCACTTTGAGATTTTATAGTTACTTTTTGACCAAGTTCACTTGCCCAAGTTGAATTCCTTTCTTCCGGCTCAGTTGGCAGCATTAAAGGACACAGCGGCGTCGAGATCCGAGTTCCCAATGTCGGCGCGCTCTAGGTAAGCGGTCCCATGATCAAAGATTGCCAAACCACTCTCTGTCGCCGCTGCATGGCGCCAGCGGAATACGGACCCAATTGATCTTTGGCAGCCTTCTATAATGGTAATTGCAAGAAAAGGTGGCGCTCTGAAGCGGTTTAATGCCTTGCTTGATATTCCTTGCTGAGCCGTATAGGTCAGTTTCATTGATCAAGGTCTTCCATTGTCTCTTAGGAACCGACTCGCCGTGTGGTTCGAATGTTTTCTCGAACCATTTTTAAACGATGACAACTATGGAGTTGTAATTGGTGGTCGTCAGCCAGTAAGAATTTCAACCACGTACGTTCGTCTTTTACTTTAATAGCGCCTGCTCAAAGATTCTTCGCCACTGAGTATTTCGATCAAGGTTATACCAAGACACTTACGATGTCTTTTTGGCACGGTCGAACATTAAATCGTCCGTCATACAACTAACCAAACGAGCGGTGTTTTTCAACGCCGGTTCCAAATATCGGGCGCTCCAATATAGGCGTTCTGCGACTCTAGATAACATACCATTTATTGCCCTGTCGTTTCAACATCAAGTGGTCTTTACTACCACACCTTGTACAGAATTAACCGACCAAGGAGCCTTTTTTCATCGCCCACACGCGTTTAAGTCCACCGGTGGTGACAGTAAGTATCTTGGCTTTGCAGTAAGAGATGGACGAAGAGAAGTGACGAGGTTTCTAAGACACCTTTTTGATATAAGTGTTGGTGCAGTTGATAATTTTTAACGTCGGTTGAGCAATGTAGTTACGTCGGGTTTTTAAGTAATAAAGCTCCGCAAACAGTGCTTGTTCTTTCTTGTGTCGAATGTGGTCCGACTAGCATGCCCGTAGGTAGCCGCCAGATTCGTTCCGCTGGTTTCACAACGAGTTTGTCTAGGTTCTCAAGTACATAGGCGCGTTTGTTCTGGTCATCACAACAAGAAGGTTTCGAACGTTTTTTAAATCGGTTCTTCTTTCAAGTAAAATATACGAATAATGTCGGGAACATAAGCGTAAACGAACTTTATCGTCGGCAACGCCCCGCGCCCGGTGCATTTGCTAGCGCGACAATTACCGCTACGCCTGCGCGCATTAGTCCCAGCAACACCAAGTACAGATTCAGGATCGAATACTTCAGGGTCGCATAATAAGTCGTCAATGCGGCGATAAATAACATCAAGCGGTTTCTGGGCCGTCGATGGTCTTCATGTAACGCAGTCGTTCAGTGTCGACAAAATAAATCAGCTGCTTCGACGAGTTCGGCACCCATTTGCTGAGCCAAGAAGGCGTGGTTCAAAATAACGCTGAGTTATAAATACCACGGCGTTAATACCACAATTTCTGGGTTTTCCTATGTCTCGAGTAGACAAGGCCTGACAAGGTATCCAAATAGCTGGGAAGGTGTAAGAAGTTTGACGGCGGACAATATGGAAAATTCGTTTTCAAAAACAGCTCCTGGTAGCACCACAGCTTGGGTAATAGCGCGGTTTTCTAGCAATGTAAGAACACCAGAAGGCACACGTAAGTTTGTCCTTCTAAAACTAAAAATCGCCCAATGTTCAATCACGACATAAATCTGTTTCCACAAATGTGGAGCCCAGACGCCCATAGCGGGTGATATGCCAACACATTCTGGTCGAAGTTTTTTGATTTGCATAATGTGTTCTGGGATAATGGCCGTCTTTGATGACGTTTTGATCGTGGTAAAGATCGTCAAATGAAAGGGATGAGGGCTTTGAGTCGTTGTTTTTATCAGCTTCAGCAATTTTCCAGTCCCTGAGGCTTCTATGGTTCGGGAAGCGATATCGAAAGGCCATGCTCTGTCTATGTTGCCTTCTTCTGTGTAAACCGTGAAGCTAATGCCCATTTCTTGTTTGTTGCTTCTCTGCGGTGGAGGCGTGTCGTTTTTCGAGTTCATCCTTCTGAAAAGGCTGTGCTAGATATCCCAGAGTTGTTTGGACGGGAGGTCTTGGGTGCACCTTTGTATTCAATTAACTCATCAAGAAAAAAATAGATGACTGGATTGGGCTCGTTAATTTTTCCAATGTAATAAGCCTCGTTTTCTTTATCAAGCTGGAGGGTGTAATTTAAAAACTGTACCACATCGCTGCTTCTTTTTTGCATCTACCCAGATTGGGAGATTTCCTTTGCATTATAAGGTTCAGATCTGACGCATATCGGTGTCTGAATTAAGGATCTATGTATAGTGTTTTCGCACTAATATGTGGGAATAAAGCCAAAAGGGTCTCACAATAGTATTTGATAAAGTAGAACCCCTAATTTTTACTGGTTTACAGGCGATTAGGCTGATTTTGATAGCGTTTTAATTTGCGACTATGTCGCCTTGTTATATTTTCAAAGTGGAAAAACGTTAAAGAAGAGGAAGGATTAGTGAGGCAGATAAGTCGTGGTTTATAATTGCGGGGTTGCTGGTTTATTGGCGGATTGAGTTTCTGCGTTGGCTTTTGGCCAAGCAAGGCAAATTAAGGTTATTGTGTGTGAACAAGACCCGTCGCGTTTAGGTGAGGTCGGACCGGTTTTACAAATTCAGCCCAAGCTATAAGTGCTGACGTAAGCTGGGTTTAGAGGCCAGATTAACGCTCCGTTTGTCCTTCGTTCCCTCAGTCCGCTACTACGGATTTTAAAAACAGGTGCTTATTAACCTAAAGTCCCTTTAGAGAACGCGCTTCCTCACGCTACAGTGCGCCTTATTGGCATTTTGCATCGAGCTGATTTACACAGTGTGTTGGCACAAGCTTGGTTAGAAGCGGGCGTTTGAGCTGTTTGTTTAAGATGCGACAGTGACTCATTACGACTAAAAATACTGAATTAAACCAAGTAAATTTATTTTAAAAGATGGGCGCATAACTTTCTGGCCGATTTATTGATAGGTGCGGACGGTATTCGTTCTAAAAATTAGAAACAATGCTGGGACCTGAGCGTCCCACTTTTATGGGGCAAGTCGGCGTGGCGAGGTGTTATTCCAGTCAGTGGATTACGTACTAACTATTCAGTCCGGATGCCTGTGTTTTGGGCTGGTCCTGGTCGTCACTTTGTTAGCTACTCTTTGCGCGGCGGTGATATGTCAATTTTGTTCGCCGGTGGAAGAAACGCAGCGATTGGCAGTCGAGTCTTGGCGTGAAGAAGGTGATGTCGAAGAGTTGAAGCGGGCCTTTGCGGGCTGGCACCCTCCGAAGTGAGCGATTTATTGCGTCAGCGGACAGTACTTTTTGTGGGCCACAATGGTCGTAGAGGAATTGTCGACTTGGCATGAAGACCGTGTCGTTCTGTTGGGCGATGCTTTGTCAATCCTATGTTTGCCCGTTTAATTGGTCGCAAGGAGCGCGGCAAATGGCAAAATCGAAGATGCGTATGTCTTGGCTCAGTGTTGTCTCGTTACTCGATAGGAGACGCTTTAATAAAATACGAGCCAGGTTCGAAAAAGCCGAACGTTAATCGACGAAAATCCAGCAAATGTCTTAAGGCCAAAATGCCTGGGGGTTGTAATCATATGCACGGTGGCGCATTTGCAAAAAATGATATTGAAAGGCAATTGCAAGACGGTGTCCCGTTTTGTAAACCTCGTGTTACTCAGTCCTAAGCTGGATGCTGTTTATGGGTTATGATGCAACCAATAAGACATTTCATCTTGCCATGAATGTATTTGAATGGGGAAGTCGCCTGTTAAAATAATGCAAAAAATAAAGTCTATTGGCTGTTTTTTTTAGTCTGTAACTTTTTCCTTTGAGCTCTAATCATTTATCGTTGTTAGCCAGCACGGCCGTCTGTCATTGAGGCGCCTTTTATGTCTATTTAAAGATCAAAATGAAGATAGAGGATAGTGTCCATATGATTCATTCTGTCCTGTACTGTTTTTTGTCATCGGTGTGGCTTTTTACTGCTTGGCGGTGGTTGGGCTGTTTTCATTGGACGGTAGTCTTTATTATTTTATTGCAGGTGCGGCACTTATCGCTTGTGTCCTTTTTACTCGGAAACGAATACATTCGCTAATCTGATTTTATGCCATCCTTTTAGTGGGACGTTAATTTGGTCGATTGGTGAGATCGGTTTCAGTTTGGGTGCCTTTTGAGCGACACGGAATGGGGCTTTTCTTATCAACTGGCGATCCCTCTGCTCTTGCTTGCTTTTTATCAAACGCCGTCGTGGTTGGGCGGGTTTTATTCCGTGTTTGGTTGGCAGCAGCCGTGGTCCACTATCTCTCCTTTAATGATGACACCGCCAACAACGGCTGGAAGGTCAACTAACACTTCTGTTAATACGGTCCAATGCGAATCTGGGGACGTTGAATGAAGGTGATGGAACGGCCCTTTACGGGCGCAGCAATTTAGGGCAGCGTTCTCACCTTTGGATCAAATCACACCGGATAACGTCGATCAGCTTCAGCCTAGCTTTGGCAGTATCAAACGGGCGATAAAAAAGGCCCAAAGATGTGGTGAACACACCTAGTGAACTTACGCCACTTAAAATTGGTATGCGCTCTATGTCCTGTACCCCTCATAACTGGGTCGTGCACTAAACGCCGAACACAGGCGAAGAACAATGGGTTTATCGATGCGAAAGTTCCAGCAGAAAAGCGCAGGCGACAGCATCCAGACGTGTCGAGGTGTGTTCCATTTGCCACCGTCCGAATGGGATCAACTTCCTCCTATTCAAAAAACATCAGCGCCGGCTGAAAGCTGAGCTGCAAATGCAGTGCGATGCTCATTGTTCTTTACAACGTCCCGAGTGCTCGTCTTATTTGCGGATCGATCCGACACGGGTGCGAAAATGCGCTAACTTTGCCAACAAATGGGAGTTGGATCTGATGCATCAACATGCGCGTTTAAGCAATCTGGTATTATTATTCGACCGTCACCGCCATTAGTGGCTGGTGGGGTAGTAATTGTCGCGTTTCTGTGAATGACAATTATGATGTGAACTCACCGTCTGGCGTGGATCGAGCCTTATGATGTAAAACAAGGTGAGTTGAAATGGAACTGGGATTCTGGTTATCCAGAAGAATACAACACCGATAGGTCAGACGAAACTTATGCGACAAGCTCGCCAAATAGTTGGTCGGTTGCCAGTGCTGATGAAAAGCTTGGCTTGGCGTATTTCCCAATGGGGAATCGCCACGCCAGATCAGTCTCGGGCATGTATCGTAAGTCCGCGGCAAAAAAATACGCTACGTCTTGTGGTGCGTTGCTCTTGAAACGGGTCAGGTTGGCTTTGGGTTCACATGTTTGTTCATCATGACTTTTATGGGATATGGACCACGCACCAGCGCAGCCTTCTTTACTGGACTTTAGACACACCACAGGCCAAGCAACCTGCTTTTGGGTTGTCCTACGAAGCAGGGTGAAATTTATGTTTTAAACAGAGCCACAGGTAAGCCAATTTTCTGCGATAACCCGAAGAACCGGCCTCCACAAGGTGCGAATTCCCGGTGATTATACGGCGCAGACGCTCAACCCACCTCTGGATTGTCTTTAACCGGGCTAAAATTAACAGAAGCGGATATGTGGGGTGCGACACATTTGATCATGATGGTGTCGGATTGAAATTTAAACAGCTACGTTATGAAGGCCGTTATATCCACGTCAGAAAACAAAGGCCTATTGTTTACCCTGGAAACTTTTTGGTGTTTTTTAACTCTGGGGCAGTATCGCCGTTGATCCTAAACGTCAGCAATTATTGGTATGCCCTTGTACCTTGCCTTTTGACATCTACTTTAGTACCCAACAAGCAGGCTTAGATTAAGTGGGCGCTAAATTAAATGGCGAACAGGGTGTCAATGTCCAATGAAGGTGCTGAGTCAATGCGTTGAAGTTGGAACCCCTTCCTTTCACCAACTGGGTATTCCTTGTCAGCAACCACCTTGGGTTTATGTCGCAAGGGGTTGACTCTAAAACAGGAAAAACGGCTGGAAGCATAAGAACGGTACGATTGAAGATATGACGCCATTTAAACTGCCCCGATCGAAATGGGGTGCCGGCATTGTGGGCCAATTATTACGAATGGTGGTGTCGTCTTTCTTGGCGGCAACGGTTGATGAATTATTACGCGCTTATGAATCTCTCTAATGGTACAGAGTTTAGGAAAGGGCGTTTAAACCCGCAGGAGGCCAAGCAAGCGCCGCTCTGATACTTATTTGAATAGTAAAGGTGAGCAAATGGTGGGTTCAAGTCCAGGTTGGTCAATGGTTCCTTGGCACAACGATTGGTGATTATGATGGTTGCTTACAGAACTGAAAAAATAGTGATTTTTAATGTTCAGAAAGATAGTCTTAGTTGACTTGGGCTTCTCTTTCTGTTCGGGTGGAATTTTTTTTTGCATTATAGCGATTAAGTATAAAAAGGTATGTTGTGGTATTGTTTGTTATAACGTTTTTGTACCAATACACATCGTATTTATTATTGGGGTCCTTTCAACGCATTTGTTTTTTATCATCTGCGTCCCTTCTTCCCCAAGATCATAAGTTGCGGGCTAAACTTACTTGAAAACCTCAGACCCATGAACTTCTAAATCTTCCTCTGGCACTGTTGCCGTTGTTACTTTTTCTTGTTCTTTTTGTGGGCATTGACTTTGGGTATCGAGTCCCCAGGTGTGGACTTTGCCTTCTATACCAAAATATCCGCCCCAGTGGCTATTTTACCTGCGATTGCCTTGGCGATTTTATAGGTAAAGGGCACTTTGAATCAACGCATTGAAACCTTGCATTAAAAGGGCGTTTGGTGACGAATACGATCATCACCAATGATTTTAATTTATTTTGCTGGCAGCGCATTTTGCTAGCGTGGCTAAAAGTCGTGGGTGGTGTGGATGCAACCGTAAGCTTGTTTAAGTTGGTTTCCGCCTTCGCTGTTATTGCCTGGATTTGTTTGTGATTAACGGCCTTTTGTGGCAACGTCGATGGGACATCAAATGGCACGATTGCCCGCGATTGCCCCTATCGCCAATTGGCGTTGCAGAAGCCGCCGATCGTCCTATTGCTGGACGGTTGGTAACGGTGAATCGTGCGCTATGTTCGGCATAACATTGTGATTATTTCGGATACCAATTTGCCGCAACGCGCACCCCCAGGGCTGTGACAATGCGTAGATAAATTTTCGCATGGAATTTTAAAATTGCTTTGCCTGCCGCTGTGGTGACGCTTGAAATTTGGTTGTACTTTTCAGAGTGGCGAGGCAACTATTTTCCGATATTCAAGACTACGATCTAATTCTAATATGCTTATTTGCTGTACTAGGCTTAGCTGTGGCTGGCGTTAATGTGATGTTGGGTGTTGGTTCAGCGTATTGTATTGGCGGGTATGATTGGTTTGACGATGCAAGCCGATTACTCCATTTGCCGCTCCTTGGTCTGGCCCGATGATTTATTCCGCTACACTGCATGCAGGAATATTGAATCCTTTCTTTGTTGACTTGGTGGACTGGCCGCGTTAATGAAATCCCCAAGGCGGTCTTGGTTGGGCTGGTGGTGCTATTGAACGTTCAGTCGTGCGTTTGTGCGAAGCGGGTCGACACGAGCAGGTGAATTAAGTTATTAGTGGCAGCAGTCGCGTACACAATCTTACAGTGTACGGCAATAACAATACCGTGTCTATTTTGGATTATGCTCTGTCGCTAAAATATTTGCCCCAGCGATACATGTTGACCCTAAGCGCAGTGCGAGCTATTGGAATACTTTTCTCCCTGTGTTCGTACAAGGCATAATTGCCCTATGGTGCGCAGATACTCTTGGCGTCTTTCGTTGGCTAGTGTGTCTCCGCTAGACCTGATGGTTATGTGCAATACAGTTGGATATTGGCGTTTGCTGCGTTAGATTTCCATTTTTTGATTGGTTGGCCCTAAAAGGCGCGAAATAAACCCTTTAAAAAACGTTTAAGGCAGAGTGCTTGAAGGCTCTGCCGGCCCTAGTTGTAAATTATTTGTGAGTGAGTAGGCTTTTTTATTTTGTCCTTTATTTTTGTCTTATACAAAAAGGAATTGGTTTGAAACAGGGAGTGTATGTAAAAGCGCGAACTTTTTTAGTGTTGTGACTATTCTGGGCAGGATTTGGTTGGAATATTGTTCTAAAAGAAGCACTGGCTGGTTTGCCGCCGCTCTTTTTTTTATGGGTGTGCGATTTAATGATATGGCCGGTTTTTGGTGTTTGTTTTTGGCCGGACAAAAAATATTTTCGAGGGCTTAGACTGGAAAAGGCATAAAACGGCTAGCAATCGCTTGGTGTGGTAATGGGCATCACCAATGAGTGCTGGGTGCTTGGGGTCTAGACCAAGGGACTTAGCTTGGGGGTCGAGCATTTTAGTTGTGAGTCTGGGGGTGGGCTGGTCCTCTTTGTTGCGAGGTTTATGTTTAAAGAGCGGCCAACCTATGAGTACATTTGGGTGGCATTGCCTTTGTTGCTATTGTGGGGCTTGGGTTTCTTGCTCTTAACATATGGCGCTGAACTTTGAGTTCGCACATGTGGTTACTATTTTTTGGGGTGCGGTTCTGTCGGTGCTCGTGGTCTTTTCAGTTGAACGTTATTATCGCGTCTTCGATGGCGTCATGCATGTGTTGGTATTAACGGCGATTCAGCTTAGTGTGGCTGGCGGTTGTTATTCAGCCTTTCTCTAATAACGAAACAGACTGCCTTCCACAGTATTAGTATTGGCGTCGCCGGGTTTGGTTCTTTAGCCCAGTACCCCTCATTGCGACGAGTCTCCGTTTTTCTGTTGCAGACGTATGGCATGAGCTTAACGCAGGTGAGTCATGCGGCCGTTATCTTATGGAATCTGGAAACCCTGTCCTGGACGGCTATTTTTGCCGTTTTCTGGTCTTGCGAAATCTATGGGGGGCGGACAAGTCCTTTTGGTTGTTGTTTGATTTTTGTGGCTTATGTTGTTCGAAGAGCCGTGGCGCGAAGATTGACTAAAGTGCAGTGCACGTAGTGTTATAAGACGCGGCTTAAATGGTTTGTAATTAGGGGCGATAGCGCTAATCCAGGCCACTGCAAAATAGTATCGAGTATTTTGGATTGTATCATTTTGACGCATTTTCCTTGCTGAAGGGTCTTGGTTGAAAGTCCAGCGAACCAGACAATGCGCTTCTTTTAATGTTATCCAGCATTTCATTACGGGCCCATGGCCTCATTTTTCCATCCATAGTGGGAATCGAGCTGTTTCACTCAATGATGGTTATGGCTCCTTCTTTTAGGCGTTTATGAGACTCCTTGTATAAATTTTTTGATATTACAGGGTTTGCGCCGCTTTCTGCTTTTATTCTGCATGCATGATTCTGCAGTGGTTATTGTCTAAATTACTTTCAGTAAAATGGCGATCCAAGCCAATCCTTTTTTATCGAAATAAGAGCCATGAAATTGCATTTCGTTGCGAAACTGTTCGACCAACCGCCACAGATGATGGTCATCTTTGTGGGCGCAAGGTAAACGATATATTTTGGCCCGAGCACTGAGCTCTGCTGACTGATGCAATTTGTGATCATAACTAGGCTTTATGAAAGCCTTAGTGAGGGCATGTTGCATTACTGTGGGCATCAAATAATGCCTGTTGCTTTTCTCAGGTCAGTATCAGAGGTACACTTAATAGTTCTCATTTATTTGCACGTTTTGTCCAATATTAGGCGGAATGCTTATATTAATAGTACTTGTGAATGATTCTTCTCAATGTTTCGAAAGGAAGTCTCCTCAATGTTGTCTAAATTTAAACATACGTTTCAAGTTTTGTACTTGTTCTATTACTGGCTGGCGTCAGGAGACGCTCCTAAGTTCCTGCTGGCGCGGCAGCCGTTCCTAAAGTTCAGGTAGGATTTTTGTTAACGGATGCCAGTCTCCAAAAAACAGACCTAATACTTGAACCTACCTGGACGTACAAACTTCTAGTGTTGGTGGCAGAAATTCGTCCATCAGTTGGCGGGATTGTAAGAAACGTTTTTTTTGAAGAAGGGCAGGGCCGTTAAGAACTGGAAGAGTTTACTTTATGAAAATTGGATTGTTCCAGCCTAACGTTTTTTCTTTCTTATAAGCACAAGCGCAAGCGGCATTTACGAGTCTAGCTACGAACGCAAAGTCTTTAATACTGCGAGACATTTAAAAAATGCACGTTATAAGCCGATTACGTAAACAAAATAACGTGTCACAGCAGGATCTTGATGATGCTGCCATCGTGCGCTTTTCTGAAAGCACAAGAGCCAACAAAAGGATCAAAGCAGCGTTTAGAAAATGCCAAAATAAATTTAAGCTATAAGCCTGAAAATTAAGGCGATCCTATTGATGAGCCGAATTTGGTAATTTTCAGGGACCGGTTTGGTGTTGGTAAACCGGCAAAAGCCAAGCGCCCACAGTGGATGACAACAGTTTCGATCTTTAGACCCTATCTTTGTAGATTTAGCGCAAACCAGTTTTGGATCAACTGAAAACACGAAAACTTTTTATCCCAAGATAGGTTGTTGAGAAAGGCTCAAATAAGTGTCTTAGTATTAGAAGACGGTTGCCAAAATACCAATATACGAGGAACGTCTAAAAAGCGCGTGAAGTGGTTTGATGAATCGACAGGCATGTGTCACCCTTACGAGCAGAATTTCCAATCCAAGAACCTTTTTTATTGCCCGGGTAATGTTTGTGCCGTGGCTTGGATCCATGAACTCACTCATAACGGCGGCGCTTTTAGTGCCACATGCAGGGCGTTTCTCGAGACGGTGAAAGGCAATCCTATTGCTTTGGTTTGTTAATAAAGATAAGTTGTTGAAGTCGTGATTTTGACCGTTGAGCGTACTATTGAAAATCAATGGTTGGTTCATGCGGAGTCATTGAGTGAAGGCGAGAAAGTCCCCATTGTTGAAGGGCCTCATATGAAAGTGAGATGCAGGAAGTGAAGTGTGCTACCTGTTGGATCATGAACAGAACAGTAAAACCGGCGCTAGTTGTTGCCGCCCAATGCCGGTGGTACTTCGCTCAAGGAATTAAATTTATGTAGCTCAATTCTTAATAAATCGACCCGTGTTTTTGCGTGGGTTATCTTCCATCGCAATCATGCTGCAGGTCCCTTGCATGATCACAGACCTTGCATTGCACAAGTAATCGGCTAATGTAGCGCCTCCCAAACCGGTTAACAATTTCTGCTACCATTCAGGGGCTTCGGCTGAAACCGTTGAAAACAGTGTTACACAAATATTAAGCAGCAACATGTACAGGTCTAGATGGTCTGCTGTAACTTTCATCATCAAAGTAGCTCTAGTGTCGTCCGCAATTAATGTGACGTTTGGAACAGGTACGGATGGCGGATATTGCTTCAGGTTCAAATTACAGAATAAAATTCAGACAAGGACGGCAAAACTTACCAAACATCAGTAGCAGCAAATTGGGTCACGGTTAAAATCAAACTCTGACTTTTTAATGGTTGCTGGCGATTTACGATGAAAACAGAATAAAGCTCGGCGAATGGACTTTCAGACTTTTTAGTATCGAGTGTTCAAGATTCTGTTTCCCGTGTGAAACGGTTGTGGGGCCAGATCTTCAAGTTTTCGGTGCTATCAATATGCCATGCGTGGTAATCTAGGACCTTTAAAATTAGCGTCTTAAACCAAATTAATGCCTCTGATGTGTCCGTCCGCGATTACCTGCGCAAAACACTCCAGGTACTGGCGGGGAAGCTTAGGTGCTTATCCTGTAGAGCAGGGTCAGAAATTAAATGTCACTGTGGACGGCGCAATCTAAAATTGCAAACGGCGGAACAGTTTAGAGATATTATCTCTGGCGTATGACCGACATGGCAGCAAACCGTTTCGTTTAAGTGATGTGGGCGAAAGTTGAGTTAGGCGTGAGATCGTATGGGCTATTTCCGCTTTGAAATGGCCATCCTGCCAGTAATGGGCGGTTATTGTTGGCGCCGGGTGGCGAACGCATTATCGACGCCTGGAAGCGGTAAAGACGTATTGAACAATAATATCTGGCAGTTTGCCAGAGGGTTACAAAAACTGTCTTTTCCGCCTGTTGATAATACGAGCTTCATTAAAATATCGATCGAAGAAGTGGTTAAAACGCTGGTTGAGGCCATTAATCTTGGTTTCATTGTTTGTATGTTTCATCTTTCTACGACTGGCGTGCAACGTTAATTCCCTGGCGATTGCGGTTTCCTGTCGTGCTGTTAGGCACTTCGGCGGTTTGGAACTGTTTGGTTTTTCGATTATACGCTTAACCATGTTTGGGTATTGTGTTATCCATCGGTTTGTTGGTGGATGATGCCGATGCTCAGCGTGGTGGTGGAAACCGTCGAGCGGGTAATGAAAGAAGAAAAGTTGTCTCGAAAGAAGCAACGATTCCAAGATCGATGAAAGAAATTCACCAGTGCCCTATGGTATTGGCGGTTTGTGTTTGTCGGCGGTGTTTTTTACCGATGGCTTTCTTAGTGGGTTCACTGGGTTATTTATGCGTCAAATTTTCGAGTCACTATTGTCCCGCGTCCTATGACCTTGTCTGTCATTGTCGCACTGCATTGACGCCAGCACTTTGTGGCCACGTGTTAATTGAAAGCGGACCACGAAACCCAGCAAGAAAAAGGTTAGGACCTTTGGTTTAAACCGTAACTTTGATCGTGGCTACAGACAAATATTTTGGTGGGTGAGTAAATTAATTAAGGCCAGGCCAGTGCGTTTGGATGCTTGGTTACGGCCATCATTGTGGCAGGTTTTGAGCGGCCTTTGATGATGACGTTACCATCAGGTTCTTACCACAAAAAAAGATCAGCGGCCGAGTCATGGTTATGGTTCCCTTTACTGAAGGTGCTGGCATGTCCTCGTCTTGACAAAGCTAATGCCGTCAAGTTGAAGACTATTTTCCTGAGAAAAGAGAAGAGCAAACTTAAAGAGGCTTATCCTTACTATTTCTTGGTTTCAACTTTACTGGGCAGTGGTCAGAACGCCAGGTATGGCGTTTATTGCACTAAAAGGATTGGAGTCAGCCGTGGTTGGTCCCTGCAAACAGTGCGAGCGCGATTGGTTGCCGTTCTACGGTGCTTTTGCGGGATTGCGTGATGCAGAATATTCTCTTTAATACCGCCTCTATCCAGGGTTTGGGTGCAAAGTAGTGCTTTACTTTCCAAGCTCCAAGCGTCCCGGAAACACCGACCGGTGCAACTTTGCTCACCATGCGAGATGCATGTTACAAAAATGCGAATGCCAAAGCAAACTTTTGACGGGGGGTTCGTCTAGGTTCTGTTCTGAAGACGCCGCAGTTAACATATCGATATGACCAAGAAAAAGCCTACAAGCATTAGGTCTTTTTCAATGTCTGATTATCAGTGCGACTTTAAAGCAGTTTTTTTGCTTGGGCGGGTCAGATACGTTTAATGACTTCAATTGATCGTGGCCGGAGTTAAACGGTATAACATAGCAAGGTTGAGCGGAAATATCGTTCTTCTCCTGAAGATTTTGCAGCAGGGTATGTTTCCGCTGGCAATGAACATATTGATCGATGAACGCCGTTTTCTGCTTTTTTGCTAAAAGCGAAAATGGACTTACGGGCCCAAAAGCTTGAGACGTTTTAAGGTTTGCGTCTTATGAAATCCAAGGTTCTGGTGCAGCGGTGTGAGTTCTGGTGCGGCCATGGACGGACAGGCGTGTTTTGATTCTATGTCTGGTGCGTGAATGGGGGTCCTGGAGTGTTTGTCCCACCCAAGACGCTTATCAAT
>Ga0163217_1076266_pt1 | contig 15494 bp, 18 predicted proteins | sample SynspAceP_FD_185933 | JGI IMG/M metagenome (GOLD analysis project Ga0163217, IMG submission 185933) | Saline lake microbial communities from Ace Lake in Antarctica - Synechococcus sp. Ace-P (PacBio error correction) | ecosystem: Environmental > Aquatic > Non-marine Saline and Alkaline > Saline ...
AAGAGAGAAGATTGAAATTGGTTTTTCGCGATATCTTTTGGGGGGGTGGCCCCCCAAAAGTTTTCCCTTGTTTTTACGCGCAGGTGAAAAATGAAAATGATGTTTTTATTACGTACGAAGAAAATCGGAAACCTGCCCTGTTCCGGAATCTGAAAGGGATGGCGGGAGGCCTCCGTGGGGGCAGTGGGTTCAGGCGGGAGTCCGGGGACCACGAACTCGAGTCTGGGACCAGCAAACGGGGCGTGTTTCGTGCCTGGCGTTGTTTGTCTCGTTCGGCCACTCCCCGAACCACGACCACCACCTGTCCCAAGACATCTCCACCCCCAAACCCATTTGCAAAGCTCACCGTGTGCCTGAGCCCTCGGAGTCATTTTGGCCCAGACCTCTTACTCCCGGCAGCAATCGATTCAGGGCCGATACCGATCGTTACGCGAGGCCCCGGTTCGACGTTGGGTCGACAGCCCGCATTCGCTAACCGGCGGCGTATAACGGACGAACGCGGTAATCTCCTAGGCGATCGCCGACACGCGCGGAAATGAATTCGTACTCGCGGTCCGGTTCGCGACAAATTGCGTATTTTTTGGACATGGCAAGCTGGCCGATGTCGGCGCAAGCGCAAAACGATTAGCAAAGCCCGTTCATACGCTCGCTCGATGAACCGAACCTCGACTCCGCAACCCAGCGCCCGCGTGCTCGAAATCGGCACGGCAGCGGGTTACCAAGGCGCCGGCCGTTCCTTCAGCCCTCCTCGTCGGGAAGTGCTACTCGATCGAAATTGTCGAAATCATCGATTATCCGCCCGCCGGCGTGCTCCGACAACTCCGGCTACGACAACGTCCACACCAAAATCGGCGACGGGTTTTTAGGTTTGGCGCAGGAACGCCTCCGTTTGACAAAATTATCGTCACCTGCAGTCCCGAGTTCCCGTGCCCGTGCCGCTTCGTCGAACAACTCCGTGAAGGCGTTTCGATGATCATTCCCGTCGGCGAACGTTACCAACAAACGCTCTACCACCGAATGATCAAACGCGAAGGGAAACTCATTTGAGAACCGCTGCGTCCGAACCTTGTTCGTGCCCATGACAGGTACCGCCGAATCGGTCGTAACGCTGCGGACCCCGAGAACCTCGGTTTTGTCGTCCAATGGTGGATTTCGACAAATCGGTGCCCGTTGCCATGAAGCGCAACGTGCCTCCGGAGAGCGTGCCTGAAAACAACGCGGATAATGAGCCCGAAAAACGCCCGGAATCCGACATACTGGCCTCACACCGAATTCTCCGACGTTCATCGAAGGCTGGTATGACGGGCGCCAAGTCCCGCGGGTGCTCGCAAACGGGAACGCTTCGCCCGATTCGAAAACGTCACCCCCGACTCGGATCGCATCTCTTGCGGGCATACGCGATCGACGGTCGTCGCGTTTCCACGATCCGTTTTGACCCGCCTCCCGCCGCAGGAGCGTGGTCAAAGGCCCGACGCTTCGGACCCCCCATGCAAATGCTGGCGATCCGTTACTACGACGGGGTCCGGCGTCCGAACTCGCATGGGTCTCGCCTCGGCCCCATTCCGAGGCACGCCGGGATTGGCGGACACAGCCGCATCTTACGCGGTCCCCCGGCGGCGAGAGAGGCGATCGTTCGTAATCGGATTAATTTGGTGCAACCCGTCGTTGCAGACTTTTGATGATAGTCAGATCGAGAAAATGGGTCGTTTAAATTTTACCAGACTGCTTGAATTAGCCCCCTCTTCAGTTATTTCTGGTGGTTTGGCCAAAGTAGGCGAAGTGAGGGTGGCAAGCCCGATCTCCCCCCACCAAATCATCAGATATTCAGACCTTTGACGCTCTACCACCCAAAAAACTCGAAGGATGGAGGATCGTACATGAGGTGTTTTCAACTGTTTTGGGAGTCTCACGCGGCGCTTTTATGAGTGCCCCGTTGAGGCAGGCTCCTATGGAGCGGGGGAAGTTACGGGTAGCGGAGGCAGCTCCGGTGGTCCCTCGTCCACGCAGCAAGCGGGGCGATTGCTCTCGGGGCTTGTTGCGGATGCGCACGGCATTCCGGTCGTCGGCGGTGCTTCGTTTGGTGGGGTCTTCGGGCGGCTCGTCCGTGGCTACACCGCCCGCCTACGCCTCTTCGGCGGTTTCGTCTGGCGGTGGGCTTGTTCAGTCCGACTGCGTGCAAAAATCCCAAGCAAGCGTGGCCGACACGCATCCAGTGGTGGATCGTCGGCAGTTCGGGGCGGATACACCGCCGGCTACTCAGTGGCGGATCGAGCCACGGCGGCAGTCAGGGTTGCTACTACAAAAGCTCCCGGTCCGCAATCAGCCCGGTTCCTACGGCAGCATGGGCGGCTACGCAGCCCCGATCAATCGCGCGCACCGATGTACTCGGTGCTCCGTGATCGTCCGGGCATCCGATGGAATCGCACCCATCATAGTGCCCGCACAATCGGTGGCCCATGGAATCGGATCATCTGGAACGATCACGGATTCCGGGCAACGAACCGTCCAAGGCGACATCATCGAAAACGACGCTCCCTCGACGGCGTTCCGTCATCGACGGGGCGATGCATCGACAGCGGTGCGAGCTACGAATCTCGCAAACCGCCCTCGATGACGACGCCGCCCTTGGCGACCGTCGCCGTGCCCGATGGAATCCGCTCGCGTGACCGTCAACGGCCACGAGACCAACAGTCGACGGATGGTCGTCAATCATGTTCGTGGACTCAAGACGGCCCTACTTTTAACTTACGAAGTTGTGGTCCACCTTACGACCGCGACGGTTGCGAGCAACGCGACACTAAGACGAACAAACTGCTGTCCGGTGAACATGGAACGAATGGTCCTTTTCAGCAAGACGCCCTCGACGATCCGATGACACGATTCGGTCTGTCGAAGAAGCCCGAAGCGGTCGAAGCGGAAGCCCGATGCAAGCAGAGAATGTGGAAGACACGACCGAAACGTTGTTCATACTCCACGTTCCCCGCCAACGCGCGTAACGCTCGCCGGTACGAGACCACCGGTTTATGGCGCGTGCGAACTTCGCACCACTCAACTCGCGCCGGGCAAGCCTGGAAAACTACACCGATTGTGTTAGCGCGAACGTCACGGTCCCCCGCGCAAACTGCGAACGAGCGGAACCATTGACGTGGCGCCGGCATGCACCGTCCGAACTCGAATTCGACTTCAAACGCCGACATCCCTCGCGATGCGTTAAGAAATTCGAGCTCAACTCGGCAATAAGAAAGCCGTGTTCAAGGTAACTTGAACATGGGCTTTTTTTGTAAACCACACTGCCCTGTGAAGTGTCGTGCGCTTTTTTAAATGCTTGTGCGCGGGCACCGGGTTTCTCACCTCCTGAGCGAAGCTGTGAGCATTGTTTTCATCGTGTTTTTTACGATACTCTGTAGCTTGGACCGGTTGTCCGAGCTAGCCATTTAGCAACCGCTTGCCGGCAAACCGTCAACTCGATGGAACAACGTCTCATCCCTGGGGTGCTTGAAAAATCCGCTTTTGAGCGTATGATTTTGTTCAGCTTTTTGGTTCCTGACGCCAACGGCGGTTGCTCAACTATAGCCTCTCACGACACCGGTCGCCCGCTCCCGCCGGGCTAGCGGGCTGTCGATTTAATCGTTTTTAACGCCAGAAAGGATTAGCGATGGGCGTTTAGCCCGTTGCCGTGTTGATATCGGGGGCTAACGCCCCATCGGCTAACTAAATCGACAGGCCGCTAGCGGTCTTCGATTTAATCGTCTCCATGAAATTAACGTGCCAATACGGCCCGACGCGGCAAGCCGAGTGCAATGCTGTGCTTCCCTCGCTCGCGCGTCGGGGCTGTAATCGACAGCCCGCTCGCCCCGGTCGGAGCGACAAACTGGATGTGCTACCGAGTCTCTTTCGATTGACAAGAAGTGGCACTTAATTTTGTTGGCGAAATCCCATGTCAACCTCAGTTTTTTAACAGTCCGGGGCATCCGGCGGAAATCCTTGCAACTTGATCTCAATGTCAGGGCATTGCCCTGAAGCGATTACGGAATCACGCCTTTCGGCGTTCGGGAACAAAAACAGGTGAAAATCAAAAGCTCAAAAGCAACGCTTTTTTTGAGAGTTCTAGGGGTCCATCCTACGTTCGAAAAATGCTTCACAGCGTTGCCCGTTGGGGCTTTGGGGTCTGTTGTCACGATCCCCAGGGCGTTCACCCACTAACAAAATTCGCTCAGTCTTGTGACCCGAACGAGCATTAGAATCCGGAGCACGGTAGTAAAACAGCAACGCGACCGAAGGAACAGGGCCAGCCGAAGCGGCCACGTGTTGTGCGTGTTGTAAATGGGTGCAGTCGTTCGACGTGTATATCATATGTAACCGCAGGCGAGCATCAACATCGGCACCGCTGAGAACACCTAACGAGAATCGAAAGAACAAGCCTGCGACGACAACGCCCATCGCCGCCAACCCGGCCGACCATCAGGTACGTTCCCAGGACGATAAATCGACCCGCGTGCAAACACGATTCGCGGTCAACGGCAGAAACAAACGCTCGTGGATGATCGGCCGCTAAATATCGGAATGTTCGGCTGTTTCATCACGAGATCGCATGTAGAGGGCCGGCCAGCAGGATCACGCTTGGGCGATCACGTACAGCCCCAATCGCATAACTGCAGGCCACCGAATGGCTGCTTTCTGCCAGCGACCAACCCACGACGCGCCCATGAACGCGCCCAACACATCAGCCATCGAAACCGCCCCAGCATCGTTTGGACCATTCCAGATCATGGTCTCGGCGGGCACGAGGGTGAACAGGGCAAACTGATCCCATCAAAGCGCAAATCGCGCCGCAGCAGGTGGTGTGGTGCGGCGGATGACCGCCGCCCTGAGCCGATTCCTCGGCGAAAGCGGCCGGAGTGAAGCCCGCCGAAATTCGCATCGTCGCGTAAGGATTTGGCTTGAACTCATGAAAAGTTCTCAACGTGAAGGGGAGAAGGCAGACGTATCGCAGTCCGCCGTGGGAAGTTACCAACAACATCCTACTATACGCGAAACGTCGATGCACGGCCAATCTTCGAACGCAAAATTCGTCTTCGCTTCCCCCCCCCCCTGCTTCCCCACTCGCCGCAAATCAGTTTTTCTATTGGTCTGTATGTTGGGACAGTTGTTTAATTGATTCCCTCCCTCACCCTCAAGAAATTTGACAACAATGGCACGGTGTGTCGATTCCAAAGTCACTCGCGATTCTTCGGCACTTCTGGCTCGTCTTCGGTGGTTTGCGGCTCTGCGTGTTGGCGCGAACCGTTGATTTGCGCTTGGCTGTTTCGGGCCGCGGATCGTCGGCGCGATTTCTCGGCGTCGTGATCTACCGTGTTTTTTACGGCAAGCCGAGAAGGACAGCGCGGCCGTGTCGTTTCCCCTTTCATCCGAAGAGGCGATGTTGTTTCGACTGTTCACCCTCCGTCCTGAGACTGTTGCAAGACTAGCAAACGCCGCAACGCGGAGTTTTTCGGGGTGAGTGCTTTCGATTTTCTTTTAGTAGCTAATCAGTTGGCTAAAGCGGATGCCCGTGCAGAACCCTACTTTGTTTAAGCTGCCCAAGGCCCAGCGAAAAGGCAATTTCTTAACCAAAACCCGTTATTGGTTTGAGTCCAGACAGATCTCCTTGTTGTTAGCGTCACCATTCCTCAAATCACTGCGAAGTCCGTCATCACTGCTGGAATCCGCACTTGGCGCGGCCAAGGTACAAACAGAGACGAGCGCCGTGATGGCGAACCGATCAGTCGTCGTCTTTCACCGTGCTTCGCTCGTAGTCTGCTTCGTATTCGTTTTTGTTGACTCGCCGACCGGGTACGCAACTTTTGGGGCTTCATCGAAGGATGGACTTCGGGCAGCAGCGGACAGCCACGACCCTTCGATGCGAAAAAATCGAAAAACGTTCCGAGTTCGTCTTTTCTTTCTTCGTGTACCCCTGATTGGAAGTAGCATACCACCAAAACCAACCCGGTGCTTATGCAACGGTCTCCGCGGGAGGGTGAAGGCGTAACACCCGGAAATTCAGTACTTAAACACGCAGATTCCTTGCCCGTGGACGCACACCGATTCAACACGGTGTGTTTTGCATTCGCGAAATCTTCAATGCGGTTTTGGCATTCGGGGCCGACCGCGGTGTCAAACGCGGTGAGTGATTCCGACGAATCGGCGAGTTTGGTTTCGCTGGCGTGGTGTTCGATCGCTGGCGAGGTCGATCGAATTCGGTGGCATTGGAAAGTCGACGCGGCCTTTGAGCGTGTGGGGGCGAGGGCGGTTTCGGCGGCGTTTTTTCCTGGCAGTGCCGCCGGACTCATCGGCATCTGAGAGAGGTTTCGCCGTGAAGGACGCGGGGAGTTTCGGCGAGCAATGAAATCGTCACCAACCCGCCAAACGAAAGCCGGCGCGTGTTATTCGATGATCGTTGGCGGGGCGGAGCGATGTCGGTCGATGGAGTCGGTGTGGTGGGGGGGGCGGTGGTTTTCGCGATGGCGATCCGATCCGAACGTTGTAATAATTCATGCAGTGATTTCCGGATCGATCGGTTTGCTGGCGTATTCGTCGGACTCCGGCGGCGAGGCATTTTTTCGCGATCGCCTTTCATCGGCTGCCCTGCGGTCATGGCGATGATCGAATATGCTGTCCGGAATTTGCTGTTTTTCGGCGTCACGGATGAATCGCGTCGCCTCGTCGCGTCCATCACGGGCATCGCCAATCCTCAGGATCAGATCGAAGATTTGAGTTTTGCCAAAGCTTCGATGCGCGGCGTCCGTGCTCGGCGGACGACGCCCGCGGTGGCTACCGCGTTTTAACAAACCCATCGCGACCGCGTTGATTGACGTAACCGTCTCTCGACGAGCAGACGTTGAGGCAACGTCGTCTGTGATCGTGAGTGGTGTCTCGCGAGTGGGTCTTCGCGAGTGTGTTTCGCGAGTGGTGTCCTTCGCGAGTTGGTTTCGCGAGTGGTGTCTTCGTGAGCGGTGTCCTTCGCGAAGCGGTGTCCTTCGCGAGCGGTGTCCGTAAACCCGGCATCGGAACTGATTCAATCAGACTGCGTCAACACTTTCATCAAACATCGATCGAAAGATGGGATTTCGAAATGGAATCGTTTGCCGCACAACCGGTTTGCTGTCGACGCGGAGTTCTCGCCGTTCACATCCGCGACGCAACAGTTGAGCGGAGTCGCAACCTAACCGGTGCCACGTAGCGAACGGCGTTTTGTCGACGTTGGCTTGGGCGAAGATTCGAAAATGCCTGCCTGTTTTTCGCGTGGCGATTCCGATCCCGGTGTGCGAACGGAGAAGTGAAACACGCGTGTTGTCCGCGCTGGGACGTCGCCGTTTTGGATGTTTTCAATGACGTCCACATCAACCACCACTTGCTCGTTTCGGTGAATTTCAACGCGTTTAACCGAGCACGGTTGACATCAACCTGTTCAACCTCGGCGTCACCTTGGAGCACTCGGCGTGGAAGTCGGGTCGGATGTGAGCGAGCAGGTCGATGTGTTTTTTCTGGTTCGCCTTGGCGGTCGCAATCGTCCGACGGTGGCGCTGGACGACGTCGTGAGATCGATACGAGTTGATGTCGAGTTCCAATTTCCCCCGGCTTCGATTTTGGAAAAATCGAGAATATCGTTTGAGCAAACCGCAGCAGGGAGTCGGCGAGCCTCGGCCATGGCCGAGGTAGTCGCGTTGCTCGGGGCTCAGGGGAGTGCCGTCGAGTAGTCGGCCATTGCCGATGAATGCGTTCCATGGCGTGCGAATCTCCTGTGGCCCTCAAGTTGGCGAGAAATTCGCTCTTGGCCCGGTTTGCTGTTCGCATCGCGTTGGGCGATTTGCAGCCCTCGTTGATTCGGGTTGAGTCCGCGGTCCGGGACGAGCGTCGTTCGAGTGCTCTTGCGATCGCACCATTGCTCGGTCATTCGTTTGAACGCGATCCCGAGTTGGCCGAGTTCGTCGTCGGAGGCAATTGCAACGCGAGCGTGCGTGTTGGCCTCCGGCGAGCGACGTGCGGTGGTCGGGACATTCTGAAATTGGTGGCGGTGAATTACGAGCGACGCAGGAGGGCGGCGAATGCTCCTAAAACGACGAGCACCGGATTGCAACAACCACTGGGTTTTTTTTCGGCAACCGGTCGATCGGGCCGAAGCCTCGTCGGCGTCTATTTGACGACCAATGCCCCAACCGCGCGGTTTTTCGATCGCTCAGGCGAGTTTCCGTAACGTCGTGCTGGGTGGCTTGATTTCGCGGGAGACTGGACTGGATCGGTCGCCATGCGATGAGGAGTTGCGTCGTCGTAACTCCGCTCTGTTTGTCGCGAATTTGCCCTCGATCGCCTTTGACCATGCGCGGGTGGCGTCGGCCACGTCGACTCCGTCGCAACGGGTGGTTGCGACGAGGGACGCAAGTAGGTGAATGTGATCCTCATTCGCGGTGCCGCGAGGAACTTCACCGGAATCGCCCAACCGGCCGAATCGTTCATCAGATCGACGACCGTTGCAAATCGACTCGGCCAATGACGACGCCGAGATAACCGGCTTGGTGAGAGATCGCGGCGCCGATCTCGCGCTTCATGCCGACGTCCGTCGGCGGCGGGGCGTCCCAAATGGCGCCGGCGAATGGAGCCTTGTGATGAAATCAGGGTCGCCCGAGAAATCTCGCCATCGAAGGGGGGTCTCGGTCGGTGCTCAGCTGACGTTGCCCGTCCGGTCGACACCATCGCCGTGCTTCCTGATGTTTGCAAGGCGTCGTGGAGTCGGGTGGCCCGTTGCGGAACTCGTTTCGTTTCTTTCCCGTCGAGATAATCGGCGAGATAACGACACGTCGGTGCGGCTGCACGGATCGGTCCGCTCGGTTTGCCGATCAACGAACGGTTCGAGACGTTGCTACGCGGTCGTGGCGTTGTGCTGAGTCTTTGATGATCTGCTCGGTCAAGCTCTCCCACGCGAACGAAACTGATCACGTTGGTGACCGCCGACGTGCAGAATCACGACCATCGCAACGAACAGAGTCAGTTTTGCGGAGCAGGGTCACACGGCAGCCGCTCCGGTTTTCACGATACAACTGGCGGTTTGGTCGTCTGTTGCACGGCGGTGGCATGATTCCGGCCGCCAACGCCGAACAGCGATTCAGGATTCGCGGTGGCTCCTGAATCGCGGTCGAAACGATCTCTGATCACACGTCGTTCTCCGAGAAAGACCAGCGTGATCGCGGGGTCGCCTCGGAGATGCCGTCGGTAAACAATGCCAATAAATCGCCGGGTTCGAACGTGTCGACCTCGGACGCAGTGGAAGTTTCATCGGGCGTGATCCCGACGGCGGGTTTGTCGGTTTGCGTTTGATCACGTGACCGGTTGGTGAGAGGGAGGTAACGGGATGCCCGGCACTGCCGTAAGCCATCCGTGTGCCGCTCGGGTCGAACTGGGCGACGATAAATGACAGAAGGAGTTGTTGCTGCATGTCGTCGGCGATCCAAACGATTCACCTGAGTCAACAATCCTACCGAGTCGCCAGCGTCGGACCTCGCAGTGCCGATGAACGCGACGGGGTTTCGATCATCATCATCGCCGAGCGCGATCCCGTGGCCACTAACGGTCACGATCACGACGAGCAGCGACCCGTCCGGTCGCAGAATGTAATGCGTAGACTCGCCCTCCGGTTCTGCGTTCGGGCACACGGTCCGGCGAGAGTGACGTGGCGAAATGGGAATCACTGCGTGGTTACAATCGTTTGTTGAATTGTATCGGCCATCTCGAGATTCGTATCCGGACCTGGCGAGCTTCGCGTTCGAGCAACCGTCGGGCGCTTGCGTTCGATTCGCGAAACGCACGGTCCGCCGAGATCTCGGCGGTGAACCGGCCCCTTTGAGATGTAATCCTCGCACCGAGACGGGCGGCCGGACGGCGTGGTTTTCGTCGTGTCGCCGCTGATGAATGACGATCGCCGCGCCACCGCGAGGTTCGTGGATGGGTGGCGAAGGTGTGAGCCCGGCTCTCGGAAGGTTTCAATCCACAAAATCACGTTCGACAGGGGTGCCGGCGAGAATTCGACGGCAAGTGACAAACAATGCCGCCTGATGCAGGTGTATTCCCCCTTGCAGCCCCGTTTTTCAAGGCAACACCTAGCGTGAACAATCGTGCGGTCGGGCTGTCCTCTTACCAGCAAGATCGAAAGAGGGTGGTGGTCGAAGGGGAGAGGGGTGGTTCAAAAGTGCTCGGGATCGCATTGGCCTTCGTTGTCCCTGAACCGGTATCTTACTCGAGGTCGCGGTCGAAGGATAACGTGGCAATAAATGTCAGTTCCCGGCGTTCGTTTTCATGATCGGGCTCAAGCTTTGAACAAGTTCGATCGCGTTGCAATCGGTACGGACGCGCTTCGCGAGTTTCAGGCGTTCGGCGATTTGCTCCACCGGCCGCCGGGCGATGCGTTGTCGCGATGTCGGCTGCGTTCCATCGTCCGTGTCCTCGGCGATCTTATCGGCATTGGCCGTGGCATTGTCCCGGCGATTTTGCCTTCGGATTGTCGCCACTGCATTCGGTTTTCGCGGCATCCGGCGACGGACGGGTTCGCTCGTTTGCTGAGCCATTCGATCCGCTCGCTCCAGCGCCGTTGGTGCAGACAGTAACGCTCGCTAGCATTCGACGGGTCTTGTACACTTACAAACGTGCCCTTCGCTCGCACTCGGGCAGCGCCGGATCGACTCGCGAGGGCGTCGGAGTCCGCGATCGTGTCGGCGTCCGCTGCTAATTTTGACGAGTTCGCTCGATCCTCGTCACGAGGATTTTCGATGCGGGTCGACGCGTTGGGGTGCGGTCAGTCGGAAAACACTGGATCACGATTGCGTCCAAGAACACGCCTCGATTGAATAGCATTGCGTTGACTGTCGGACGGCGTGAACGACACGGCCGAGGGCCGGATTGCCGGATTCGATTCAGCCGACGAATTCGGTCGCATCGAGATTCGAGTGTTGTTAGCTCGTTCGGATTCGATGAATTCGGTCGGGATTTTCCAGCGGAGCGTTCATGGTCGCGGTTTTTCAACGGTGTTGGAACGCAGGGTGGAGACGATTTCGGGAGAACGGACCGGCCAACCACGACGCGTGGGAGGACAACGATGTCGCTGCGGCCCGCTCGATCGATTTCGAACCGACAGTTTCCGCCATCAATTCCCATTACCGTCGATCAGTTCGGACAACCGACGGAGAGTGAAACGTCGGGCGGCGAGTCCGTGCTCCGCCACAATTCGGACGTCCGCCCGGCGTCGATCTCTTGGGGCAGTTTCGGCGGGTTCCGGTGTCGGGTTTTTCGGTGCTGGCATCTTCGCCGGTTCCGGTGATGAAGGAAGGTTGGTGACGTCGCTTTCCCACTTTGGCGGTCATCGGGGTTGGGGATTTCGAATGGGATCGGCGAGAGCGGTCCGATCAATTCGTCGGCGTCAATGATCGACTGCGCCCGTCGCCGGCGCGCCGAATCGAGTTGCGAAGCTTACGGTCTCGGGGCATGATTGCGTTGAGCGATTCGGCGAATTCTGAGGATTCGTGGTTCCGAGAGATCATTGTCTGCGCCGCAGGATCGCTTGTCGATGCAAGATCGTTGCTAACGACTTCTCGATCGCTCACGGCGATTTGGGCGAGGCAAAAACCTCGCCGGGGCTGTTCGGCGAGCGTGCTGTCAGCGATTCGCGACACGCACCCGAAAGGATACGGGAACCCGGGTTTTTCGGCGAACGAGTTGGCGGAATCCGCTGATTCCATAACGATGCCGAACTCGCGATCACGCACGGCCACGATGAACCACCGGGTGCCGATGATCCGATTGTCTCCCCTTCGCTTGGCCGCGCCCGGCGCCGAACATCGGCCGAGCACTTCCACGCTCGGCGCGGCCCGAACGGGTGACGGCGTGTCGCGGTACGGCTTCGAGTTCGTCTCCCGTCGGTTCGGCGAGCGAGAATTTTCGAGCGGATAGTTCGTCCTGTCCGGCGGATCGGTGACCGCGAATCGATGCAACGGGATGGTGTGGCCCGAACAGCCGACTATTCACGTCCGGTTCGATTTCGGTGCTCTCTTTGCCCGACTCCGGTGTCCCAAATGTTTTTTGTCCCAACGGCGGTTCCCGAGCGAGGACCGGCGAACGTGTCCGGCGGGCGTGGCGTGAAATCAAGGCCACGCCGCTTTCTGCAACAGCATCGGCATCACCGACCGACGCGAACCCGTTGGAATAATGTCTCGGTATCGCGGGTCCGATCATAGGTAGGTCGAAACACGATCCGAGTCAGATGTTTCCTCAATTCCCCACACGGCTCGTCCGAGATAGCTCGATGCGATCGTTCGGCGCTGCGGGTGAGCGGCACTCCGATCACGGACAGACGCCCAATTCCAAATTGCGAACCCGACGCGGCGAAGTCGTCTTCGTTGCACTTTCGTTTCGCCCTCGATGTGGGAGGCGTCGAGGATTCGAATTCCGCATTCATGTCGAATCGGGACAATCGTCCCGCCCCAGACGGCGTGATCGCGAATCTCCCGAGCCTGCGGCTGGAACACGATGCGGATCGCCGTTCATGGTCGAGATCGAAACCTTGAGGTCCAAATCATCGACGCTGAGATTATCTCAAGGCGGGGCGGGGGCCGGTACATGAGGGTCTCGATCTCGGGCCGGACCAATCGGATCCCACATCGCCTCGCCGTGTCGATACCAACTGCGTCGACGACAACGGAGCGGACGAACAACGGTCGCGGACGACAACGGCTCATCGGCGAATCGGGCACATCGTTCGCCCTGCTTGCCTCATCGTCGACGTTTCCGCTGGGGTGGATTGGGAGGGCATTTATCGATCCGTTGGGGACCATTGTACGCGTACCACTAGGTCGGTGGGGGTGCGAATTCCGAAAGAGAGTTTTGCAAGTTGAATTAATAAAAGCCCCGGATTCGTATCAAACGCAACCCGTCCATCATGACAATCGGAGGGCAAAATTTTCCAGTCCAGAACGCTCAGGTTGGCTGGTTCCGACAACTTCGCCCGGAAGCGTTTTTCCCCCATGTCATCGCTACCGGCTAGTAAGACTTCACCCTGCCGAGCGGAAGCTGGGAAGTGCTGCAACGTTTGCGATCGAAGCACTTTTGAAGCGACATGACCTCCAAGGGCAGGGTAACCCCTAAGCTACTGACCTGAGAGCAAGCTCATGCGACTCCGATTTTGCCCACCGTCTTCACACTGATTTCTGTTACGATTAGTTGTATTCGAGCGGTTGGATGGTCCGTCACCCACATCGTCGACTTCTTTTCATTAGCCTGCTGAACTGCAATCAAATGTATCTACGAATGGCTCGCCGTTTCGACTCGAAACCGACAAACGACTGCTCGCAAAGCGTTTCTGGATGCTCGGTGTGAAGGGCTGCGAAGTATCCACCGGACCAACGACGGTCAAGAAGGCGATTCTCCGCCGTTCTTTACTGTCGGTGATTAACAGTGCAACCTACGCTGGGCCAGGATGCTTGGGTCGACGTCCGGCAAGCAACCAAATCGAACTCGACGCGGCGAGCAAGACGATTAACGAAGCCAAGGCGATGGGCAACAGCTTCTCGGCAACCTCGGCGGCGAACCGTTTCATGCCACAAAGACCTGATCACGTTATTCGAAACCCACCCGAATGGTTTTTTCAAGTTTTCAACAACGGACATTTCATCACGATGAAGTCGCCAAACGAGCTGCGACGTGCGGCAAGCGTGACGGCATTGTTCGCGTCGAGGGCAGCGAGATCATCAGCGACACGCGGCGCGGCGTGGCGGTGTTTTGAACCAAACGATGGAGGGCAATCGAAGCGGGATCCGTAATAAACTGCTCGGTCGGTGTTTGCACGAGCGTTTTGCAAATCGAACATCGATGACCTCGTCAGCGAAAAGTGGGTTTTGCCCGCTGATCGAAATGGGAGTGATGTATTGCTGGTTCATTCTAACCGCCCTGTCGGCCGAACCCAACCCAACTCCGCGTTACTCGAGCGAGGAGCAACGACGGTGTTCGTCAATTCGTCGTCGATACCCGAGCGACCAAACCGATCGTCCGTGATCGACGCGGTACCATGACGATGCCGGGAACGCGTTGTGTCGCGCCGTCACCGGGTTTCACGCACACAATCGGTCCTGGGGCGACATCGAACCGTGCCCCGTGATCCAACTCGCGACCGCATATCGATTCACTGACGTCGATCGCTCAAAAGACACGTTCAACCAACGCCGCGTTCCTGAAAGATTTCCGCGAACTCACCGCGGAACACGCGAGGTTGCGTGATCATGGAAAGACCCGACTGCTCGTTGATAGCGAGCGGACACGGGGCTCGCGACACGACGGGCGGGGGTGGTGTGATCGAATGAATCAACAACGTTTCGCGAGACGTAGCCAGTACCAGCCGGCGACGAGATTCCTGAACGGAGTTTCGTGTTACCGATGGGCGAGAAGTACGCGTCTCAACGATTTCGGTGCTTGCGAAACATTTCGACGCTCGAGTTACCCGCGACCCGGATATGCGAGTCGACACGCCGGATACGCCCGCCGTTGTCCAATCGGAGGCGCAGCACGGACGAGTGATTGCGTAGTCCCGGATGAAGGAGTTTTCCATCCACGCGCCCATCCGGCAGAACTGTTGAAATGCAACCGAACGTTTTTTAGGGGATGCCCGGACGGCGTTGAAGCGGCCTACGCGCTAACGCGCTCGAGCGAAGCTCGAACAGGGCTCTCCGAGGAGTGCGTCGCCTGCGGATTGTAGGAATAATTTTCAATTGTCCCCTCGACGCTTTCGAGCGAAGCTTCGAACAGGATGTCGATCCGACAGGATCGTGTTCGCGTCGCTGCGGCGACGGGGACAATTGAGAACAATTGTCCTACAAGCTCAAAACGCGTACGCCGGTTCCATTGGCTTCGATCGAGGGGCGTTGTTTCGCTCCGATGCGTCGGGCTGGCCGATCGAGTTTGAGCTGAATCGACGTGATCTGGAGTCCTGCGCCGCTCGTGCCCGGACACTGGATCAATCATGGATCACGCCCAATCGGTTCGGCGCGATATCAACGACCTGCAATTGCGGCAACCGGTCCCGCATCGCCAACGCGAAATCGATGTTCAACATCGACTCGGAGATCGGACTGAACAACGCGCCCGCCCTTTCGATTCAACAACAATCCAACACGGTGTGAGCAGCGGCTTGAACCGTCGATCAGCACCCTCGTCCACCGGTCTTGCCTTCCGCGGCGGCCGCCTTCCGGGGGGCGACGGGTTTTTTCGAATCGTCTTGCGGCACACCTGTGCGCGACAGGGCCGGCCCCCGATTCCCAAAGCTCCACTGCTCGCCTGGCAGTTTGTTTTTCCGCCGCTCGCCGTCTTTTCGGGCGCAACAGCTCACCGCCAGGTTTGTAAACGCCCCGCGAACTACCAGACGCACGGCGAGTTTCGCGCGAGTCGCGACGCGATGTCATGTTTTACCGAATCGGTGCGGTCCG
>Ga0163217_1101348_pt1 | contig 15494 bp, 12 predicted proteins | sample SynspAceP_FD_185933 | JGI IMG/M metagenome (GOLD analysis project Ga0163217, IMG submission 185933) | Saline lake microbial communities from Ace Lake in Antarctica - Synechococcus sp. Ace-P (PacBio error correction) | ecosystem: Environmental > Aquatic > Non-marine Saline and Alkaline > Saline ...
CGCGAGAGATTCTTTTTAAAAAAAAAAAAAAAACCAAAAAACCACACAGGGGCCCCCCCCTATTGGGGGGGGCCTAGTGCCCCAAGGTTTTTTTAAAAAGAAAGCTAATCCAGCAAAACCTATGGCCTACCCCTGAATTGGAAAAATTAAATTTTTTTTAAAAATGGCCCTTCTTTTTCCTCACCAAACAACTTCCACGCTGCGCCATTACCTCAAATTAGTAGAGGACAAAAAAAATTTATCATAGATGAATGATTTTTATACAAGTACCTCGAAATTTTTGGGAAATACTAAAGAAAGGAAAAAAAATTAACGGATTGCCGCAAATTGCCTCTGACCATACCTCGGTTCCTTGCACCAGCGGAGAAGTAAAGAAAAGAATTCATGCCAAATGACCTCGATGAATTTCCTCCAACAAATTGGATGGTGACATTGGTAGAACCAAAAGATTTTTTTACACGAAACGGGGAAGCAATTGGAAATCTATAACAATAACCGCCTTTTGTTTTCCCCTTTAGGGATTGATTATTGAAAAAAATAACGGACGTCTTACGAAAACGTAATTTTACAGAGTTCTTTCTTTTGACCCCTTTAGGCATGAGGTAACACATCCTATACTTTCTCACAAAGTGAAATAAAAACAAAGTGATGGGCTATCGTTCCATACCCAAAGTCTCAGCAAAATGGTTTTTTTTGAATTTGACATTTCCCTATTCTGCAGGTGCGCTTTCCAAGTACACGGAGATCTATTTAATGGATGCAGGCATTACATACTGGGTAAAGTACTATCAGAACCTATGATAAATCACTAATTAGTAACAAAGTAGTTTAAATGATGCGCGCCCGTAAGGTATGCTCCAAGGATTGGGTTTTTAATTTCTCTTACTACGGTTCACCAAGAAATTGGTCAACAACGGAGGAGGTTTCGGATTTTCTTCTAGGACAAGATATTTCCTGATGAATGATCTTGTCAAATCAATATGTTTATTAAAACACCTATGACCAAAAACGGGGAGATTTTTTTACGATAATATTACTTTGAACTACTCGATAAAAGGAGTATCAAAAGGCGACATTAGATATTGCAATGTGAACGCTATCCAAGGCATAATACAAAGGGCAAACACTCGATACCATACAATCCATAGAAATCAAATCCATCCAAAATGGAATTACCGACGGTTCAAGGGCAAAGAAGAAATAGACACCTTAAAAGTTTTATATCGCGCAACCATACGTGGATGGACGGAAACGAATAAAAATCACCATTGAAAATAAACGAGTATCGTGTGGATAAAATTTACAATTTTTACATTTTAAAAAGGAATAGAATAGGAAAAGCTAAAGTCCTAATTAAAATACGCCTGTCCAACAATTATGAAAAAACGACAGTTCATCATCCCATTAATAGTGCCTTCGCTACTGTTTTAGGCTGTAAAACTGGCACCACAACAGTTACAGATGCACTATCATGAAAAAATTTTATATGCCTGCCGAAGGGAACCCTGATGCGGAGTTTTGGCTTGGTTGGGAATCAGATAGCACGTATGGCTTTTATTCCGGTATCAACTAAAATAATTACCACTTTAACAACCACAAGGTTAAACGTAAAAAATGGCCTTTATTCGATAGCTTGAATGCAAAAGCCAAAGACATAACCTTAAACCGTCATAGCATAGATACTACAAATATGGAATCTTCACACTATTCCCGGTGATCGTTATTCGATTAGGGATCACGGAGCCGCTTTTTCTTGTGTGATAAAGGCGGATTTAGGGGCTGGCGGAATTTCTGGCTGGAACCATTATGGCTATCCTGTATTCCTGAAAGAAAATATAAAGGTAATTAAAGATAGTATTAGCAAATACCTTACCGATAAGGACAAGGCGGCCATAAAATAGAAACGGGGAAGTAGATTTAGCCTAATGGCAATCATAGAACGGGGCCAAATAACTAAGCCGTGTTATTACTGAGGGCGGAAACATTGAAGTGAATGTAAAGGGAAACGCTTTATTGTTGTGAATCGGCAAAGAGAACACCGCAATCCGAATTTAACAAAAGACTATATGCGAGAAGTGAGTTAAAAAGGGTCTTGGGCGTATCAAAAGTAATCTGGAATAAAGCAAGGCCTGGCAGATGATCCGCAATGGTTTTTACCGACGAATTACACGGCAATTATGTGGGTGGTGGTGTGGCAGCATTCAGACTGAAATTTGGTAACGATCTTTTAAATGCAAAACACCCTTTTATTGGCTTGGGTAGATGAAAGGAGAAGCGACTTGAATCCCTATAAATAAATTGAATTATGAAAGCCTTTACAGAAAAGCTATAATCATACTAAAAAAATGCTACCGACCAAGATGGGCAAGCGTTTACAATTTATCAAGTGGCCGGCCTACGAAATTTAATAAACAAAAAGCTATCACGCTACAAAGCCTAATTCAAATGAAGTTTCGTGATGACATTCCTGCGAGATCGGTTTTATCAGTCCGAGCACCCTGCGCTTTGGCGACTAATCTTACTTTCGTGTGCCTGCTCAAAGTTTATCTATTTATTTGGTAACTAATGGGCTTGTTCTTCGTATCCAACCTACATTTCAGAGGGCACGTCAAAAGAAAAGAAACGATCGGGTAAAAGCATTTTTTGAAACTACAGTTTTTCCCGCGATATGAAAAAATTGTATTTATCAACCGCCAACATGCCGCAAAATTGGGTGGGCGGGTATTCATCTGTTCCACGCAACAACACGACGAGCAAAAAAATAAAATTTGTCCCATTATGTGCCATCAATATAGGATGCTTTTAAAAAATGAACAGACGTAACTTTAAAAACCAAACACAGAATGAAAAAAAATAACGACCATATTAACTCATTGACCGTATTAGCAATTAGTCATTCAACGATCGGTACAAGAAGACAACTAACCTCTGGCTGAAGAGTGGATGGCAAAAAGGTTTGGAATTTGTTGGAAGTCCAAATTAAAGCCACCCTTGCAGAACTAACTGCCGAAAAAGACTAATCAACGATAATTTTGTGACAAGAATTTAGCGGTACCTAATTCTACCCGAAAAAATTGGCTTAACGCCACTATTTATGGAAACAACACCAACCGCGCTTACAGCCTTTAAAAGCCCTCGACCGCATTCCCATCTATAGATTGATGCGAGGCATTGTGCTTTTCGGGATTTGTTAATGATATCAACATGATGGCCGCTAGCTCATGCTTATGAACACCCAAACGACATCTGCGTTGCTTCGGGGCTGGAACCTCTACAAACTTTGGATTACGAACCAACCTGCTTTTTGAAGGAACATGCGAGCCTTATTCTCGTTACTAATTTGGAGCTGGCATGTTTATTTTTTTTAGATCGATTAGAAAGAAAGGTGCAAGGAATCAAAGCTGGCCGATATTTCTTTAGACGTATCCTTTGGGCTGATGCTTTTTGGAATTATTCATGCCTATCCTACTCTTATGGAAAGGAAGAATTTATTTAGCTACTTCGGTGATGGGCCTTTAATTAGTTGTATTCAATTTTCGGAATTTGGCGCCTAAAAAATTAATAATTATTGCAGTTAGCGTTATTTTTCAGTAAGTACTATTTGGAATTATGCCGACTATAAAGCAACCGTACTTTTTATGGAAAATGTCGAAGATGGCAAAACAATTCCAAATCAGCAAGGTAAAGTACTTACCAATGAGTTAGAAGAGCTACTAGAGAATGGACGAATGCAAAAAAGACGAACAGCAGAAGCATTGCAAGAATACACACACCAACATGCAAACAAGAATTATTTAGTGTAGTTTGCTTTTTTGGCACCGAAAAACCTAGAATTGGCTCGTAAATATACATCTTCGTTATGAACCCTTTGGACTATTTTGAGTTGATGCTTTTTAGGTAATGCCTTTTTTAACTGAAAATCTATCTGCCGTAAAGCCTATCCGCTTTTATGGTATTTATGATGCTAATTCGGTTATGCCATCGGTTTGAGTGTTTAATTTATTACGAAGTGAAAAACAATTATCGATAAACAACTTTTCAGTACTAAGCAATGTCACAACATGCTCTAACCTATGATTTGGGTCCGGCGTTGCAGTTTCTTTTAGGACATATAGCGTTTCATAATGTTATTCTGGCAAATTACCAAGTTTTAAGCATTATTGAAAAAAAGCAGCTGGCGCAGTTGGTAAAACTGGCACTCACCAACGTATGTAATGCACTCCCGTGTCAGCCTTATTCATTTTAAGGTGCGGGATTTTGGATTGGTTCGGAACATTTCAGCGGTCCACGAACTTTTGTATATCAGTTTTCGTTATTTGGATTGCTTCAAGCTCATTGCCGCAAGTCCACTTTGGTTTAAAATACTTTGCTTTTGGGGCCTTTAGATGGCTGTTGGGCGCGTAATTTGAAGTTTATAACAACGCATGCTTTGAGAAAAGAGACGTCCAGAATATAAACAGAAAAATAAATTATCCATAATCCATAAAAACATGAAAAACGATACCTAAAGAATTAACCCCTTAAAAAAAACTTTGAACGCTATATCACTGTTCATCTCTAATGTTTTTCCGACCATTACTTCGCACAAAAAGACTATAGGAAACTACTCAGTAAAGCGGCATATGAGCTGGAAACAAAAGTTAATTGCTTGGCGACACGATATCCATCAAAACCCTGAATTGGGGAAACCGGGAATTTCGTGACCGGCGGAAACTCGGTTTGCAAACATTTAAATCTTTAGGAACTTGAAGACACAAACAAACGTAGGAAATTCACGGGCGTGGTGGGTATTTTAAAGGGCGAATAAACTGGCCCAGTTTATCGCATTGAGAGCATGATATGGATGCTTTGCCATTGAGGAGGCGAAAATAACTTACCCTTGGCTTCAAAAGTAAAAGCATGTACAACGAAAAGGAAACACAGCGTAATGCATGCCTGCGGAAACAATGAATGCCATGTGGCTTATAATTGGGATGGAGTTGCTGAGTTTTGGCAGGAATGAAAAAAGACTTGAAAGGCACCGTTAAGTTTATCTTTCCAAACTCCGCGAAGAGGAGCACCAAAGGAGAAGAAAAGGCGGAGCTGAACTTAATGGTAAAAGAAGGTGTATTAGAAACACCCGAAAGTGGAGCGCTATTTCTTTTGCCTACACGTACGACTCGGCAAATAGAAGTTGATAAAATAATGCCGGTCCGGCAGGTGTTTTTTTTAGCCGTGCGGCAGAATTTTAAATTACTGTAAACGGTTAAACCAAGTCATGGCGCTGGATCCATGGTTTTCGGTTGACCCTATTTTTGTTTTCAAGCCCAAAATAATTAACAAGCCTACAGCAAAATAGTAAGTAGATAATGTAAATATACGAAAATGCTGCTGTCGTCACTATTGGAGCTATAACGGCGGTGCAACCGAAATAATATTAAATCCCCTAATAAGGTAGGAGTTGGGTACGGTTCGCACCTTAGTATGATGATAAAACCTTAGTCTATAATCGGGTAAGCCAAATAGCAGAAAAAACAGCGGAAGCAGCAGGTGCAAGAGGCCATTGTGGGAGCTTCCTTCCTACAGGATATAACTTCCAGTAACCTTCAATATGTAGCACTCCACAAATGCCATACTTCCCTTCCTTACAGAATCTGCCGGGAATTGACAATGTACTTTTAGTGCTGCATAACAGGAAGCGGAAGATTTTTTCTCCTATTTTTCTAACAAGGTACCCTGGTTTTTTACTTTATGATTCGGTGGCACGTGCCAAGGTAAAGATCCAAATTAGCCACCGGACCAACATCAACACCAGAAATTTATCAATTGCCTACCTGCAATTTAAAAATGGAGTAGTTGCCTTTTGCAATTTGCGTGTTTAGATTATGCAGAAACGAGTAAAAAATAGAAAATATCCATGAAAAATCTAACCATCATCTATTAGGCATGTTTATCAATAAGTGCAATAGCGGAAAAGAAAAATCAAGCAGCATCTACCATCGATTTGGCAGAACTCAAAAACAGGAAAATTCCCTTAAAATGATTCCTGGTTGCCGTAACCAATAGTGTTCTCCGATGCTGATGACGCTATGACAAAGACATATCAAGATAGTCCTTGTATTTAATCAGTGACAATTTTCTCTACACAGCGACTTTTTTATAATGGGGAGTCTGCAAGGAAAGCCCTGCTATTCGAGATGGGCAAGGGATGGTTTTCAACTAGTTCGCGAAGCATCAAAGAAATTAGAAATCAACTACGATGAACATACCTAATTGACCACGTGGAAGCATCTGGCGACTTAGGGTATGTTTTCTTTAACATTATAAATGCCACGGTAACAACATATAAAACGACGAAAACCCAAGGAATATCCCGTTTCGCCGTTGCATATTAAGAAAAAAAAAACAGCAGAATGGAAAATAGCGTATCAATCATTTTAATTTAACTATTCCGTTGAATGAACGAATTCAGCCTTTAAGTACATAAATAATAAAACAAAATGAAAGCACATCCTATTATTCTAAGGCCTGGTATATTTCTTACAACTACCCAAGAATGTACAGGGCAAAGAAAGCTTAAACTACCTAATGGGCAATAATCGCTGAAAAGCTCAGCTACATAAAAAGATCAGGCAGATTTCAACTAGCGAAATGTGAACCGCTTAAAAAGTGCTTTTTGCAGTCTATACCCAGAAGCAAATTAGAATCTTCGCCCATAATGGCTTACTTTTTCGGGTAAACCTGGATACACAATGTTGGGATGATGTTTTTCGCCCAAGAAATCAAAAAAAGAAATTGGCAGTCAAAAGAATTTTCATGAATCAAAAGCTGGGTTTGACCTCAACGATTATTGGAGGAGGATAAACCTTAATCTCAACATTTTTCAAATCGTTCGTTTGGCGATCAATACTTTTTGTAATAGTCAGTTTCCCAGAGCATATTTATTGATCAAGTCAAATTCGGAAACATACGTTAGTACCCGCGGTGATTCATGATGCCCCACCAATTCACCAAAAGGCCGTGGAGACATTATATGCAAGGCTGGAGGGTATTCAAAAACTTTTCAAGGCATTGGAGAACGATGTGTCAGAAGGGAATTGAAAAAGGAATTGTGATGCAAGAACCACCGTGTGCAGTGCCGACCAGTTAGAAGGGGAAATGATTGTGAAAACCCACAAAAGTATTTTTTTAATGTACATTCGCAAAACTGGAAAGGCAATGAAAGCCACTTAAAAGAGAAGGGCTAGAACATCATTTCTAAAAAGTATCTTAATCCTGACCTTATAAAGTTTCAAAGCTTTCATGAAGAAAACTATATCCCCAATACAAAGAGAAGTTATGGCTTAAGCGATTTGCCAAACGGAAGGCCTTTGGTAACATGCGCAAATAAAGTATCATACACACCAACTAACCGCTCAGGAAATTCACGAACTAGCCTATCGAAGTGCAAGAATACAACTGAAAGGAAAAGGTTAACATCAGAACTTAAACTTTTTCGATGGAGATCTAAATGCTTTTATACCTTCCTAAAAAGAAGAACCCGCAGTTCTATTTTGGACTCGCCGAGGAAGTACTTTCTGCCTATCGCTGACATTTGCAAAAGTTAGATCCAGTTTTGCCTCAACTTTTTGGAAAATTGCCAAGGCTTCCCGTACGGTGTAAAAAAATTCCCTGCCTATGAAGAACAAGCGACCACAACGCCCTATTATAATCCGGGTTCTTTACAGGCGGTGGTTTGCAGGTTATTTTTCTTGCCAATACCTACAAGCTAAATACAAGACCAAAACTGGGAAATGGAAGCCTTGACTATTCAATGAGGCGGTGCCTGGTCATCACTTACAGATTGCACTTGCCCAAGAGTTAGCAGAATGTTCCTCGAATTCAGGACATGGCTGTTTTTTACGTCCATTTATTGGGGCCTGGGGACTATATTCGAAAGCCTACGGTCCAGAACTTGGAATGTATCAAGATGCCTATCACAGTAAGGACAATTGGACTATGAAATTGTGGCGTGCCAATTCGTTTGGTGGTTGGGATCGGGTATCCATGCCTTTGAGTGGACAAGAAAAGAAGCCATTGACTATTTTTTAAAAAAAATTCAGGAAAATGAATGATATTAACAGTTGAAAATCGACACGATATATTAGCCATGCCTGGACAAGCCTTGCCTCAAAATGGGGAGCTAAAAATTAAAGAACTTAGAAAAATCTGAACACCCCAAAGACCAATTGATAAATCACGGGCATTCCATGACGTAGTATGGGTAAGGTGGAACAAATCCGTTAAATGTGCTGGAAGACAATGTAATGTGGATAGGTGAGCAATAAATGTAATGAAAAATTAAAATCCATGAAAAAAGTACTCTTTTCAATACTTTTATTTAAAACGACTGTCCCTTTGTCGTGCCCAGAAGCAATTGGTTATCAACAACCAGAAAGTCATTAATCAATTAGAGCACGGAGTGAGTCCTTTTCAAACCAGATACAAGTCCATTTGAGGTAACAGTTTTAAATAAAAACGATTCCATTAGCTTGGTCGGGATCTGGGACCATCCGCAACTTTACAAAACCGAAAGGGTCCAGGTTTAACAACCCACTTAATTTATGTGCTGGTGCCTGTTTGTTTGCCAGGGAGTCTCGACAGTCATTGATGAACATTTGCAGGTATTAAGCGGTGCAAAGCGATGTTGACGTTGTTAAACCATAGATTATAGATTGGGGGGGGGCCCCCGCCCAACCCTCGAAAAAACCCCCCCAATAATTTTTTCCCCCTGCGGCTCATAAATGAATGTGGTTGAATGCCACCGAATGGATTTGGAACAAAGCAACTGAACTTGGCTGAGTCGAAAAATTTGGCCATCGCTGGCGAAAGTACTGGAGCATATTTTACTGCTGCCACGGCCACTAAAAAGCGAAGGGGATCACCAAGTGCCTAAAGCCTCTCTTTTCAACTCTAGTTTATGCTGCGCTTTGAGGTGAGGGTCTTCGTGGAGCGAATGCAAGGATCTGTACTTTAATGACTGTCAATATGTTAGACAGCGTTTATGGTTCCCCCACTATGGGCAGAAAAACCTTTCCGACCTAACCATCCACTTACAATATTTTACGGGCAATATGAAGATTTTCAAGGGCACAGAAGAATATTCATGCGTAATTAACGATGCAAATGTTGAAGAAAAAAAAGCTTTATGAACGAAGATTGTTGGTCAATGAATGTAGTAAACTGGCTATCGTAGCAATCTGAAACGCCTTGCACATATACAGGCGGTTGAATATATCAACAGTCTGATTTGAATCAAAGACATTAATAATATGCTTAATTCAAAAAATGTATCCTAAAATTTTTAACTCAAATATGAACGAAACAAATTATGCTTACTAACCTTGTTTTTAGTTTGTAACTACAATGACCATCTCAAAGTCAATCTATAAGCATAAAAGACATACGAGTTAAATCCAGATCCGTATTGAAAGAGAATATATTGAACTTGGGAATTTGCAAAGAGGCTAAGCGGAAAAGGCTATCGGGTAGCTTATACACAAGGAGATGTGGAAGGACGAAACTTTTTTGGGGGGGGTTTTTTTTTTTTTTACTGGGCCAGATGAAAAAAAGCAGGGCTTGAGGTTACGAATCGATGCCGGCCGGAAATACTCAATTGGACAAACGAAAAGGCCAAATCAGCTCTAAAAACCAATCGCCTTCGTTCGCATAATAGACATGGGTGGCCCGATGGGTGGCTAATTACGATGGTTTTGCGTGGGTTCTATTGCTGCTTTTAGAGGTAATTGAATACTAAAAGAAAAATGACATGATGACAAACCATCCTTTGGAGCTTATGATATTTTCAAAACGAAAGAAGGCGGTACGAACGGCGTATGGCTTTGGCTAAGGTCATTTAGCCGGAAGACGGCCTTCAAACAAAAGCCAAAATTTGGGTTTTAACCTATTTCAGAGGCATTAAACCTTATTGGGGGGAAATCAGAGGCTATTTCAAGTAGTATGCTAAAAAAGGGAGATTTAAAGGCCTTTTAGAATTGCATAATTGAAACAAGGGGGCATTTGCAGAACACGAAAAAATGTGAAATGGCATCGTAGAGGTATTGTAGGCATTGCTTGGTGGGAAGTTTACGCGTGGATGGCTTGCCAATCATGCTGGACCACACTATGAAACTCGAAAAGACTGGCACTACTTGCCTGCCTCTAAATTTATCATTCGCTGTTAACGAAATTGCCTTGAAAATTAAAGGCACCACGTAGCGACGGTAGGCAAAATTGATGTGCTGCTCTGGTGCTTTATAATGTTTATTCCTGGCTAAAGTGGTAATGGGTTTAGAAATACCGAGATTTATCTACCGAAAAAAAAGATAAAAAAAAATTTCTTTTTTCGGAATGGGAACAACAAGCAAACAACGATTGCTTTTGAAACCAAACAAGATCAGTTTTGAGAGCTCGAGCAATTATGTTAAGACCTGGCTTTAAACCGATAGCAACTTTGCAAGCAACCATAGAAACATCTGCCAATGCCTTGGGCTTAACTCAAAATATATGCCAAACGGTGCAGGGACACGACGCCTCAAGAAATAGCCTCATTGCCCCAATAGGGATGAATTTTTGTGGCCAGCGCGGTGGCATCAGCCATTCGCCAAAAGAGTTTACCTCCGCAGAATACTGGCTAATGGAGCGACGTGTGCTTCAGACCATTTTTTGAATTGGATAAGAAATAAAAAGATGATTTTTTGAAAAAAGACTGCAATGCATGCTCATTTATTGGATTTAAACTTTAACACCGATGAGAAATAAACCTCTTTTTTAAGTATTAATTAACAACAACTAACAATACAGCAAATAGTATACATACAAAACATAATGAAACTAAAAGGTACTACCCATCCCTTTTCATTTGTTCTGCTCTTCGCCTGCAAATGAAAAAACACACGCCAAACCACAAAAACCGGTAACCAAATCGGCCTATTTTGATTAATTCTAACAGTGAAGAAAAAACAGGCCGGGCATCAACAATGAATTCCTATTAAAACTGCTAAAGGCACCTTCAACGTCTGGGACAAAACGTATGGGCAACAATCCAAAAATGAAAGTACTCTTTACTTCATGGCGGACAACCCGGTGCACCCCTGAGTTTTTTTGAAAATTTTGACGATACCTTCCCAACGAGGAAAATAGAATATAATTTTAGTTACGATCAAGTTAATTTTCTTATTACAGTGACAAGCTAACGATTCACCCTTTGGACAACGACATTTTGTTGAGGAGGGAAGTAGAACAGGTTCGAAAAGCCTTAAGAGGGCGCTCAACAAAGACCATTCCTATTCTGTTAGGATCAATCTTGAGGGCGGCATTCTCGCCATGAGAATATGCCTATTCTGAATATCAAGATAATTTAAAGGTTTTGGGTCATCGCTAATATGATGGCAAAGCAATTCCTGAAAATATGAAAATATGCAGTAATGTTTTTTGGACGCTTAATTTACCACCCAGACGTTTTGAAAAGACATAAAAGCCATGGAAGCTGCCGAAGATTTTGGTAATGCCGTTATTCAGAAGTGTCGCAAGATGTATTAAGGCGAAACACGTCTTGCGAAAAACCTTAAATGAATGGCCCAGAGTTTATAAATCGTGAGTTTATCTATGCAAGGCTATAGTGAATTTGGAGTTACAAGGAAATGCAACTCGGGTGTTAAAAAGGGTTTGGGATGTTTTCTGATAGAATTGAACGAACTGGAAAACTCCAACCTTAATGATTGGAAGGCACGTACGATACATGGCCCAAATATATGGAATGGATGAAGCGTACTGAAGTCAAAACGGAAGAAGTCTAATCACAAACTCGGACATATCTCCAATATGATGACCCTGAAGCTTATTTCTCTGGCTTGGTAAAAAAAATTTTTATAAAAAGATGTGATGATGGCAACCTTTTTAAAAAATTAACCTAGTTCAAAAATAAAATATGGATTATAGAATTGAAGGTGCTAAAATAAAGCCTTTTGTATTCTTTTATAAGTCCGATTTATAAATATGAAGGCGGATTGATAAAATAGAAATAAATAGCTCTTAGATGTTAGCGGACGGTTTTAGGGTGTTTTCCGATATCGCATGTAAAGGCACACTCTAAAAAATAATAAAATAGGAATTTTAAATGGAAATAACAACAATACATGCCATATAGTACAATGAAACTAAACAAATTAACATGGAGGAGCCTACTCTTTTTTATTGGTTTTGTTAGGCTCGCCACGCGAAATGCACAATTTAGCTTGCAACTATGCATTCAGAACGGGTTAAATACTTATATAGACGTAAACAGCACCTCTATATCTGTGGAGTGGATGTTTGACCCATGATCATCGATCGATGATACCATTAACCAGACTATTTTACACCATCTAAAAAACTTACACTCGGAGTGATAGCGGTTCAGCATTATTTTTGAAAGAGAGATAAATTTGTAGTTCTCGGTTTGATTGATGCTCATAATAATATATGCAACCAGATCCACACGAGAAAAGAAGGGATAATGCAGAAGCAGTACTTAAAGAAAAGTTGCTAGTATAACTTGGGCGCTTCAACCTTCGTCAGAGGATTATGGTTAATTGTTTTTAGTGTTCATTGTACTGCGGTGATGCGAGCCTTGTACGCAGTTGTGCAAGAAACGCTTGGTGGGCGATTTGTAGCGGCCAAATATTTATTATTCCAGTCTTTTGATGGCGTGGTTCAAAATAGTTTTAATTGCTGACCCAGAACCATTGACAACCGCTCTAAGTGCGGAGTAAGGAGAGACAAAATGCCTTACATGAGAGGGCTCACTTGCTGAACTACTGATGATCAAGCTAGGCAGTTGCACAAGCCAAGGAACTGGCTCATGGCATTAAGCCCTTTAATGCGAGTTTTTAGACTCAAAGCAGGACTCAGGCAACCTCTAGCTGGCGAACGCAAAAACCATTAAAATGTTCCTGTTTTGGTCTCCATGGATCTTTAATACGCAGCTTGTGCCAACCACTACGCCTAAGTAGAGCTTTCATATATATGGAGTTTTTCCATTTTCCCAATCAGACATGTTTCTTTGTTCCTCAGATCCCTATCAGTGAACCAATTAAGATAATTCCACACCTTGGAACAGAGGCTAAAGCATTTAAGAAATTATTGTCTAAAAATGAAATTTTGGGAGCTAGTCTACCAAAAACTTAAATGATATCATCTTTGAGCTCAATGAACAATATGATGTCGTGTCTCGTTATGCAACACTATGCCGTTTACGAAAATGATAAAAATTCAGAGCTATTTTTCACATTGGAGGTATGAATGGCAAAAAACACGCGGAATAACAAGAGGTCGCAAAAATACGCAGGCGTAAAAGTAGGGCAGGTATGACACCGACCGGTAAACCTAAATTTTGGCAATATGAAATGAACGCTAATATGGTCAACTGTGTTCGGTTTTACTCCTTTTGAAGCACTAATTGCAGGCTTACAAAAAATGCCGCTCAAGCACGGGTATTCTTAAACAGAGAACAATAGAAGTTGTAAAAAGCGAATTTGCTCTTTTTTAAATGCTAGTCACAGAGACATCATAGCGGTCATATAGATATACCAAATATCTTATTAGTATCAACAAAAATGGAAATTATTTAATAAAAAATAAGCTTACAAATTATAAATGATGAAATAAAGTCACCCTATTATAATCTCTTTGCAAAATCGCCAAGATGTAAAATGCAGAGTTTCAAAATCCGGGCTGATATTTGGAAGTATCGAGATGGAGGAAATTTGCTTAGCAGATTGGAAACGAAAACTAGACTATGTAGCCACCAAAATTCCTGATCCCTGCACAGGGAACACAGAATTATATGTCTTCTTTAAGGTAGTCTAATAATAGAATACCTTATATATATATAGAATAAAATAAACCAATAAAAATATACGCAGTATGAAACCTCTTTATGTACCTTAATACCTTATTCGCCACTATATATCCTTAGTTCCACCTTCCGCCCAAACGGTATTGTTAGAATATAAAAAAACAGCAGAAACCTAGATTAAACAAGATAGAAAGGCCACATCTACCTTTCTAGCGGACCGACCTTTTAAAAGGGCGCGATATCCCGCGTAACATAGCCAGCCAGAAATAAAAGAATAGCGGCCAGATATATTATTTGGCGAATGCCCTATAGAACTATGGTAATAGCAAGCCAGTATCCTGCTCCCATTCCTATAAGTCAAACGCTTGCACCTTGAACACTCGAAACGGCACCCGCAGTATGATAGGTGGGGCTCACCCGGGAGAAAGCAGGCCCAATTATCTCATATGTGCCGTAAAGGCAAAAGCGAACAAAGCCTTCTGGAGATGCGCATATAGTCTTGATTAATGGAGATGAGCCGATTTACAAGGAAGATCTGTTAAGTAGGGAAATTGGGAGTGGCGTAGTGAAGGGCGCGAACCCTCGCAGAGTCCTCCAGAAGGCCGATTCCACGCGTTTTTGCAGCACACAGTAACACAAGCAGGGCCTGGGATGAAAAAATGGAGCTATCGGTCTTGTAGAGAATGACTTACGCTGGAAAGAGGTAATTGGTGTCCGCATTTCTCACTTTAGTGTGTAGAAAGTCGTCAGATCTCGCATGCTGAGCGACTTCATGAAACATGTCTCCAACTTATCCATTTTTTGGGTAAAATACACACTTGCTGAAAAACTGGACTGCCATGATACCTCCAAGCTATCACTATGAAATAGTAAACAGACGGTAAAAGAGGAAACTTTTGGTAACCTCAAAACGGTTATTGCGTTCTAAGAAGGTACGGATCCAAAGGCTAGAGGAGGAGGAATATATCAATGTATTCCGCGCCACTACGATCATATAAGGTAAAGGCAAATCGCCCGAATGTCGGAAAGGAGAACAGTATCTTACAAGCGGTGCAACGTGACAAACGTGTATTGCGTCCACCCTAACGGCCGATAATGACGCATCGGCACAGAATCTTGGGAAGTACCACCAACGTTTCGTCTGTATTTATCTATATTTTACTGGCGGAAAGAAAAAAGGTGCTGTTAGGGAGTTAAATACTATGTGCAAAATCCAAGTTTTCCCAGTTAAGGAAAATCGTTTTACGGGTTCAATACCGATGGCGGCGGATATAAAATACAGCTTTGGCCACGGTTCTCACAGGATTAAGCAGAAACCACGGGCAAGAACACATTATTGCCTCCGTGGCTGGTGCTTTTTGGAGACTCAAAGCTTTGACGACCCTGTTGCCGGAACAAGGGCTGTTTGACCGTAGTGTATAAATGTGAGCTTTGCGAGTGTGGGTATTTCCTCGCCCACCTACTCTACATGTGTTTTGCAGACCTATTGATCGATGAACATATAACTAAAGTGATTACACCACCAGCAGGGGATCGAAGCGGCATAGTCCTAGGATTAGAGTAATCCTCTTTAAATTACATGGCTTTGTACTTCTCAGTTCGTTTGATAGCTAACGACCCCGTTAAAAACCTTCTTTTA
>Ga0163217_1014380_pt1 | contig 15492 bp, 15 predicted proteins | sample SynspAceP_FD_185933 | JGI IMG/M metagenome (GOLD analysis project Ga0163217, IMG submission 185933) | Saline lake microbial communities from Ace Lake in Antarctica - Synechococcus sp. Ace-P (PacBio error correction) | ecosystem: Environmental > Aquatic > Non-marine Saline and Alkaline > Saline ...
AAAGGGTTTCGGGGAGGGGAAATTTTCCCCCCCCTCCCCCCAAAAAGCAAAAAGGGTCCTCCGTGCCCGTTTTTTCCCCCCCGGCCCCGCTAATGAAAAGTAAGGGCCCCCCCGAAAGGTCGCCCGAAGGCAAAGATGCCATTTTTGGTTGGGAGAAGTCACAAAACTACAAAGAAACAGAACCGTTCAAAACCCCTAACCTCAAAGCCGTGCCCCCGCGCAGGTGCCGGTTGGTCAATAACGTCCCTGGTGGGGCCACAACTATATCAGAGCAAGGAATCGTCCGTATTTTAACACGCCTGGCGCTAAACGCCAAATTGCGGTCCAAGAACTTGTCTTGTGTGGGCCCTTTTGCTTTCTTCCCGCGGAATTCTCCCTGGGCATGGCTTTATGTCAGCTCACTCATTGAACATGCCAAGACAACCGCCGCAATTGTCGAAGTTGCTAGAGAAAGAAAAAAGTCCGTTTCAAATGGATCCGAGATTGCAGGCAAAACACTCGGCATTGTAGGGCTTGGGCGCAATCGTTCACTCAAGTCGCCTGAGATGGGCTATTGGGCCTAGGAATGAAAGTGTTTTGGTTACGAACCCTTGAATTTAATCTGTGTGATGCTGCATGGCGTCTTCCAAATCAGGTGCGTTAAAATTGAAAACCTGACTACGCTGCTTCGCAAAACTCCGACTTTGTCACCTGCACCCTCCCCTGTATTAGATCGCTAGAAAATCTTAATTAACGAAACCGCTATCTCAAGTATGAAAAAAGGCTTAATGCCCCTACTGAAACTTCTCTCGCGAATGAAGAATCGTTGGATCTCAGACGCCCATCGTCAAAGGTCCTCGATAATGGTTTTGATGGCGTATTATGTTCAAGTGGATTTCCCCCCTCGCGCCGAATTAATTAACCGCGACGATGTCATAGTAATGCTCATATTGGGCGCCAGCCACTGATGAAGCTGAAGATAATTGCGCCTCATGGCAGCAAGATCACTGAATGGATTTCTTGGAGCCGGCATTTAAATTCCCAAAAAAAAACCTCCCCCGGGTTAACTTCCCCCACATCGCTTCTTGATCGCGTGGCAGGAGCGAGAAAGGTACTCGTTTATCTCCATACAAGCAAATAAGAAACGTGCCTAAGATGCTAGGGCAAAATTTTGTCCGTACTTGGCCGACTCTAGACGTCAACGTCATCGATATGATCAACTCGGCAGCAGGAAGAGATTGGCCTAACAACGCTTATCGACGTGGATACCGCTTTTATCAGAAGAGGCCCTCGCTCGGATCCTCAGAGATCCAGAAACGTGATTAAGGTCAATATACTTAACAGTCGCTGCCCAGAGGGCATGAGCGCGGGTTTACACAGATAAATAGTTTTTTTCACTTAGCAATCAGGATGTCCCACTATGCAAACGTCGGTATTCAACTTTTGGTGGCCCGGTCCGGCCATGTTGCAACCTCTGTATGGAGAAGGCAACGTGAACGGTTTTCTTTAACTACAAAGATTTAGGCGCAGGCCCTTAAATCGCAATCAGCCAATCGCTCTAAACAGTTCGAAGCTGTCCATCAACAGAACTGACGAACTATCGTGAGCCTGTCAGGCTTGCCCAGAAAACTTCAAAATTCTTTATGTGCACGGCGGCGCGCAGATGCAGTTTCTCTGCCATTCCATGAACTTGATTGGACGCAACCCTGCTCATAAAGCGGCCTAATCTAGAGACCAAGGTGAATTTTTTGCCTCTCTTGCACGCAAGAAGCCTCTAAGTACGGCAATATTTCAGTCGCAGCACCAGCGGAGCGACCAATTTCGATCGCATTCCTGAACTCGACCCTGCAAAGTCTTGATGCCGACACCTCGTACGTGGCCATCTCACTAGCAACAACACCATTTTTCGGCAAGCTGGAACAAGTTCCCGATACTTGGCGATATCCGCATTGGTAGCCGATATGACCGTCTGAGTTACTGTCCCGACAGTTGACTCAATCAGTTCGGCGCTATTTTCGCTGGCCTACAGAAAAAACCTTGCCTGCAGGATGGCTTAGTCTTATGCGCGAAGAACTACTAGAAAAGGCCTTCCCTATACCGCCTTCCCCTGCCCGACATTCTGTCTACGAAAAAAGCCACCTTTGCAGAACACCAACAACCATTCGCCATCAGACTGGATGTGCTTAGTGTTAGGTGGCTAAAAAGAGAAGGGGGCGTCGCGACAATCGAAGCGCTTACGAGAAAAAAGCCGCTTCCTGATTACGAAGCGAATCGATAACACCGAATTTAACATTTGCTCCGCGCGCAAGGGCCGATCGCTCTGTGTCATGAACGTGACTTTCAATTCGCAACCAAGAGTTATCCTGAAGCATTCCTCAGCGAAGCGTAACCCAAGCTAGGGCTATATGCGTTGATAGGGTCACCCGTTTAGTTGGGTGGCATTCGAGCCTCAATCTATAACGCAATGCCGATAGAAGGTTGCATGGCGCTAGTAGAGTTCATGAAAGACCTTCGGAACGTCGCAACGATAATAAAAAAAGGGGTAGCACAGCTCTTGTTCTGCCCTTTCCCAGCCGTCACAATGGCGCCTATGAGCGCTAATACCCCGCAAAATAATCCATTGCGAATGCCGATTGTTTCTACGCAGGCAAATCGAAACTCCGTGACAACCCTTCGCTGGCAGGTCCACCCCATTTGCTGTAGGGCAGTCCAGACAAACGCGGAGTTGGTAGCAACCTGCAACTAATGAAGCTCGAAAATTTGGTATTCAATTCCGCCATGCCTATGGCAAACGCTTACGTCAACTGCCCACAGCCTGTTAGTCCATCTATCCAGAATGGAGCAATACCGCGAAGCTTTCCCCGAGCCGTTCACCAAAATTTTTCAAGCAATTCACGGCATTGATCGAACCGCCTTTCACTCGATGAAGCCTTCCTGATGCACCGATTACAACAAGTCTTGCCATAGGAAAGCGCCACACTAATCGCCCCAAGAGATTAGACGAACGATGCGTGAAGAGGTAGGCATTACTATATTGGCAGGGGAATAGCCCAATAGTTCATTGCAAAGGTCGCCAGTGATTGGAAACAAACCTGACGACAATTCGTTGTTCAACCCACCAGATCGATGAAGTTTGTAAAAGCAAATTAGGCGGTTAAGAAAATAATTTGGCGTTTGGAAACAGTCACCGCGACTCGAATGCATGGTTTAGGCAATTCAAAACTGTGGCGATTTAAGACGGTTCACTGTCGAAGAGCTCAAGTGAACACTTTGGTAGCTTTGGAGAAAGACTCTATCGCTTATGCCGAGGTAAATAGATGAGCGAGGCTGTCAATCCTGAGCGCATCCGCAAGTCGGCTTAGTGTCGAGAACACCTAAGCCGACGATCTTCCGGCATCTAGAAAGCCTGCTGAAGCAAACCTCCCACACTTACATGACAACTACTCAACTCGTCCCTGGCAAAGTCGAAACCGATTAACTTCATCAGCAAAAATATCTTAAACTTCAAATTTAATAATTTTGTCAGCACCAACCATCGAAGCTATGGTCGGAGCAAGCACGAACTCGAACGGACTACACCCCGTTTTGAAGAGGCCTTCACACGCGGCAACAGACCCGTGCGACAGTCGGCATGGGTGTAAAACTCGAACCAAAAGTGTATAAAGAAAGCACGGGAACGGAAAAGGAACGACCCTAGAAGAAGGCAGTTGCGTTTAGGGTTTGAGTAACGCAAAGTGCAACAATCATGAAGCCCATCGAATACACCACGACCCAAAATATCCAATTTACATTTACCGTAGAAGGCGAACAGCGCTGCGGCGATGAATTGCATTACCTTTGGGAGAACCGAAACGTCCTGAAAGTACACAATCCCGTTCAGCACGCGGCCGCATAAAGGAGATCGATTCGCAGAACGCGGGAATATATATACGGGAAACGCCGTACGAGAGATCGATCGCTGTGAGGCACTGCGCAAGCCGCTTGAGGTGCCACAGTCGTCCAATACCAAACCCACCGACCCTAACAGAATATTATTTTCGGCGCCTGGGGTCAAATGGAGGATGGGACGGCGAAGAGATTGTTTTCGTTTAATTTGGCCCTGAGAGGTAGGAGAAAAAATCAGGCTATATCAGTTATCGACGGGCCCTCTCGGCCGCGCACTCCTTGGCAAGGTTCCCACAGACCAAGAAAATCAGCATTAAGAACCCTAGCGGAGCAAACTTTGGTTTGGTATTGGCAGTTCGATACGAGGGTTTACCAATGGAAACCATGTCACTATCTTAGCGATGAAACACGGGCCTAGCCTCTAATGCATGCACAATCCTTTTAGAGATGATCGTGCCGCCGATGTCATCAAAAATATTCGCAACATGACACCGGGAAACACCCAACTAACGGTAGCGACCTCATGATGGAGAAGCCAGCGACCGATGACAGGTGTGGCATTGCCCATACGGCCGATCAGTCCGTCGGGCAAGATAGAGAAAACTGATTTAATCTTTATACCCGCCCTATGGGGAAACCCTAATGCCACAGTCAGAAAGCACCCAGAAAATGCTGTGCTTGTTTACGGTAACGCAAACACGAAAACGCTGGGTGCACAATCTGTTAGCGTAGGCACTGGAAGCTAACTTTCCAGCGCATGCCGGTTTGCCTAGATGGGTGAAGTGCCACTACGCACTGGTATTAATTTCGGAAATGACTTTTCAGAAACGTTATCCGAAGATTAAACTGCAAAGAAAACGATTTATCACTCAATGCCGATCGCTTGTAATTGCACAGGAAGTGTGACGCTGTCGCGGATGTCGCATTGCATTTTGTGGGAGCAACTCTTTACGCTGCCATCTGCTGATGAAGTGGCCCATCCATTTCCCCAATGAACTGAAACGCTCCTTATGATCTCTGCTGTTAGCTGATAGGAAAAAAATACGCATCCATGACGAACAGATATCAAAAAATACAGGATGGCCTACAGAAAAATTCAATCGGTGATTCCATTAAAAGCGCTTGCACAACGTTCGAATCCAGCGTGCGCACGTTCAACAGAAGGTTTTCGTAATGGCCCGCCGGCAAAACCCACTGCAATACTTACAAGAAATTCGACTAGAGCAAGCAAAAATCACTGTTAAAACACAAGCAATCTCTCTATCGCCGAAATTGCGTATGGTATACGGCTATCCAGACACGAGCTCTTGCCTCTTATTTAAACGTACAAAATTCCGTGACGCCTAAAAGAGTAACCAGACACCTGTTCAGAACACAAATTATTTAACGTTTGATACAGAGTAAGGACAGGAGCCCTGCAGGAGTATAAGCGTGACTCCTGTAGTTTTTCTCTAGCCCTTCGAGGGCGTTTGATATTTTCTTTCCCACGTTGAAGTATGGCATCCCGTAAACTATCTCACGAGCCTGTTTTCATAATCGACTCCCAAGTGTTTCTCTGGGCTATGCGTCTATACCATTTCGAAACAGTTTCGACAAAATCCCAGCTAGGTTTCATCAAATCGATGTTCTGGCACATCCTTATTGTATCAAGGTGTTTTCAACACCCTTCTAAAAGCCGCTGCTTCTAACCTCCATTCGATCTTGTTCACTCAAATTCATGGAAAGTTCCGTTGCAATTTTTTTAGTTAAACGACTCGACTACTCGTCACGTCTACTCCGTTGTACTCGTCCGCTCCATATACAGGCCCTCGAAATCGCTTCATCCTTCCCTCGTTGCACGAACTCAGTGACTCACCATCTTCGGCTTCAGGAAATCACTTCAAAAATTTTCTGCAACAGGTGTTTGATTTACGGTGTTTTTTTTTATCAGTAGCCTTAAGTTGACGCTCAGCCAATTAAAGGCACACGCACCGCGACGTAAATATCCTCGTGTTCCGAGTTGTCGTGTTTGTCTTGCTTGACGATAATCCTCTTTATTCGCAGTGTGTATGTTTCAATATGTGAGCACTGAACACTTGCCTTTAATGATGATTATTGTGGGGAGAAATCCAACATACAACACGCCCACCGATAAATGGTCGTGGTAATCGGCGCAACTTAATCATACGCCTTATTAACGTTGTCTGTTAGCGCTTGCAAGATTGGGTCGATATTGTTGAAAAACAACTTGGAATTTTCATTAGGCATAACGTTCCTTATCTCCTTGTTTATCGTGACACTGAAAATACTCAAAAAAACAATAATCGCCTTAACTAACACTCTCCTATTTTTACCCTTCATTTGTTTTGTCGTATTTACAATACGACCTATACACAATCTTGTTACGATTTCCTCAAATTTCAATAGCCAATAAACTTATCAGCGAGATGTCCAATAGCTAAAGCGTAGTAATGGCCAATTGTATTTCAATATGGTGCGAAAAATATTGTAAGGTAATGAAGCTCGACCCGTTTCTCCATCGGGTAAATATCGATGCTAAGAAATCATTTGGTAGGCAAATCAGATCCGTCGGGCTTTCGCAACTTCCGGCCGCCTGCCAATCGGCGCAAAGGCAATTTGCACACTGTGATGACGCCAGCACACCTGGCAAGAGTATTCAGCGGGCGCTTTGCTGCCATTGAGGTGCTTTAGTTTTTAAGTATAATCCGGCAACTGAACCTCAACGCCCCAAGTTTGATCCCCTTCGCACTGAGCGCCTTCCAAAATAATTAGGCAAATAGAGGCAAAACATCGGCGTACCCTATTCCAGATATCTCGTTTTGCCGTCCTCGTCCAAAAATCTTGTGGCAAAATCTTGAAAACTTGAAAGGGCAATGAAATTTTTGCACTTTGCCCAATAGCTCCCGCCCAAGAACCCCTTTCATGTCGCGTGCTCAATATGACCTTCGTTTTAGAATATCAAGGGCACTTAAAAGTTCGCGGCGAAAATAAGCAGAGCGGCAGGAATCATAAGGCTAAGGTCACCAGAGGCCCGAACAAACAATCCAGTACCACCGGTAAAAGCTGCCATAGTTTGGTTTCAATGCCCAAAAGCCACATAAAACGAGGCCAACACCATAATGCTTCCACCGACCTTAGTCAGAATGCTTGATGCTCAGAGTTCGTTGACGACCAGTATCGATTCGCCAAGAAGTAACCGTTTTTCGAGGTATTTGATCGAAAGTTTCCCGTTGAACTCGGGCCTTGATTTGCGATCGTTTTTTATGACCTGGGGAAGGGGGTACACTTTGAGGGCAACGTCTAATTATAATCTTCACGTAGCCTCGGTCTCTGCCTCGCAATTAACGTTGCCAACCAATCTTGAAATTCGATCTGTGTTCCTAGCGCTAGGCTATTACTAGTAAATAACCGTTGAACTGAGGAGTGCCCAACCAAATAGAACATGCGGGCGGCTAGCGAGTTGCATTCAGTCTCCTTAATTAAGCCTGAAGTTCAGAACTACTCTAATCAATTTGATTTGTCTAAAGGTCTTTTTGAAGTGTTTTTTTTGAAGCTTTAAAAGAGGCTGCAATGTGGGCAAGGAAAAAGGCGCCTCATCGTTGTAACACCAATGCCAAGGTTCATAGATGATTCGCACAAATTATTTCCCCGCGAAATGACAATTGTGAAGCCCAAAAATCACCTGCATGATTTGCAGCCAACTGAAGGCAAGCCGGTGTGTTCCGATCTTCCTCTAACTTAGGCACTGCGTGACAGCAATATCAAGATGGCTTCGCCTGTGTGATGCCTCACTAAACCGGCGCTGCATTTACACAAAGGATCTCCTCAAGGTTTGCCCTGCGTCCGAGCTTCGTGAATTACATTGGTTGGGCTTGATAATCGATCCCGCGAATAAGCGGAGATCATTAGGAGTTCTATCCCTGCGATGGCCTGCTTGGAGAACGCATCTCCAACAAGGCGGCATACGCATTAGAGGTTACCGCTGCTTCCTGCCATAGAAATCCAACTTCTGTGGTCACTAACGTGCTGGGCTCTTCATAAATACAATGCCGTTGAGTCCATGAAAATTCACAGAAATGCCTAACTGCGCATGCAGCCCTAGCACGCGCTGGTTTGTATCAGTGTCCTTCATTAAGATCTTCCTTCCTTCTTTTCAACTTCTACACCACTCAAATAGAAGTTTGCTGATTCATCCTATAGCGGTCGACGGCTCTCAAAAGCAAGCGCTATCGCGCTTTACTCCCCTCCCGTATTGAATGGCCATAATGACACAAACAATGTCCACTTTGGCCTGTTGCGACAGCAGCGCTATTTTGTCCTATATTAGCGCTAATCAAAATATTAGCCTACGCTCGGCGCTCGCCAAATTGCCCCTATTAAGGAAACGTATGTCGCAACTGCCCGTTTATTATCGGTATGGGAGGAAATAAATCTGCTAGCCGAACCTCATCCCATCATAGTTTTATCGCCGGTCTGTCCCTCGATGAGCTGATACGAACACATGCAATGCAAACCCGTGCAAGCCATTGCAAGCCTTTGGCTCCTAAAAAAAGAGGATCGCAATGGCAAAGATGGGAATGTACCCAATAGACTACGCGATAGCTATTTATTAGCGTTTTAGACCCGACCTTCCTTAAAGAAGGGCACCTTTAATTCGCCAACCGAGGATAATTCTTTTTTTCGATCCTCAACGTTGTGTTGCCATCCAAGCGTTGCCACAGCTCAATAGCGTGGCGAAAACCTTAGCTTGTGATTCGGCGCAAACACGCCTGACAGCATCCCTTTGAACTGGCAAATAAGCGAAGACTCCCCCGGTAATGTCCGAGTGGGAAGAATCGCAAGGCCGTCCTTGATTGTATGACAGAGAATTATCTGAGACGACGGTCAACAAGCGCCGGCAACTTCCACGTGCGGATTCGATCCAAAGAGCCTCTACGCATCGCGCATCATCCCCGCGGTTTGCAGATGACAGTAATTCGGCGCAAGCGATCGCAGTGGCCAGTCCAACTAGGGCCTCGACTGGGAGCAACTAATAAGCAAAGTTGCTCCTGATCAATCAGCGTGTACGCCGGCAGCTGCATGACGCATAATGGATTCACAACGTAACGAGGCTTGCTGCAAGCGCGCTTGTTAGGAAAGAAAGTCACTTCCAAACAACTTCCGCTTGGATTTGCCGAAATGCCACGCCGATTTTGTGAATGCTTACTTCTTGGCAATTTAGGGACTACTGGCAACCAATGTCGCCGCTTGCGCCACCTTTCTTTATAATTTACGCCAAAGGGTATCCGGGATATTCAATCAGGTCACACCGTATTGGTGATTAGTTGGCACTAGTGAAGCGCCCCATCACAAGCGAAGTAATCGAAAGGCTATGCCACGATGGGGGCTTTGGCTGATGATGCCGCCCTTCGGCCTTGACGCCCATCGCAATTTGCCACACGCCCGATTTCGCAGCGCGTGTCGCCCGTTATGGCATGAATGCCAGGTTTCACTCTGTCCCGAGTCGGCGCAATTTGTCCGTTCTATGCGACGACAGTCTCGCCATTACGAAATGGGCGCCAAATATTCTTGCCTCTGTGAACGATGTCTTCGTCAACGCAGACGGTTACAAGAGTCGATTTGCTAGCCCTTGGGGTAGGGAACTACATACACTGTGGCGAAAGCGGCAGCCGCCACTCGTAACGTCATAGGTTTAGAAGGTTTACGACAATACGCAGTTATGTTGCAGGCCTCATGGCACTGGCACCCCACAAAATCGTACGACTGATCCCATATCCTCAGCACTGTTGCTAAAGCTAAACGGGATAGACCGCTTGCAGTTTAACAGCCCTAAAGTCCCTATATTGGGAACACTCTTTAGCGAGCTCAGCGGGAGATCAACTAAGTGCAAGCCTAGGGCTTTGGCGCTACGGCATCATTCCTGGCACACATCCACGCAGTCGATCGCCGATGATGTGCAAAGTGAGAAACCTTGAATTTTTATACAGCAATAAACATGTTCGGAGCCACAAGGAATGGACGCCGTTCTTATTAATTCGAAGGGCTTTTTGGCGGGAATAACGCTAACAGCGTCCAATACTAGCGCCCCAATCACAATGAAAGATGCTAGAGAAAAAGCAAATGGGCAAGCAAAAATGGCGCGACTACGCACAACGCAATGAAGCGGTACAGGCGCAAGTACAACAAACATATGACGATACAACAATAGCAAGGGCAGTCAGAGAACTATTTATCGATCGACATCAAGTAATGGACGCCGATGCCAGTAACAGTCTCATCTACAAACGTTCCCACACACCGGCGCAAAGGTGATATCAGTTTTAGAGATACCGCATCCTTCGCCGATATGTCGACTGAGTGTTTTAGCGCACTGTGACTTTCTGAGCAATGCGCTTGATGCCAACTCGATAGGCCCTGTGGCGTGCAACTGAGGTTCCGTTTTGGAATCTTACAGCCCCTGTCACAGGCATATCTCCACCTTCAAAACTCAAATGGAATAGTTCCATCCCTAGATCTTCAAAAGCGACAATCCCGCTTTGCGAATCGCTTTTGGAACCAGAATAAGCCAGCCCCGCCTACGGCATCCAGATACACCGCTTTATGTTGCTTGATCGCATCAATGGCGACTTGGCCGCGCTTCAAGCCTTCACGATCATTCCGAGCAAATCCAGTCTTGTCCGAGAAGGGTTTTCTGTATAACGTTGTCCATTCGTGTTCGCTGTTGTCGGGCCGGCAGGTCCAATCAACTTCGTCACGCACGGCGTCCACTGTCGACGTAATAATATAAACCCCCTCTCAGGTCTATTACCCGTTCGGCGCAACGACTCACCGCGTGCAACATCTCCACATACGCTTATGCGCCGCATCAACGGCCTGTAAGCATTTGCCCGGATAGCAGAATGGTTTCACCCGGCTGCCATCGCAACATCGGCAGGAGTGATTGTATCGAGATTGACCTCTGCGGCTCGACGACCTGCATCCCAAGTGATTTGCGGCCCAGTCTTCCAAGCGTGGCGCCTCTAAATGCCGCAGGGCCACTGCCATCAAGAACGAAATGCGCGTGGCGCGTAGCCGCGCTTGGATCATAACCACAGGCAATGAATGCCGCATGAGTGGATAGTCTTTTATTTGATATCTAAGACCGTCGTCAAGCCGCCCAAACCTTGGGCGCCTATGCCTAAGGAATTGACCTTATCATGATCTCTAAACGCAGCTCTTCCGACGCGATGCCTCGCTCCAACGGGCTCGCAACTCATGAATATCTATGGGTCCATGAGGTTCCTTTTCGCCGTACGGCGCTTTCTCTGCGGTACCGCCAAATGCCTATTCCCAACATTCCAGAGGGCACCATCCAGCCCCCATAGTAGGAACCGGTCCTTTAACACCCAATCACAATGCATCGCTTGATTAAAGCATGGCCATTTTTCCGCTGTTTCTCGGAGCCACCGCCCTTTGCCGCGACAGTGATGTCTAAGGTATCCCCAAGGCACAATTCCATATGGATAACCGCGGGGTATTGTCCCTTTGTATTCTTTTGGGCCCTGCTGGGTCCTCCAAAATCGACCGCCCTCAACCAACATATCAGGATTCAAATACGCTCGCCTGAACCCTCATTGACCAATCGCCCGCTGAGATCGCCTTCCCATTGGACCTTCATTCCCCACCTTCCAAAAAGACAGTGACGATACCAGTGTCCTTGGCAAACGGGGACGCTTGCCCCTCTGCGCACAGCGCGAATTAATAAGAATTTGCGCCTCGGCAATCTTTTGCAGCGACAGAAACTTTCTCGCTCATACGCCGCGTTAACCGCTTGGTAAAGTCGAGCGGGTAGGTAAGTAAAGAGATAATGGCAGCGCGTCCGCGACGCCTTTGAATGAGATCTTCTTGGCGGATAACAGTCATGGAGTGGCATTCTGTTCTTAGTGAAATGGGCACTACGCCTTAAAATGAAACGGAAATTCCCTATCACGAGTAATCACAAGTTTGATTCTCGGAATTCCCAGAATTCGCTTAATCCTAGAGAGCTGTCTTAAGACTGTCCAATCTCAATTGCCAACTTTCGAATCAATGTAGTCCAGCCAAGCACACAGTGTAAAAGGTGGGAGTCACCATGACAAGTTCGAACGATCCTCAATATTCACTATTAAAGACAAAAAGCCGTCTTTATTATTCAGATGATCGTCCGAGAAGAAAAACGCCCGCTTATCAAGGCAATGTACAAAAGCGTTTAGCCGAACGGGGTAAAGACCGGCCGTTCAAGACCCCGAAGAGGGGTTATTCTGATACGAGGCACTGACGACTGCTTTAACTTAGCGCAACGACCGTTAACGATTTTGTTAGCCCAGAGCCCCACAACGAACGTCCCCATCCAGTTGCATTTATGAAGGCGATTGCCTCACGCTCGCCAAGCCCCTCATTGGAGCCGTTAATGGTCTTGCCATTGGTAATTTGCACTTAATAGTTACATGCTCAAATGCACTGTGATCTCGTATACGCGGCACAAGATAGTTATTTGCAGCTTCCTTTACGAAATTTGGGACTTTGCCCAGAAGCCGGTTTCTAAGCTTTGTTGCGCCCATATTATGGGCACCAACGCGCCGCCGAATTGCTGTTATTAGGAGAGCGTTTCTCTGCCACAAAGCGCGGAGTATGGGCTTGTTAATGAGGGTATTGAGCAGCACAGAGGTTGTTAAATTTGCACTTGAAAAGGCCCATAGTTTAGCCGCGCTTCCCGAGTGAGCCTGCAAAGACGTCCAAAGCATTTGCGAAACGCAATCAAAAGTTGAAATGATTGACGAAACTAATCGCTTTAGAGTTAGTGGAATTTTTCTAGCTATCTACAAAGCCCTGACGCGCAAGCCATTGTTGCAAGCGTTTCTGGCACGCAAACGAGGCCTAGGAAAACCCGCGCGCCGTCACTTGCCGATGTAGTCGAGCGAAAGTCCGCGCCGCGTTAAATTTTCTTTGGCCAAAGTAGTCAGAGCTCCACGAGATCGGGGTGCATTTTCTGCATTAATCGACGTGCGCCTGAAACAACTTCATCCTTACTCCGCCGGCACAATTAAGCCCCTAAAATTTCCAAGGCCATCGCTCGGTTTCACGCTTGCTCTGTGACCGTATTGTTGCCCACTAGGCATTGTCATCAAATGACTCATTGTTCGCCCGCCACTGCGAGTGATTACGATCCAAATAGGCTTTCCAACCTTGCACAGAATCGCAATCCATACGGCACTCTTGCGCAAAACGATCAGCAGCTCGTCTAATGTCAGCTGAGAAGTTCTGCCTTTAAAAACCGTCCCTCCACCATCGCCATCCAATATCGGCACTGGCGTGTTGCAACGTCAATCAACAAAACACTTCGTGCGGATATTGGAGCTATCCTGTGTGCCACTATTTGCCGTAAGCGGTTCGAGTTCTTAAGTGCGAAACTGTCCCGCATAACGGTAACAGCCGAAATAACAACGGGAGAATTGCGCAAAAAGAACGTCCCCGCCACCATGCTTGGGCGCAAGAATAAAGCTGGAGGGATTCTAACCCATAACAATCCGTATCACGATCACGCTCAACAAAGTTTGATAACAGGAGCAACAGATTTGAATTGTTTCTGGCTTAGAGAATAGCGAATGGCAAGCTGCGCAGCCCCATGTACGCAAGCACAGGGAATGAGAATAACGATGTAACGTGTAAACAACCTTAGATTCCAATCTCTCACGCCTTTGCGCGTTGGTTTTAGGAAGCGCAGTTGTCGCGTCAAACGTTGAACAGCCGGGCCAGCATCGCGACTATGGTGCTCTAGGGCATCAAACCCGCCACTGCGTACACGCCACAGCCCTACAAGGCTCGTAGCTGAGCAAGCGCTTGCGTTATCAAAATTGTGCCGAGTAGCGCCTTTAGAAGACTTAGCAAAATCGTTAGGCAATGAATTCGCGCGCGGTGGGGTCGCTCCTTCTTGAACACAAAACCGGCACATTCAATAACCCGAGCTTGTCCACAAGCCTGACACAAGAACAAATCCGTGTTCTCTTCCATGAATCGCCCACATTACCGACCACAGTGAAATTCTCTCTGTTTATGCTCTTGTAACGCATGGCGCAAGAACGCGCTCGATCATGCGTTGTCCCGGCACGGCACTGATGCCCGTCATTAGTCCGAGAAGATCTGCCGAGTTACGGCAACCATTGCGTTTTGTAAAATTCACCAAAGCCACGAAAATAAGTCAGTTGTTAAAACTATAGCCCACCCGCATTGCCTGCCGCCCAAAAACATCTCGGCTTGTAGCTGAACTGGCTTGATCCCAGGGTTTGCTCTCGACTAAAGCACTGGCGTCTACGCAAAGAGTAAGCTTTCCGGCCACCTTGCCCAATGACCACCTTTGGTAAACGACGCGACCTTATTGAAGAAATGCAACTCACCTGCGACTGTTCGCGACTTCAGATGAAGAGTCTTTGCGGGACATAGCGAATCACCTTTTGAAAGGTTTGGGGGTATTCGACATTCACACTGGGTTGGTCGCGATAGCGCTTTTTGGTTGGCTTTAACAATAACTTGTATTGACTGAGAATACAGGTGCCCCACTGGTGCGGATGGGGAGACTCGAACTCCCACACCTTTCGATACTAGAACCTAAATCTAGCGCGTCTACCAATTCGCCACAATCCGCGTCGCGGGGGGCACTTCTTTACAGGAGCCTGATGCTCCGATGTTCGGCGGATTACGAAGCAATTGCCTGCATTCGCGAAAACGGACTGGCATTATACCCAAGCACAGGACAAACCAAGCCCTAAATTAAATAGAAGTTGTAAAATAGATGAAATAAGTCTAATTTACTTGCTTTGCCTCAATGTGTCTTGAAGGCGAAGAATCCGTCTGATTTACCTGTAAACGAATAGGCAATTATGACTCTAAACCGCTTCTTCTACATTGGCCATACGATCCTGCAACCGCTAACCAATTGCTGTCGCCATTAATTGAGGCTTGCACGGATATTCGCCATAATCCTGCGCCACTGACTGTCATTCTGCTGCTGGCATTAAGGCGTGTAAATGCTTGCCGTCCCTGCTCTAACCTGAGTTTTTCACGCATTAAGCTCGACCAAGGCATCTTGTGTCTGGTTAGCATTGCCGAGAAATCAGCTGCGCCAATGTCTCTGTCGTCTCTGTATGTGCCCTGGCTAAGCATCCTCAAGTACCGCACATCTTACCGGTCAACTTCGTTGACACCATTATTAATCGCATTGCGTGCTGCCATGAAATTTTGTCGATTTCAGAGAAGTTGAAATCTAGTCGTTCCTAAGACATTGCCGTGGTTTCCTCAGCGGAATCCCTACCAAGCGCCAATCGGACTTCTAAAACTGCGATACGTAGATCGACTGCGCAATGCATCTAAGTTGTTCTTGATACACCGTATAAGCAAATATGGCCCTGCACAAATCGCTAGAGTAAGAATGCAGCATTACGCGACTGGCCACGTGCTACCTTAATAGTCTCAACCATATGCGCGGTCGGTCGATCTCGGGCGTCGGGCGTTTATTTTGATGGTGCACACTTGTCTCGGGCTGGCACCATCGAGGGGATGTCTAGTAAATCGTCATATCTCTCATGGCGGCATTATCCTTATATACAACTATAT
>Ga0163217_1032348_pt1 | contig 15489 bp, 25 predicted proteins | sample SynspAceP_FD_185933 | JGI IMG/M metagenome (GOLD analysis project Ga0163217, IMG submission 185933) | Saline lake microbial communities from Ace Lake in Antarctica - Synechococcus sp. Ace-P (PacBio error correction) | ecosystem: Environmental > Aquatic > Non-marine Saline and Alkaline > Saline ...
AAGAAGAAAAGAAGACTTCGACTCGGATTGCCCGGAATCGGTTTGGAAAAACGATGGCCCCGAAAGTTTTCAAGAAAATCCCCTTCTTGCCTTACTTTGGAATGCCCCCCCGACCAAATTCCAACCGCCGATGCCCGGAAGGATTTCTGAAACTGCAACGCTCGGGCCTCGAAAAACGGCGCCGATCCGGCCCGCCGAATTTTTGGAACCCAATTCGTACGATGGGTCCCGGAAGAAAAACTTTGCCGACATCCGATGGAGTCTGGTTTCCCGACTGGCGCAATCCAACAACGGGTTGAATTTTCCGGTAGCAGAACGGACAGCCTTTCGGCTAGCCCCGTGCTCGCCAACGATCCGTCCTCTGGGACTTATGGCGTCCGGTCGTCCCCTGGTATCTGGGCCGCATCCTGGAAGTCACGGAAAAGAATGTGAAACGAACCACGCCCAATCTGATTGGCCGTTTTCGCTCCGGGAACGCCTTAATGGTGCTTTGGGGCGTGGCAACGACAATTGCCTGGGGGTTCACCAATTACCGCCAACAGATGCCACAAGGACGTTTTGGTTCGAAAAGCGGTCAATCCAGCCAATCCGGACCAAGTAAAATCTGACCCCTAACCGGTCTGGGAGCCTTCGGGAGACAAGAAGAAGTCAGTCAAAATCCGCGGTGGCCGAGATCAAAGCGCTTCACTCGCCGCTGAGCCGTCCATGGTCCCGGTGTTCCGGCAAAGCTACAAGCAAATTTCGACAAGCCGTTTACCTCGAAAATTACGGTGGTCGGGCGCTTGTCAATTGGGTTGGCGCTCTGGCCGCATGACGATACCGACGGCGAGGTTGGGCCAAGGCCTATATTTACAATGCGCACGGTCGAGGATTTTCAAACCGGATTTAGGCAATTCCCGACGCCGCATGCCAATCGAGTGTGGGCTGACCGTCCGGGCAATATCGGTTTGGGCGGCGGGAAGGTACCTGCGCGCATCCCGCAACCGGCTGATGGGCCGCGCTCCGCGCCGCTGAACGCGATCTATGACTGGCGGCGGCTTCGCGCCCTACAAGGACCTGCCACGCAGAGAACAATCCTGAAAACAGGGCTATTGCGACGGCCAAACACCAAAATCGTCGGACCGGATTATCCGGTGCAAAACCTGACATTCGATTTGGGAGGAACCCTTACCGCCAAGGAACGTATTGAAACGCTGATCAACGGCGCCAATGAGAAGCAAACACGCCGGCGACGTTCCCCTCGCAGGTAACAGGCGGAAATATATTCTCCCCGGCCATTTGCAAGCCTGAAACCGCGCATGCTCAAAAGCTCTTGTATGGCAAGACGCCTGTCTCAAGCTGATCAAGCTCTCGTGACCCGGATTGCATCTTGGGATGGCCCCAGATGGCGCTGCGATAAATGGAGCCGCTGCTGTTCATCCGCCTGGGTCCGCCAACACCATGATCAAGACCTTTGAGAACGATCTCGGCTCCTGTCCAAAGGCGTTCAAAGTGCGCGCAAGGTGCTTGAGCGACTGCTGACGCCAGACCGCGCGCACGGTGGGCGACGTCCAAAACCACCGAGATCGAGGAAAGCCTGTGACCAATCGTGATGAACAACTTCGAAGCGGCGATTGCTGATCTCTCGACCCGCTATGGCGAAGACTTTCCAGCAAAAGGGGGCGCCTGGGCAAGCACATTACGCCAAGGCGTGCATCGCCCATCGGCGAAAGTCACCTGCCTCAAGCGCATTCTTCATGTTGAAGTGGAAAGCGCGCGGTCCGTTCACACTTGATCGCGGGAACGAACCCAAGTCAAGACGACGAGATCCCTATGCCCAACACCTAATCGTGCAGCTATCGCGCATTTTCGTAAAACATGGCCGATTTCTCGATCACGCACCTACATCCCAGACAACAGGCCAATCGGGCAATGTGTCTCTGGCCATTAACAAGCGAATTTTGCTGCGCCTCTGCCGACGTCAACTCGATCGAGATTCCGGCCACCGATGTCTAACGGCTGGTGTGTGGAGCTGGCCCCGGCTGAGCGGGGAATGCCGCAAGGCCTGCAGATATTTTTTACTGTTGACAAGCCAAAAATGACCGCAACAGAAGCCAGTAAAAATGGCCATCTGCCAGTCACTGTTGACTACTGGAGGTGATCAATACTGTAGTCTTGCCTGTCTGGATTGCCCTTGCGAAGCGAGTTTCAGGCCAGCTTGATTTCCGCCGCGGGCCTCGATCTCTGCCATCTGAACGAGGGCGCTTCAATATGCCTGCTGCCACCAGCCCTGTCCCATATAGACCGTGCAAGCAGGTGCCGATCGGCCTTCAGCGCGGCATGTAATACTGCATCCGAGATCATCCCGCCTTGCCTTTCGATGGTAAAGCCGTAATAGGTCAGCACACGCTTCGTTCTGGTCAGACATCGCCGCAAGCCACATAAGCGCTTCCTTTTTGTATTTTTCACGCCAAGGCCAGCTCTCGCACGGCGCGTAGCGCGTGTCGCGTGTCGAGCCGGCTTTCCTTCGCGTCGACACATGAATTTTGTCTCTTGTCCCAAACCTGCCGTTCGGCGAGGACTGGTGTTGGGTGGCTTTGCGGCGAGCGTTCGGAGAATGACCCGCGGCATAGGCGGCCATGGGAACCGGAGAGCGTGTGAGGATGAGTGTGCGCATTTGAGCTCCTTTTGGTTTTGGGTATCGATTGCTTACCCAACCCACTATCCCATAATATTCGGAGTGTTCACGTTTCGTGATCCGCCACCCAGGGACAAAGACAGTTGCAAGGAATAACATAATATATCAACGCTATTAGATAAATTTTTCTCGAGAAAAACGAAACAGCACAGGCGTAAACCCTTGAGAGCGCGCTCGTGTCGTCGGTAATATTGAAACAGAGTCCCCATGAAATTACAACCCTTGCCACCCTCGCATTCTGCCGCGGAAATGCATGAGCGCTGATGCACCTGCCCACGCGACCTGACCGCAAGCAACGGCATGACACTGTATATTTCGACAAAGATACGCTGGTCACTCGTCGTTAGACGAATTGTGCGGTCAATCTGGCCTCCGTACAATGCAGACAATTGGCGCCGACATGCGGGGCTGAGCACCATTGAGCGCAAGAGGCGCCAAGCATGGGCAAAGGACGGCAGCCGCTTTACTTCTGTTGGCGATACCCAGCCGGGTGAGACCAATGGCGAGCGTTGGCGGCGTCGGCACGTCGCACACTGATAATCGAACCCGGGGCGGCGATCCATTCAATCGCGTGCCCCTGTTGCCGGGTTCAGGCTTGAGGAAAGCGGATTGCAACTGTGACGGAAATGGTCCACTAATAAATGCGCGCGACCCGCGAATGTCGGCTTTCGGGTCAGATTGCCCGGGCAATCTGGGGCCAGCCGCAACAATAAGACGAGGCAAGGGGACAACGCCAGACCATTCCAAGACAGAGATAATTGGCTTCTGCCTCGATTGCCGCTTTGCATTGACCTAACTTTCCGCTCTGCTCCGGTATGCCGTATGATCGTTGGTGCATGAATGCCTGTGCTGCGGCGCTGCTAAAAATGGCATCAATTACGAATCCCGGATCTATGCCGCGTTTGGATGACGCTGAATGTTTTCGCATCGCCCTGCAACCTCTGGATCAAGCGAGATCCGCAACTTACGTCAGGTTCGGCAAAGACAGTGGGCCAGTCCCGCGAAGAGGCCGACGGAGCTGCAGACCGGCCGATGGCGTGATGAATTGTTCCCTCGCCGCAATAGCAGTGCATTGGGCAGTCAGTCGCCCTGCCTGCGAGCTTCTCCTCCCTGATGGCCTGTCTTGCGCCGAGGTGCCTATCAAGCTATTCCCTAAGTCTCGAACTTCCTGGATAAATTCCGTTGAACCGTAATGAGCGCAATTCAACAGGCACGAAAAACTGCGGTAATCCGCCTTGGTCAAAGGAGCGATCACGAACATGACAAGATATTCTCGATCAAGTTGACGCCTGATCTGGAACGGTGAGCTGAAGGCCGCCGATGCCCTTGGCCGATCAGAAACTTTGCTGGAGATTCAACCCTGCGGCGCGAGCCGAGCTGGAATGTGCTGATGCCGCCGATGCGGCAGCACTGGAACAGTTCCGATGCGCTCTGAGTGAGCCGTTCCCGTCTGGGCAATTGCCAGAACAGTCATCCCCATCCGGATGCCTGCCACAGCCGGCGCGTCGTCCGGTGGGGGCATTGCGGCTTGGATTGCCCTGTTCATTGGCGGGCGGGAGCTAAGTGCTCTATGATCCAGGTCGCTCCTACCGCACGTTGGTTGCAGTCGGAACCTGGATGAGCGACATGCGCCCGAACTATCACGTCAGTGTTCTATGCCAGCCCAGCAAGCGTCACCTTGTCGAGTTGGCAGCGGATGAGTCCGAATTCCAAATCAGAGAAAATGGTTGGGCGACCGTCCGGGTTTGCGTTTTCGATCTCCGATCTGCCCCGATTTTTGGCCTGACGTTCGAGGGCGCGTCTTCTGGTCGGTCCAAACTGGCAAGCCGGTCGCGTCAGCTGATGTCGCGGCCTAGCGGACGCACGGTTCATTCCGTGCGCTGTGCCTGCAAAGCAGCAATGAACATGCGATCAGCATCCGCACCCCTGGATTCAAGCAGCAGACCATCAAGGGCCCTGACTTTGTTTCTTGTAAATGGCAACGGAGCGGCTACGTCGCCATCGGCCCCGCGGGAAACACGGTCTTGCCGAATTGCAGCTCTGGCGGCCCCGCGAAGTTGGCGCATTTGGGGCTGCATTGCGGCGGTCCCGGCATCCGTGGGGAATTTGCCTCAACCGAATTAGATCGAGACAAATTTGTTCATGCAGCTCTTCGTGCGATAAACAGGTTGGTCGGCAATCGGTCAGGTTCCCTCTGCTCGGGCGGACGGATTGTCGCCGGCCTCGATTGTCCTCGAAAAAACCTGCGGTGCTGAGCCGCCTGGCGGACTATATCACTGGATGGCGAAGCGCTGACCCGCCGATCGGTGTAAGGGCGCCTCAAACTCCTCGTGGGCAGGTGTCTCGCTTGTAAAAACAGATAACACGGCGTTGGTTAATCCCGCGTTTTAGCAGCTCGCCTTCAAACAATGGCTCGAGCGCTAAACCGAGATAGGGATACATTCGGTGCGGCAGATATGTCGATATCGGCTCGTCGTCATGTCTTTCGAGATAGTCGACGGTCATCGCGACATAGAGCGTGTTCGTAGAGGCCCTTTTCAATGGGCGAGTTCTCTTCCGACCAGTTCTCGTCAGATTCGAGAACTGTGGGCGTCATCGACCATATTCTTCCAAGCGCGCTCGCGGTGAAGCCGGTGCCCGCGTCCGAGTCGATGCATGCGCTCGAAGCTGTTTCTCGCCAAGTTCGATCAGCCGCCGTGCGGTCAGCAGCATAGCGGCATCTGATATTGCCTCAGATCCTCGATCCATGCACCTTTTTCAAACACTTCTGCAGCTGGTTCGAATAGCGTCGGTGACCGTTAGGCTTCTGACGCCCCCGCGTTGGGCAACGTATTCGCCGCGCTTTGCATCGAGGCGAAGTGCCGCACAGCCGCGCCGCCGTGATCGTCGGGATCAAGCGCCAGCACCTCTGCGTAAGCCTGTCTGCGTTGGCGAGATCGAAATCGCCTGATTTGTCCTAGCGCCAGCGCAACGGTTGTAGGCTTTCCTGCCAAAAGCATCAATCGTCGGTCTTTGGCCATGGGAGGCTCCAAATTCTGGTTCGGCGCTCCTTTTATACAAAGGCGCGAGCGTCGGCTAAGCAGCGAATGAACTTTTATCGTTTGTGGCTCAGTCTGCTTGAGATGCCGGGTTTCTAGTGTCGTTGTTTCAATCTTTCCCCATGATGTTGCGCAAGGCCTCGACCAATGAGCGAGATAGAACATACCGCCCGCCAGATATAGTGGTCTGAAATTCAAAGGCTGCGAAATAGGCCCGCCGGGTCCCTCGCCCCTATGCTAGGTTCTGACACCGTGACGTAGTGGCTGACAATTGCCGACCCTTGATCATCAGGAATATTCTCGTTGCCATATGGGCCTTGCGCATCGAAGTCATGCGTCCTGGGGGCATGATGAATCGGTGGAAGGTCCTGGTAACCGGTGGTCAGATCCCGAGGGGGCTGCGCCCTCTATGCTGCTGCCGCGGGCAACACTTTCGAATGGCGCCGCCAAGGATGTTCGGCCTTGATAGGCGGTCTTAGTGTTGAGCGTGAAGGCGAATCAGTGCCGTCAATGTCATGGCAATTCGCGAATCAAACTACCTCACAGACCCCACGCTCGAGTTGATGCGCTGAACTGCCTAATCCCGTAATAGATCAGGACAATAATTGCGCGATCGAGCGGGTGCCGGCGGAAGATTAGACTATCCGTATAGCGAATGGAGGAGAAGGAACCGGTGATGACATCCGGCCGATTAGCGAACCGGGAGAGAGAGAATGGCGACGCAGTTTATGGAGATTGCCCATGACAAGGGTCAAGCGTTTGTGCGAGGCCTGATAAGGCATTTGGGGGCTCGTAGGTGATGACTTGTCGATGTCTCCCAGGCATCGATCTATCACAGTGACCAGAGCCTCTGCCATTATCTCAGAAATAAATACCCCCCAGCTAGGGTCGCGCTCGTAGATGCGCATGCCGTCCACGGAAAGCTTCGCGCGGCGGTTGCCTGGCTGCGTGCAATGAGGGTCTCGAACGGCGCTCATTGGGTTTTATCTCCGATAACGGCCGCACACGGTTCGATTTCGAGAACACCAACGATGGAAAACCCATGCCAGAGCAGGAAAGCAGGCAGGCGTCGGTTTCCGTAGATAATAAGTAAGGCTTCCTTGTGTGATCCTTTGGCGGGCAATACCCTGTCCTGGCCGCACGTGTCGCCGAAGTCCGATCTAACCGAGATCAGTGCGTATCTTGAATCATTGATCACAGGAGATTGCCTGTAGGCCGGCAGGGGCAATACGGGAACCGAGTTGTCGGTCAGGTGACGAGTATCAGTCTCGCGATGGTTCTTTGCCCGGCCGAGCCCAGCGCATAGCCAGCCTCGTATCTGGCCTCCTTGGAATTGCCTGAACCGCCACGACAAGCAACCTCCGAACGTCATAGGCCGTGAAAACAAGTGACAGCGTCAATGTGGCCCGTGCGACGAAGGAAGTTTGATATCGAAGCTCGCGTCGTAGCCCACGCGATGGCGACCTCACGGACAGCAATCTGCAGGCCGTAATAGATCATGAAATGTCAGAAGTTCGGCAGGTGCCGCGGAGATTGGTGGTGTAGAATTATTTGCCGCCGTGCGGAGAGAGCGTACTCGTCTGCTTGGCATGGCTCTAGGAACAGACCGATTATAAGTCCCGATCGGCAATGTGCACAGCGCCAGCGGATGGTGACAAAGAAGCCGTCGTGTCCAATCCCTTCGTCGCCCCAGCCGGTGTCTCCGCATAACAACAGGGAGCCTTCGGCAGAAGATTGATGAAACCCGAACCGGGCCGCAAAAACGGATCAAACAAGCGGATGCAAGCGAATAAAGCTGCCCACTCCCAGCGATGCTGGTCGGTTCCATGCGGTCTCCCTGGACCTTTGCCCGCTTGTTCGCGGGTCTTGAGATGCAACGGCGGGACGATAGCTCGTCCCGCCGTCTTATTCGCGTTGTTTACCTGCTCATATCAGGCCTTAGTCTCCATAGACGTCGACGTCAAATACTTGTCGTTGATAGTCTTGGTAGGTGCCGTTGGCGCGGATCGCGCGATGGCGTGTTGAACGATGGTCGCGCAGTTCGTTTCACCTTGCGAAGGCGATGCCGGCGCCTCGCCCATTGTTCACCGATCCGGAGTCAGGGCGGCGAGCAACTTTTGCAAGCAGCCTTGCGTCGTCTGATTTGGCAAACCGACAGCAACGAATCACGTTGCGAGTGACCGCATCGACGCGACCCGAAGCGAGTCGAGCTTGTATCGCATGCGTCGATAAGCTTGAGTTTCGGCAGACGAAACTTGGCTTCCGCAAAAGTTGGAGTGAGTGGTCGAGGAGCTGCGCACCATCACCGTTGCCGGCAAGCCCGGCGTCGTTGCATCCGTGAATCGCTGCTGTCCAGTCGGTACGTGCGATGGCCGGTCCGTGTTTAATATCTTGTTGGTGAAAGTCGACCCTTCTCCTTGCGCTCATGTGATCACATCGAGGCAATGATGGCGTGAACTTGCCGGCGAGAAGCAGCTGGAATGAATGGCCCATCCGCATTCCTGGGTGACGAATTCGCAAACTCGACCTTCATTCGGTGCAAGCGCCTTGCGATGCTAGTCAAAGCCAACGAGGCTGCCCATCGATTCAGGTTGTTGAAGGGCGGTAAGGCGCCTTTCGTTGCGATTATGATCTTCTTCATGCGCCTGGCTGGCTGGTCCTGGGCATGCAGTGCCATCGAACAATATGAGTCATGCAGCAAACTGCCAGCGTGATCCGCTTGAAATAACATAGGTGTCTCTCGTTGGCTGGATGCAGCTTGTTTTGCCGGCCGCATTCCGATGAACGCTAGTTGAGGTCACCGCGCTGGGATGAAAATATTCCCACTGTTTTGTCCGGGATTTGCAAACAGGAAATACTCAACTTACCCAGAGTCAATTGCAGGTGACGCTTTGGGTGAGCTTTCGTCAAGGGCGAGAAGAGTTGGGATGGCAAACGTTCGACCCTCACCAAAACAGTGGCTACCCTGCCAACAGGCAAATACGCTTGTCGATGCTGGTGATTGGGTTCCCCAAAGCCGCCGTCAAACAAATGACGCCAGCGACTTCAAGATGTCCGCCAATCTTGGCGTCGGTCAGCAGGCTGTCTCGACGCGTGGATAAGCAATAGGAGGTGGTTGCAAAAACACGCTGAGGCACAGGAAACCAGATGGACGATGATCAAGCGGGTAGGGTCCGGTCCGCCTGCGGACAGGATTTGCGCCGGCCAGTGCCGAGAGCGCCTGCGCCTCCGCCAATCATGCATTGCGTTCCGCCAAGGCCAGAAGCAGAACTGCTAAGATGCGGGCGGACGCTGACGAATGCCCGGCATTGGCGCTTGTGCAGGTCACACACCCGGTTCCTAAGCCCTAAACAATAAAAGATCGGGCTCGAATTAAGGACAAGGATTCCAACTATTTTCCCGTCATAGTATATACAGTCTGTTTAACTTTGTCCATCGTCATGTCCTTGAAGTTCGTTGCGATTTTGTATTTTGCAGCCGGTTCCATCTCTAGCATCGTCGGTTGATGCCTATCTGTGTGGTCCTGGCGCAAATTTCGGCCGGAGAAGATATGTTCCCTGTCATGATATTCCTAGCCTGGCGAATAAAGATCGATAAGTTTTAGAAGTCTCTGATTGTTGAGTTTGCCATCCGAGATTGTCGTGCCGGACAAACGAGCCCGCCGCCAAGAAAACGAGAAAAAATGAACCAGAGCGAAAGTCGCCGTCACGAATAGCCCCAGAAGCGGCGCGAACGAATTTCGGGATAGGCGCCAAACTCTTGAGCAATGCTGGAGAGCGGTTGAGGTTTGTTTCCGCCGAGATCGGCCAGCAACAGGATGAAGCCACCAACTTACCGAAACACGAACAGCAGGCTAAAGACGACTGCCAGCCGAACATTCTCCATGACCCCCAGCGCCGGCCGAACATCGCGCCAGCGTCAATGCCCATGGGAAACATAGCCGATCATACGAGCAGCCTGTTTAGTGGCCGACAATGTCGCGCAGAATGCGCGCGACAAACACCATGCCCGGAGACAACAACCAGCCTGCAACATGCGGATTGCCAGAAATGTTTCGATGTCGGCGCGAAAGCGCCACCGCAGTCGCAATCCAGAAAATGGCGAGGCTTGGCAATCATTCACCGGCGCCGCCCGTAGCGGTCCCGACATGGGCCGAATAATCAGCTGCAGCAATCCAGTGACGGCCAGAATAGCCGAGACTGCAGCTGCCACCAGAGTGTAATCCGCCTGGTAGTGATGTCGATGCCCGGCAGCGAGGAAGAAAAGGTCATGTTCAATGCACTCAGCCGGCAATACCCACAAGTGTGGCAATGTGGGGCGGCGTTCGCGCGATTGAGAATGTCGTTTTTGTTCATTGTGTGGTGTTTTCTGAGTAAGGGCTGGCGATGCAAACGAAACCGACATGAAGCGGCAATCGATCCATCGGTGTTATATTGATACAATGCGCGCGTCGGGGCTGTTTTTGCACGTAGGCGAATAGGATTTACTTGTGAATCTGAAGTGAAGCTTTGATAAGTAGATTTTCCTAATGCTTTTAATTGGATTTACTGTTTGGATTGGGTGGGAAACCGCATGTCCGACAACGGCGAAGTTGGACTGCAGTGTCCATTCTGCAATCTCAAGCGTGGGCGACTGCTTGCCACGTCAAGCTGCTGGCGAATTGGACAATGAAAGCGGACAGCCGTCAAATCCAGAACCAAACTGGCAGTACGTTCTTTGCTAGCGAAATTGCCAACACTCCAGCCGCAAAAGCCTGCTTCTGCGTCCAGTTCTACTCCACAGAGGTTGATCCGAACAAAACGATTCCAAGATTTACGGTGAAAGAGCGTGCGGGATCGGCTTGCGGGCTTGGCCGTGCTTTGTTGACCCGTTCGCGATACAAGCGTGTACGAGGCCTGACCAATCACAATGGCGCCGCCGGTTAATCAATGAAGGCATCGGGATAAACTCGCCGAACACCGACCATTCCCAAAGCAGCAATGCCCAAAATGAAGCCTGTAAAATAGCGGAATGGCGCGATGAATGAGATTTCGCCCTCGCGCATCGACATGATGATAACCTGGTAGCCGAACCAAAATCCCAGCAGGAGCAAGCAGGGCGATAAATGCCGAATGACCGCGCTGGACCGTCGCCATCCTCTACATGCGGCCAGGTCAAACGCCAGGCCTGGCGACCCGCCACGCAAGCTGCGGGGTGGACGGTCGACAAAAAAGGGAACGGAATTGCCGATTGATCTTTCGGGTCGCGATACCGGACAGACGCGAAAATGACTGTGCCACATATCATCCAGCGCGTAAGGCGAGAAATTCTTCCAAGTCCCTGGCCCTGACGATGATAAGGACGCCGGCAAAGCCCCACCAGAAATGGCGCCCCTCGTCTCCCAGCCGACAGGTTTTCTGACAAGAACAGCGCCGCGCCCATGGTAACCCCAAGCGGCAATGCCTGGAGGATTGCCTGAGCATTGGCGAGGGGAATGTGGGACAGGTCCGATCAGGAAAGGCCAAGCGGCCGCCGGTTCGCCGAGCAGGGCGGGACGCAACCCAACGGTCGGCTCAATATCGTCATCGGACGAGAGCGCCCGCCGCTGGCGGCCAGCAGGAAATCAGCAGGTCTGCGAACCACGCCGCGCAGGAACATCAACCTGAGCGACTTGAGATCTCCGGTCAGTCAGCTTGACGTTGAATTTTTATATCTTTATTTGTTTCGTTATTCTTTTTATTTTCATTTGGAAAAATATAATTCTTTTGATTATTGATTTTGAAGAAAAAGTGAATCCCGCCATAGACAGGGCAATGAACAAACGCGCCCGCGTATATTGGGAAAAGAACCAGACAACATCCGGAACTGGCGCATGGAATCGCTGGCCTTCGATAATTGATGCTAACATCGTTAGAGCGTGGCCGACACAGTCGTCTGCCTTTGCCGGTGCATCACTGATATTGATCAATCCGGCCCTCGATCCAACTGATCAGTGGCCGTTATCGGCATCGATGAACGCTTCGGGCCGTTCGCCGTCCCACCAGCCGCCCCCAAGATTAGTAGCATGGCCGGAGCTTAGGCCGGAAACCACTGTGATTTGCCGATCCGCCGCGCCAGGAATGCCTCATCGTGAGTGAAATGTGTAGTCGCAGGACACTAACATCGCTGACGCGGTATTCATCCAGCCCGGCGCGAAGCCTTTGAGCCAAAAATGCGACAGAATTTGCCGTCCTTCTTCCGGCCACACCTCCCGGTTTTCGTCCGGGTTCGGGGTTTTCACCTTGTGATGCGGTGCCGAATTTGAGCACCGCCCCACGACCGGCGGCAAGAACACTAATCCACGGATGTTCCTCGGTTCATGATAACGGGAGACGTGGCCCAGGCCTCACCAGTCGGCCCGTGGCTCGAAGTAGGCCACTGCAGTTTCGCGCACGGGATCAACCGACTTGCAATTGGGAACCAGGCCCGGGAGCCCAGGCGCCAGCGGTAATGATGATCCCGGTCAAAAGCCGAAGCAACTCTTCGTTCGCTGGGTCAGGAGTTCGCACTTGTGTCGTTGGTCCAGCGACCGGATTTCCGTGTGATGCCGAGAACTCACGCAGCCGTTGGTTCTGAGACTCAACCACCAGAAGTCTGTGGCAATGTGGCGGCACATCAGTGCGCCACCCTCGGCTGAAGTGACCTTCGGAAAATGCTTGCCGCATCAAGATAGGGTGTGTAAGCGCCTGGCGCTTCCTCGGTGGGCATGTGGTCTCATGTGGATCGCTTGATCGGCCGAGGCCCCCTGCCCGCATCTGGTCGCCCATGTCGCCGGATAAAGCGAGAACCAGCAGAAAGCCGCTTGCGACAGATGGTTCTGGCAATATTCGCCCCACATTCGGCCAGGCAATCATAGGCCTTCGGTGAATGCGGCGCTATAGCCGCCCTGGCTGCTCATAGGCGCGGCGTGATTGATGCGGTGATGATCACCTGATGCGCCAAGCGGATGGGAATTGGCCCTCGTTCGAACAGCGTTGTCCTCGACGCCGAATTGGTCAGGGCCCAAGCCGTGGATTAATCCGGCGATCCCGCCTCCAATGACTGCAACTACGCATCTGCTTTGATGTCCCCGTGGAGCGTTCAGCCGCCGGTTACGCTCATGTGGCTGAGACGGCTGGCTGCCCCTGGTCGTTCGTGCGATGATGGCAAAAAATCGTGGCCTCTTGGCTTGCCGCGATGGCTTTCGTCATGGCTTTCGGACAGAGATTTTCGGTTTTGCCTTTCCGACGCGCGAAGAGGCGTGCGCAAAATCTGCCTGCATCGTCCTGGCCCGAGGCACATGTAGAGCTGTGCCGGTGCGGTCAGGCGCACACGGTGCAGCTTTCGCAAAAATTGGGTGGTCATGGGTGAGAAACCAAGCTTGCCGCCGGTTTCCTTGACCGTCACGTAGGGCAGGACCTGCCGGTGCGGAACGGTATCCCTATGTGTGGAACTGTTTTGGCGAGATTGCTCCCGCAGCAATGAAAGCGGCAATGTATGATCGGTCCGGTCTAATCGATGCTCCGCCATGGGCATGTCCTCGATCACTGATCATGTCGATGCCCGCAATGAGCCCATTTGAGCATTTCTCGGGATTCTGTGTCGTGAAGCCCTTGAGAGCCACGGCATTGATCTTTGATTTAAGACCGCAGCCTGGGCGGAACGTACCCCTTGCCAGCAAACCGTTGCTCATTCGCCCCAACGGGTGATCTTGCCGGAACTTTCGGGATCGAGCGTATCAATCGAGACATTGGATCGCGGCGAAACAGCCGCAGTCCATAAGCTCGACGAGAAACGGGAGAGCTGCGAACCATTGGTGGTCAACGTCCAAGCTCATCCATGTGCCGGCATCAAAATGAGCCCGAGCCTGACGGACCAAACTCCATGGATGTTCTTTCGCGCACCAGTCGGGCCTCGCACCGGTGAAGTGCGGATCTTGCGCACGCCTCTTTTCGACAAAGACCGTGCAGATCCGGTCAAGCTCTTCAGCGTCAAAAGGTCCTTTGGCAGAAATGTCATGTTTTCCGCCATGCAATAGGTGCAGCGAAATCAACAGCGGTCCGTCACCGATACCCGGAGATAGTTCCACACCGCCCGGCCGAATGGTCGATTCATTGTCGGGCAGGGTTGTCTTCCATCGTGGAATGTCCTTCATTTTGCTTTGCTCGAATTCGTCGGTCCACTGATGTCGCGTCAAGGGGGCGCGTCAATTAGGACCAGGCGCGAGAAGGTCGTGTTTTTGACTGGCTTTGCTGTGTGCTGCCGGATTCAGTTCTAGATCAAAGCTAATAAATGCGAATGAAATCGAGACCAGGACCGATGACGTTCATGAGACTGCATGCAGAAAAGAGTTCGGATCTCCGATCGCAAAGATGCTGACGGTCGTTTTCCCACGAACGGTCTTATGCCATCGAGGCCGAGTTGCTGCGGGTCCGGCTTCGCCATCCCTGCGAAGTGCAGGACATTCTCCCGCGCAAACGGGTTGACGGTGGGCGGCAAGGCCTGATGTGACCATCTCCAGGTTGTTTGCCGTCGGCAATTTCAGTGCGGCTGCATTTATGAGGTCACGACAGGGGCATCTTTACCTGAGCTTTCCCTGTCCGAACTTGCGAGACAAGAGAAGCGATGCTGGGCCGAAGTAATATTGCCGAACTGGCAGGAAAAGGGCATGTCGCGGACCGTAGAGACCCGGCCCTATGCTTTTCCCGAAAAGTGTTTTCTGTTTGGCGATTGTCGGTGACCTCTGGACGTCGTCATTCCCTGATGATGCGGGTCATAACATCGCGACCAGATGCCTCATCAGTGGTTGCGGTTTCATGGTTTCTGTCGATCAGGGCGGATGGATGGCAATCGCTTCCTGGGTCAGATTATCCCTTCGGGTGTTCAGTTCAAGCCGCAACACGCGCCGGTCCTGCGGTCGCCAGCTCTGCCAAAAGGCCTCCGTTTTTCAAGTTGTGGCAGCAGCATCGACAGATTCGAACGGGCCGACCAGAAGCTTGTTCGGCCAGATCCTGCTGGATATTCCCGCTGGCGGAAAAGGTTGACGAGAATATCGAGGTGAAGGAGGCCTTGATGTCGAGAGCTGAGGCGCCCGCGACAGGGTCAATCCCATTTACCTGGCAGGCCGCGCAACTGCAATCCATTGTGAAAACGAGGGTTATCGCTCCAGGTGTGGGCTTGATTTTTGTTTTCATAGTTTGTACAATTTCTGTTTCATATTTGAACCAATCTGGAATTCACTAATGGCATCTCTTATTGAAGGGTCACCCGGGTGGTGCTGTCCGCCTCGTGGCCGCACAATCGCCTCAGAAGCTTGGTGAAACTGGCGTTTCTGGCTGTTTACGCGAACCCTCGACCAAAGCCCCAAAGCGATCAAGGAACCCAAGCCATCGCCCGGGCCCAAGTTGCGCATGACTGAGAGTGAAACTGTGCGGCTGGTGATTCCGGCAGTGTTTTGTCGCCCAACCACGTGTTCGTCCGGAAACCTTCGTAACCGACGCCAGCATTCCCCTCGTGGTGCACGGGCTACACGGTCTCGCAGCGATCACAATGATTGCGTCTCTTGCCGATGCACTTGTCACTGCGGGGCATACCGTCGTTTGCCTTGATTGCCGGGGCACGGCGCAATCAAACTGGCCGGACTTTTGCATCCTGGGCAAGGCGGTGAAAGCAATCGACGCGGATGTGGCGTCAGCATGGGCCGTTTGAATGCTTTCATCGGTCATTCCTTTCGCGGTCCGTCAGTGAATGGCGGCCTGCGGCGGGGTTCCAATGCCT
>Ga0163217_1017925_pt1 | contig 15488 bp, 21 predicted proteins | sample SynspAceP_FD_185933 | JGI IMG/M metagenome (GOLD analysis project Ga0163217, IMG submission 185933) | Saline lake microbial communities from Ace Lake in Antarctica - Synechococcus sp. Ace-P (PacBio error correction) | ecosystem: Environmental > Aquatic > Non-marine Saline and Alkaline > Saline ...
ACAAAAAAAAGGAACAGAGGGGGGAGAAAATTAAAGTTTTTTTTTTTTGGGGGGGCGTTCCCGGCCAGCCAACCTCCGCCAGCACCCTCAAGCGAGGGGAATAAAGCCCAATCGCCCCACAGGCCCCCCCAACGACGGCGGCCCCTTTCGCGCAACCACGTTTTTCCGGCCCCAGGCTTTTCTGGGGGCCAAAGTTGATCGGCGCCCATCGCGGTGGGATCGATGCGAACCCCCCTGCCCCCAGCTCCAGGCAAGCCTTATGGCTGTCCCTTCAGTAGTGGCCAAGGACGAACCGGCGCTTTTTTTCAAGAACCGTGCTGAACGAACCGCGGCCATTTAAGGCAACGAACCCTCTGCAATCGCCTGGCCTCGGGCATGTGGAGGTGCTGGACTCGGTGGGTCTATGGATGGAAGGCCGGCTTCAGCGGCTCTTTGGCCATTGCCTCAACCTGCGCCCATGGCTTGAAACCAACCAGCAAAAGAGACCTATCCAGCACAGATCCAACCAGCACACAGACCAACCGCCCCTGATTTCAGCAGCGGCGCCTATGCCCGCTGGCTTGATCCGCGCCAGACCCGCAGGCTCGACACCTGCAGGGCTGAAGGTGCTGGCCTGATCGGACTCCCGAAGCCCTGCCACCAGCTCGGGTGACGCTGAGGCGGCTGCGAACGGCCCGGGCCTGTTCGAGGGCGGCCCGACTGGGTTGTGCGGTCGGCGGTGGCGACCGCCGCATTGCCAAGGTGGCGCGGACCGCACCGGGCTCAGCCCGTGATCTTCGATGTGATGCGGGGCCAGTTGTGGCTCCACCTGGCTTGCCCAGTTTGCCCGGCAAGGAACGAAACCCCAAGGCGCTTGCTCAGGCAACTGAGCCGCGGACCCGCAAGCGTGGCCCCTTTGAGGGCCTGGCCCACACCTGCCCCCCCGCGGAGCCCCTATCTCGCGCTGCTCGCCAAGCTTGCAGAAGTGGCAGCGCTCATTCCCAGGGTTTTCACCGCCGTCGGGTCAGCTCCCCCTGCGCCACCTGGGTTGTTTTGAGTGGCAGACCCGGGCCCTTGCGCGATCTGTTTCCTGGCAGGGCGTTGGGGTTTTGCTTATCGTCCCAGCGACGACGCCCCTGCATGACCTGCGCAAGGGCCTCAAGGGGGTGCCTATTCCCTCGAATACCTCGAACCGTTTCGGGCCATGCCGTCCTCAGCGACTGGGGATCGGGACATACGCAAAGCTCAGGAATTGGTCCGGTGATCTCCATGGATGCAGGTGCTCGAGGCGGACACTGGATGCGACTATCTGGGGCGTGACGCGCCGTTCAGGTGCCTGCCAGCCCTGCAGCAGCTGATCGACTGTCAGAAAGCGCAAGCGCTGGGGGGCAAGTTGGCTGAAGCCGGCGGAATACCAAACTCGCCGATGACAGCCGCCGGGCCCTGCAGGCCAGCCTGCTTGCTCACGAGTCGCCTGCCAGTGCTCCAATGGCCGCAGACTGTCCCAGGCTCCCTCGGGCCATGCCGTCGGAGCGCTCCCTCACCGATGAACTGCTGAGCCCGCTGCCTGGAGCATGCGGCCCCCTGGTGGCGGTGGCCATAGGCACTGGCGCTGGCGATCAGTCTGCCCCCTGGGGGCTCTGGATCAGCGGCGGCCGGCTTGGGCAGGCCCGGTGCTTTTTGCCGTGGTCAGCGCGACTCCAGACGATTCCCCGGAGCCTGGCCGATCTTTCGGGGTGGGCTGATTCAACGTGCGTTGGGGCGGCCTGGGGGCAAGGCCGGCGATCGTCGCCCTCACCTCTCTTGCCGCTGCTGCCCCCCCTGGTGGCGGGGGGTCGTCAACCGGCCTCACCCTGGTGCGCAGGGGCTGAAGGAGGCGGCGAATGGCCCTGGGGCCTTCAAAACGCGCCGCCAGCGCCTCTGGCGTGTGGAGGTTGCGCTCGCCCTGCCGGGTGGCTGGATGGCCGGGGTGCCGGGGTGGCCATGGTGCTCACGATCGCGGGTGGCGACGATCGGCCGCGGCGATCGGTGCTTGGCGGGCATTGGCCGTTTTTCTGTTCCGTTGGCATTGCCAGCGGTCAACAACGGCCTTGATTCCTGCAGGGCGCGGGTTCGGCGGCGCTGATGGCCTTGGCTGGCCGACTGGGCCCCTCTCCAGCCGTCGCCGCCTGCTCGCCGGCCTGGGGTCGCTGTGGCCCTGGCTGGCAGCCGGCCTCTGGCTGGCAGGCTGCGCGCCGCACCCAGCCTGCGATCGGGCTCGAAGGCTCACCGAGCAGCTACTGCTGGGGAAACTGCTGGCCCCAGGCAGATCAGCGCAGACCAACTTGCGCGTGCGCCCGGTGACTTCGCCCTTGGTGGCAACACCCAGAATTTCCATGAGGCGGTGCGCTCCGGCCAGTCGCCGGAACGTGGAGTACACCGGGCACCGCCTGGGCTTCGGTGCTGAATTCAGGCCCCCCTGCCGCCAGCCGGGGGCTGGACCGGGCCGAGGCGGTGTATGAGCGGGCCAGGACGCTCTACCGGCAACGCTTTCGATCTCGAGATGTTTCCCCTCCGCTGGTGCTTCGAGAACAGCTTTGCGATCCGATCCGTGACGACCAGAGCCAAGGCCCTGGGCCTCACCAAAGCTTCTCACCCAGTTGGCTCCGCACACGCCGCCAAGTGGCGCGCGGGTTTCGGTTTTGAGTTGTTTCAGCCGGGCTACCCCGGCCTGGCCCGGCCTCCTATGGCCTGCGCTTCAAGGAAGCGCCCCTGGAGATGGACCTGGGCCTCACGCTAACCGGGCACCTGGCCGAGGGCCGGGTGGATCTGATTGCCCGGCGATTCCAGCCACGGCCTGATCGAAACCCTGCCTTGCGCCCGCCTCAATCGACGATCGCCAGTACTTGTTCCCCCGTATCGCCACTCCGGTGTTCAATGCGGCCGCCCCTGCGGCGCTGGCCCAGGCTGCCTGCCCGCGGCTCAACGGTCTCGCGGCAGAATATCAGCGCAGGCGGAGATAGCGCCGCATGAAATGCCGCCGTTGATGGCGAGGGGGAAGAGGTGGCTGCTGTGGTGGCGCCGCCTCCGCAGGGGCAAGGGGTGGACAACCGCCGCCCACAGAAACAACCCCGCCAGGGCGGGGGCTGAGGGGTGGGAAAAGAAAGCAGATCCACCAAAAAGTGAACCCTGTGGAATCGGAGCGGCGGATTTGAACCACGACCCCACACTACCCAACGTTGGGGTGCGCTACCAAGCTGGCGCTATCGCCCCCGGTTGACAAGCGAAGCTATCACAGCTCCTGGGGCAGCCATTCTCCCAGTGGCACGCGTTCAGCTGCTGCAGGATCCTGGTGGTGAGCCGCTCCCGCCCCAGGCCGGCATAGCCCCAGAGGCCGTTGGCGGCGTGCAGCAGCCGCACACTGGACAGGCTTCAGACCGGCCGAGGCGCAGCTCGGGCTGACGCCGCAGGCACTGGCGCCAGCGGCAATGGCTTCGCCCTTGCCGTTGGCCTGGCCAACTTCTCCAGGCACCGCCTGCCATCCCATTCCGGTCACAGCACGAACAGGCACGGCCAGCAGCCATGAGCCGACGGACCCTTTGGCAAAGGGTGAGAGGGGCGCTTGGCGTCTGACCTGGGGGGTAGATTCCAAGACGGTTCAGAGCAGGTGCCTTGCGGCTTGGGGAGTCGGTGGGGCGGGGCCTCCAGGGCCGGGCGCCTCCTTCCACAACAGGGGTGGGTTTCCAGCGGCCGTTCAAGCGGGCATACCAGAAAGACCATGGCGGAAACACCAGGGCCGCAGGGTGGCCGCGAGCAGAAGAATACCGTGCGATCAGGAGGGTGCCCATTAGCGCTCAGACCTGGTTCGGTGCGCAGGCCACTGAATCCGCACGGCAGACGCTCCCCAGTGAGTTCAGTCGCCCTGAGGAAATCAGGCGCAGGGAATCGTTTGCATAGCGCACACGCGGGCAGGGTGGAGGTTTTCCCGGAACAGGGTGGTGACAGATCTCCGAGATCAGGGCCGCCTGGGCGTCGTTTGCGCTGCGACAACAACCTTGCTTCTGGTTGCGGCAGAGAAACTGTCGGCGGGCTGTACGTAGTTCTCCCACCAAGGAGAGCCCACGGCCAGGTTGGCCGCCTGGGCGGGCAGCCGAGAAGCAAGGCAGTGGCTGCGATCAGCGCGTGAAAACCGGGTTGACATCTACTCAGAGGCGGATCGGGGTGTGTTTAGAGCTGCGCACACGCAGTGCTGGCACCGACCAGTCCCGTACTGCTCGCCAGACCTCTCGGCGCCAGAGGAAAGGCACTGCCTGCGAAAAGGCGTGAGCCGCACTCGCTGGGCCCGGGCGGAGCAATAGGGGCGGCTGCCAGGCCTCGCCAGGTATTGCTGGTGATTGGGTTTCGGCAAAGAAGAAGGGGCGATCCGCCACGATCTCCGTGTGATTCTCCAAAAACCTGCGGCCGTGAGCTGGCCCTGGTAGTGGCGGGCGCTGGCTTTGGGCGAGGTTGAGCCTGGTCGGCGTTTTGCGGGGTCACGATCGCCGAGCGGTACTGGCTGCCGGTGGTCATGGCCCTTGGGCCATGCCCTGGGTGGGGTCGTGGGGCATTCCCAGAACAGCTTGAGCAGATCGCTGAGCCACCGTGTCGTTTCCAGCCACCCGCACCGCTTCGGTAATGGCCGGTTCGGCCGGAGCAGACCTCGTCGTAGGTGGGATTCGGCGTATGGCCGCGGCATAACCAACCGCCGTGCTTCTATTGCACCGGGGCAGGCGCAGAATCCCTCTCTGGCCGCCCAGAAACAGCCGCAAGCCGAGACAGAACCTCTGTTTGATTGGGTTCCCTAGTTTCAAGCCTTCAGGGCCGACCCCAGCACTGATGGGTGGTTTTTCCGTGGCGATCGGGCTGGGCCGCCAGGCAGGGTTCTTCTTTCGGCCGTGACGATCCTCCCTTTGGGGCTGGGCCGTTGATGTGAACATCCGAAACACCGACAAATTGCTGCCGCTGTCTGCAAACCCTAGGCAGGGGTTTTCGACCTGTGGCGCCGACTCAGGGAACGTGGTTCAGCAGGGTGGTTGGTGACGCGAACAGCAGAAAACGGCAGCGAAGAGCACCAGAATTCAATGCCACGCCCACCAGAGGCAAAGATGGGTTTGCTCGACGCCATCAGGGGCCAGGCCGCGCGGCCAGGCTCACGGAAGATCACCACCAATCCAATCAAGCACCTGTGCCGTAGATTGTCGCCGAAGGTGAGGGTGCAACCGCAATTTGTAGGCCTTGGTGGTGTCCTCCATGGCGTGAACACGGGATCGATCCAGCTAAGCGCCGGTTTGGGAGCGCTCTGATCGGCTCACGTCCAACAACTCGTTGGGTTTCGGCCGCTATCGTTTTGATCGCCGGAAATCCGGCTTGGTCTTTGGTGTGGGATCAGGCCACCTGCAGCTGCCCTCTTCGGCCTTCTGCGCTCCCAGAGCGGCGGTTAGGTGCCGGGTTCAGCGAGCAGCTCCTGGTGGCGGCCCTGTTGCACCAGGCGGCCCGTCGTCGGCACCAGCACCCGATCACAGGCCGCCGCTTTGGCCGAGAGCTGGTGGCTGACCATTCAGGATCGTGCGGTCGCCGTTTGTCACGGTCCGAGCTCAGAATCGCGCGGCGGTGTTGTTGTCCACGCTCGCCAGGGCATAGTCGAGCACCAAGCAGCGGGGCGTCCATCATCAGGGCGCGGCCGAGGGCGGCCCGTTGCCGCTGGCCGCCCGCTTGAGGGTTTGAATCCCACCCGTCCGCCTACCGAGGTCCTGATAGCCGTCCGGAAGCCGCGGATGTCGCCTTCCAGCGCGGCTCCCGCCGCCACCCGATTTCACCCCGCTCCAGGTCGGCGTTGTGATGCGCCTCCGTAACGCAGGTTGTCGGCCAGGGAGGCGGTGAACAGATAGCCCTTCCTGGGGCCGGGCCACCAGGCCGGCGGAGGTCATGGAGCGCCAGGTTCGGTGACGGTCGACACCATCGATGAAGCAGCGCCCGTGCGGGCACCTCCACCCCATGCGGCCAGGGCCCGGGCGGAGGTGGTCTTGCCGACTCCCGCACGGGCCCCACCACGGCCACAGCTCGCCGGGCATGCAGGCTTGAAGCTCACATCACTGAGCGCCTGCGCGCTGGCGCCGTCGTAGCGAACGGTGAGGCCACGGGCTTTCCCCCCCCGAATTTTTGCCACTCGCGCCGCGCCACCGCAGCCGGCAACGGCTGATCCGGGGAGACCACGCGGGCGTCCCCTTGAGAGCAGCTTTCCTCCACCCGATCCAGGCTCCACCATGCCTGGCCCGGTCGGAAGGTGTTGCAAGGTGAAGCCCAGCAGGGCGGTGGGGAAGAACCAACCGCTCCACAAACAGGATCAGGGCCCACAGAAATTGCGATGCTCAGCCGGCCGGCTCTCGAGCTGGCCGCTGCGAAGGCGAGCAGGCAAGCAAAGCACGCTTGATCGAGGAAATCCTTCACAGCAGCAGCAGCGGGAACAGGGTGCTGCGGGTGCGGGCCAGGGGAGGGCCCGATCGCGGTAGTCGCGATTGTTCGCTCGGCGAAGGCTTCCTGCTACGTTGTTCCCTGGCCGTAGATCTGTGATGGGCAGCTGATTCCAGAGAGATTCCTCCTATCAGATCGGAGAGATGGGCCACGATTCCGCTTGCGCCGTTTGCTGCGCATCATCCGGCCGCGAACAGGCGCACCGACCATCACCCAACATGCCCGATGAGCCCCACGGCTGCCAGGGTCAGCAAGCGGGTCGATCGCCAGCCAATCGCGGCAGGGTGAGCGCATAGGCCAGGCCGGTGGTTGGTGAGGCTGAGAATGGCAAAACCCAGCCGCGCCGCACGTTCTCGACAATCGCTGGTGGAGCGGGCTGAATCGCATCGCGCTGCCGGCGGGTTCTGTACCCAGCCCGGCTCCTGGCGCAAGCATGTGCTCCCGAACACGTGCTGGCGCAGGCTCGCCTCCACCTGGCGTCCCAACGGCCGAACACAGCATGGCGGGGACCAGCGGGCCTAACCCCATCAAGGGCTAAGCTGGCCAGCAGGACGATCCAGCCCGGCCTGGCGCAACACGGCTGAAGATGGCGACCCGCCTTGCAGGTCGTCGATCAACCCCGGCATCAGGGGGAAATCATCACGCTCAGGCAGGTTGACGCACCAGCAAGCGCCACGGGCGCTTTGCCACACGCGGCGGTGCGGGCGAGGTATTTCCAGAAGCAGGCGGGTCGGATGGCGGCCATGGAGCCCAGGCAGGGCCTCCAACCTACGAATCCTCTTGACGCCGCGCGGCCGGCCGTCGATGCCAGAAGTTTGAGCATCAGTCGAATGGGCAGGGCGCAAATGGGCAGGGACTGCCGATGACGAATTCCAGCCAGGGCGCCGGCCCAGTGCATCCCCTCCATGCCACCGACCGGGACGTCCAATTGATGGGCTGCTCGCCGGTGGAGCAACCCCGAAGAGACCCAGCTGGTGGATCTGGGCCCGGCTTGTTTGATTCGCTACGACGGCTTTCCCGGCGCCGAAGACCTCCAGTTGGGACCTGGGCCAAGACCCTGCGCCACGGGGTCTCCAGCCGTGACCAGTTGCACCAAGCGCAACCCGGCCTCTCTGGTCTTCGGGTTACCCGCCCAGGCATGGCGGTGGGCGGCGAATGGCGGTGCCGCGGCAGAAGTGGGTGGGTAAAAAAATAGGGAGTGGACAAGAGGGCAGGCCGCCACGGCGAGCCCGGGGTGGATGGGGGCACACGCCCTGTATTAGCGCTCTAGATTATCCCCCGACTTCGCATCGACTTTTGCAAGCGATCTGCACAGACAGTTTCAGGTTTAATCAAGGTGGGCGTAGTCTGAATGCAGGTCTGCGCCTGCTCCGAGGCCGCGCCTCGCCTCCCTGCGCCCGGCTCTCACACTCACCGTAGTCCACAGCCAGTGCTTGCACCCGGAGCTGTTTCTCCTATCGAGCCACTGCGCGCTCTGGCGCTGTACACCCAGCCGACTACTCGCTACCCCATCTCAGGGCGGCTGCCTCACTCACGAGACATCCTTTGCTCCCGGTCTACACGTGGATTATCCAACGCCACCGACGCGATAGTCCCGAGTCTACAGCGCTCCGCGATCTAGAGCGCCCTTCCACCGCTAGCTGCTGCGTGAGACGCTTCTGCGTGAGGAGAATCCCGATGGGGCGGTGTTGACACCGCGAGCGTGGGCTGTAATGGCGGTCTGGCTCGACTGGCCGAGTATTTGGAACGCGCAAGGCCACCGGGTGCCAAAAGCTCGCTGCCAGTCTGCGGGCCTAGAGCGGGGAGGTGCGGAGTCGAATGGCCGAGCAATGGCGCGAGGCTGCTCGAGCCAATGGCCAGCTCCGAGCTCTGCCGGCGCCCTGCGGCCTCTCGCTGCGCTCCTGGCTCTGAGCGACCCGTGGCAACCGGGGGTGAATGGCGCCGCCGAGCGGCTGTCCGAGACACCCTCATCACCTGCAGTCGGCTTTGGTGTGGCCGCGCGCCTGCGGTGACCGAGGCAGTCGCGCAGATGCACGGCTAATGCGCGAGCTGGCCCAGGCCGGCTAAGGGAGTGATGATGTCCGCTCGAGCTGACCGTGCTCGACAAGCTCCCTCGGGTCTCAACCTCAAAGCTACCGTCGCGCAGTGCGGTGAATGGGGTCCTTGGCCACGCGTGGGTTACTTTCCTGGTTCGCGCCTGGCTCGAGCATCCGATGCGGCCCCGTGAGTAGCGGTCTTCGCCGTGCAGCTCCGCTAGCGCCGGCGCTGGCGTGCGCCACGCGTGTTCAATCTAGCAGGATTGTTCACTGGTCAGGATTGGCCAGCTGTGCCGAGGGCCATTTGGGCTATCGAGTGTGTGGGCGCCGGCTCGAGTATCTCGCTGACACCGGCCTGCTCGCACAGGTATAGCACTGACACGCCCTCCGCCTTGCGCCTCGGACCGACCGCGGCGTCGGTGAGTCCATAGAGCGGCTGGCGCGTGCGCACGAGGCCTCGGCCGTGCGCGGTCGCACAAGCCTAGTTCGCGTGTATGGTGCGATGATGCAGTGGAGGCCCAGCTGGCAGAGGCCCTGGAGACGGACGGCTGCTAGCATGGGCGTATGGCTAGACTCGCTGAGCAGCCTCGCGTTGGAGGCCGCGGGTCGCGGTCGGGCGACCTAGCGGGTAGCCCCATGAGCCAGCAGATCTTGCGGCCAGTGCGCGGGGGGCGCGATGTCCAGCCTGGGCGGCCAAGACTGCATGTGGATGTGCATGTAGAGACTGCCGGCCTGGCTTCGGTCGCCCGTCGGAGCTGCGCTGGCTGCCGAGGCTTCGCTGCGATCATGGAGAGCTTGGAAAGGCCGACGCCAGTGCGTGGCCACGGCCCGAGAGCTGGTCAGGCTGCTGGCGCCTCTGACGTGAGCCGTCGCAGCGGTATCAGCGGCTGCTGGCTCGGGTGTATAGACCCTGGCGTGGCAGTGGATACCTGCAGGCTCTATAGCAAGGAGCTTGCACGTGCGGCGTGGTTACGAGACTGCCGCGTCCCACCCGCTGCCTGTATGAGTTCAGCAGTGCTCGGCGTGCATCCGGCGGATGGGACCTTGCTGCTGCCGGCCTTGCCCTTACGGGGGGAGACTGAGCGCGCATCGCGCGAGTGGTGTCACCTATCGCGGCATGAGCCGGCTATCAGGAGGTGATCGAGCCGACTCCACTACAGTCGGTCAGTTGCGTGTCACTCTCCACTTACACGCGGAATTGCGGCAACACCGTGCTATCAATCAGCCGAGAGACTACCAAGAGACCGCCGTAGTGTCCTCCTCAAGTGCGCGCGTTGATCTCTGCCACGCCCACGCCTGGCTCCGGCCGCAAGCATGGCGCGGCGCACTGCAGGCGGCTCCCTTGCTGCCTATGAGCTCGGCTCGAGCGCCAGTGCGGGAGTGGTGGGACGCCGGGTGGTCACCCGCGCCCTGGTGCGGCGCTTGCGCTGCCACGGCTGGGCGCATCATTCGGGTAGATCAGCAGCGATGGCGAGCATCGTTCGCCACATGGCCTTGGCTGGACGCAGCGCTGCGTCCAGACGCCCGCGATGGAGGGGCTCAGAGAGCCTGGCGCCGAGGAGTGAGGCACCCAAGGCGCCGCTCACAGCGCAGTGAGCAGACGACGATTGTGCACAGGAGCACGGCGTTAATTGACGTCAACGCCAGCGCAGGCCCGTACCCTAGCGATCCCTCTACCGGAGTCTGTGGTCGAGATCGATTAGGTCAGAGCATCTCAAGCGGTCGGCATCTCGTGGAGACGCTCGCCGACGCATGGGCTCTCTACAGTGCATATATAGAAGCGTGCCTGGCCTGGCTGGACACGCGAGCATGCGAGCAGGCTGCACTGACGCCCTGGAGCCCTGAAGGAGTAGCCCTTCGCTCGCAGATTGCTCGGTGGATATCCGAGCGATAACGGACCGGCATCCAGGCTGGCGGAGGGAGCTTGCTGCGCAGGCGCGGGCCCACGTTCGGGATTCTCGCCTGGCCCTCCTACGCAATCTCTTGGCCTGGCCCTCGCGGCAGCTAACCTAACGCTGACGCTTTGGCCCTCAGCCGGGGTCTCGCACGCCCACCGCGCGCTCGGCGGCTGAGCTGAGACGATCACAGCCAGAACCACGGTTCGCCCTTGAGTGCCGCCCTCCTGCTGGCTCGGAAGGCGACAGGTGGAAGATCTACCCATGTCGCAACCTCATCCACTGTATCAGCGAGTGAGGGCCTGCGTGACGTCCTACCGGAACCGGTTTTTTGCATTTCAGTACCACCCGGAAGCCAGCTCGCGCGCGGCCCTCTCACGAGGCGCACGACTGGCACCACTATCGGCCGTTCAGAGTGGCCTTGCGAGTGCGGAGTCGCGCAGCCTGAGAGTCGGCAGAATTCTCGCCTGTATTTTGTGGTGTTGGCTCTCATGTTCCTTCTCACATTTTCACTCCTCTACAACTGCATCGTCCGTCACGCCTCGGGGCTTAGGGACATTCGCCTGAAATAGGAGCAGCGATTGACCGTCGTGCTTTAGGTGCTGGTGCTGGGCAATCGAGAAGCGGTCCACTCTGCCTGGTGTCAGCTCTTCACTTGATCACCGTGCCCAGGGACCAGAGAGAGCTGGCGACAAACTGAATGCCATAGGAACTACGTCGCGTTTTGCACAGAGGGCAATGGCCGCACGCCTCGTGCTGTCACGTCAGGATCTGCACCCACACTCGGATTAGCGATCCGCATCTGCGCTCCGGCTCGAGAGGTGCTCGTCCAGCTCGCCCACAGCTCTCTGCAGCGACGAGAGCATCCGCTTGTCTGGTCTGTCGAGGGCAATGCCGGTCGTTGCAGACGCACTCAATTCGGTTGGAGGCGTCAGGATTTGTCGTCACTACCTCGCTCGCACGGCCCGAACCCTCGGCTACGGCGCACTGTGGGCGCCTCAGACCGCCGCTGATGGCTCCCTCACCACGTGAGTGTGCGTGCTGTCAGAATGCCATGCGCACTCCAGGACCGGCGATTGGCTCAGCGAGAGCTTGGTCCGCGGTCGAGGCTGCGCTCGGCTGGGGTGAGGTGCGGGATCTGGGAGCTGCACGCGTAACGCAGGGCGCGAGATACTGGCACGCGCAGCCCCGGTCGGCAGCGACCTCCGCGCCGTGCATCTGGTGGCTCGTCTGTGTATAGAGGTCCGACGGTCCGTACCAGCCCAGGCCGGGCGCCTGAGCGCTGGAGCTCCTGACTGAGCGCTCGCCGAACGCGACTGTGCGCCGGGACGCACCGGGCCTGCGGGGGACGCACGGCAGACGCGGGACGCACCGCGTGCCTAGTGGGCGGGTCACCGGGATGTGCAGACATGGTGGGCTGGCTCTTTGCGTGCGGACGCTAGCGGACGCTTGCCAGCACTTGCGTGGACCTCAACTCTCGAAGCAGGCCGGCCTCACTCTGATCTCGACTTGCCCGATCTCGATGCCCCACTGTATCTCCTGAGCCGCCACGGAAGCCTCGTGCGGAGTGTAAGAATGAGACGGTGTCGGACTCGAGGGCACGCCGGCGGCGTGTAAACGCTCGTGTGTACATGTGGGCGGTCGCCGAAACAGCGCGCTGTGGGAGAGTCGCGCCGAGCCGTGTGAGGCTGTACAGAGTTCAGGCGGGAGTCGTGCTATCCACCGGGGACTCGGTTGAGTGCAAGCACGTGGCAAGGGGGTAGCCGGAACAGCAACGGACGAGGAGCTAGCTGGAGAGCGAGACGCGGCCGCCACACGCCGGCCGGGTGATCCCGGCGAGGCCGGGTGACACGCGCGCGCGGCCATTCCGGACGAGACCAGGTCCCGCGTCGCGAGCCGGTCGTCGCAGCTGCGTCTGCTGGCAAGATCGCCTCCGAGCGCCTACGAGAAACCCCTCCCTGACGGCAAGCGTCTGGACATTATGCTGCGAAACGCCCGCCTCGGCTGGGGGGCAATGGCACGCCTCCGAGCAGTCGTTGTTGAGAACGCTGCCCAGCCAGGGCTCACGGAGGTCGGCGCGCGGCCTGACGTGTTGATGACCGCAGCGAGCCGGGATAGGCTCGGAGCTTATGACGTAACGTCGGGCTGGCTCGTGCGCAAGTCGTCTGCCTTTGAGTCGGCCGGCGCGTCCGTCTACGCGACGAGCAACGCGAGTTCGCGCGGACAGTGGCCTTCCATTACGGCGCGAAGAGGCCCTTGCTACTCGGAGCTGCCTCAGGCTGCGATCCTCCCGGCGTGCAGCCTACCCCAATCGTTGTGGGCAGCGCCGGTCCCTCGCGAGCCGTGTCATGAAGCTGCGCGCCGCAGAACGCAGCGCGAGCGGGCGCAGGCCTCGCGTCACACTGCACTGCAGCAAGGCAACGAGCGGGAACGATGCTGTTCAGTAGACCGAGCTGGCTAAGACGGGTCGAATCGGATGCGACTTCGAGGGTGGAACCGAGAGATAGGCTCGGGAGACGCCAGCCATCACACAGCCGCTAGCCGTCTGGAAGCTCTGAGCGCCGATCGGCACGATGCTGAGTGCACGGCCTCCAGACCGGGCGCTCTGAGCTGGCGAGCGGTCTGACCTTGCACGCTTGTTGCGCGAGGTGCTTACAACGCGGAGGGGTGCCTGAGATTGAAGACGAAGTGCCACTGAGCACGGCTAGACGAGACAGATTCACCGCGTCGGCGACCGTGGCGTGCACACCAGGCGCAGTTGGTGATTTGCAGCCGCTGCCGCCGAAACCCCTTGACATCGTGGGCCGACCTATGATCAGGGCGGCAGTGGACTGCCGTGGGGCATCGTGAGCCGCTCGCGGTATGCTGGATGGGCGGTGGTTGAGCGCTGACCGTCGTGAGCCTGGCGCGGCCTGGCCCTGGATGGCCTCGAGCAATACCCATTTGCCCTGGCTGGGCGGTCTGGCAGAATCCTTGCGTGCTCTGGCTCGTTCTGCTGTTCGCCTTCACCACCATCCACTAACCGGGCGTAGTGACGCCACAGCTGCCTCTCCGAAGGCGACTCGGTCGGCCTCCAGCGCTCCAGTCGGATGCGTGTCGACCAACCCCAGCGGGCTCAAGGCTCTGCGCGCACGACGCAGTGTGGCATGGGTTGCTTGTCGCGGCGACTCGTTCAGAGCATTCTGCCGGTGGACGCGGCCATGACATGCAACCCACATCAGCGGAGGCTCGAGCTCTGTCTGACAGCAGCTTGAGCACCGGACAGAGGAGTCTCACTGCGGCTTGTCGGCCGTGCGCTTGAACGCAGGCGCACGGATTCGCCATGACTTCGAGAGCGCACCTCGATCGGACCCATGGTGGTGGTGACCGGCGTGCTGAGAGTGCCAGTGATCAGTTGCGATTGCTCACACCCTGCGAAACGCATTCGCGACGATCAAGCTGATCTCGACAGTGACGGTCTGCTGCTTGCGGCTGCGACCCTCCAGCCGAGCATGCCTTTCGTGCGGGAGCGGCACGCTGGAATAGGCGAATGACGTGCCGCCGCGCGCGCTGGATGCAATCGATAGCTCGGACGCGGTTGCGCCTATCACCCGCGTGCCCTCGTCGCGCCCCGAGTGCCGAGAGCTCAAGGCCGCCGCTTCCGCGCGCCAACCTCCCAGGCGGCTGACGCTGAGTGCGCGGCGTCTCGAACTCGAGAGCGCGCGTTCGACCCCTTGAGGAGGGCGCCCAGGGTCTCGTCACTCGGTAATTCGGATGCTGGTTCAGGTGCAGACTGGAGCACACTGTATGCGATCGAGGGCCCAGGGGAGGAGGCGGATGTCCCTCATATGTCGCAGATTCTGCTCGTGTAGTTCCAGGGTGTGTCATGGCGCGAAGTCTGAGACGCGATTCCCCCGCACACGCATCTAGTGGAAGGGCAGAGTGTCCTCAGAACGCCCAGAACGCAGAAAAAGTGAAGCAGTGACAAATCACGAGCAGCGCAAGCTCCAGGAAGATCCGAGACGCTCGCTTACACGGCCGACTCACGCTCAAACCGACCTACGCGATCCGCTCAGACCACCACGCGAGACCAGCCAGCACTGCTTCCCAGAGCGCATGCAGCTTCGTCGGCCAGTGGATCGAGCGCTAATCCAGTCGAGAGACGAACATACGGCCATGTGGACCGCGACGAGTGTGAGCGAGCGAGGCGCCCACGCATCATCCTCTTTCGCAGACGGGGCATAAAATACCTGCTCGCGAGCGGTGTGGCACAAGTCCTGCGGCGACGCAGATGAAGGCGCCGGAGGGGTGCCGTCGTCGTTTCAGAGAACATCCAGCTGTGAGGTCAGCGCAACGCCATCAGGCCCGTGGGCGATCGCAGAATGGCCCGACACGAAGGGCGCAAGATAATCCCTGCTTCAGCGTTGCCTGCGGCGGACTTGCCAATGGCCTGGGCCTGGCCTGGTGGGGCGAAGGTCGAACCAAGGCCCCGATGTCAAAATCTATTGGTTTGGGCCGTTTGGTGCGCCGCCGGCACCTGGAAGGCCCAACTGCCGCCTTCCTGCTGATCTGCGGTCGAAGCGCCGGCTTTCATTGAGCCATGACCTGCTGCGGGTGAGCCCGGGTGAGCCGCTGCCGAAAGAGCTGCAACCCCGGCTTGATAGCGTCGCCCCTCGCCGACACGGCCCGCCATGGGGATCGCTGAATGGCGCAGCACTGCAGAGGCAAGAGCTTGTCCGCATCCGCGAGCTCACCGACCACCATCTCGGCCCGATTCACGCGCCTTCAGACGCCACCCGTCCACGCTTTCTGGAGGTCACCGCCGAGCGGCCCGGCTGATGCCGACCGCATCGATGCCGGCCTGGCGCCGGTGAGCCCTTGCCTCCCCTGGCCGGGGTGGGCCACTGGCGATCAAGGAACAACTCTGGCACAAGGGGATTCGCACCACCTGCTCCAGCCGCATTGCTGGAGAATTTTGTTTCCGCCTAACGAATCCACCGTCACCGAATCGCCTCTGGCAAAGCCGGCGCGGTGGCTGTTGGGTAAACCAACCTCGACGAGTCGCCATGGGCAGCTCGACGGAGACCTCCGCTTTGGCCCAGCCGCCAAA
>Ga0163217_1099377_pt1 | contig 15488 bp, 17 predicted proteins | sample SynspAceP_FD_185933 | JGI IMG/M metagenome (GOLD analysis project Ga0163217, IMG submission 185933) | Saline lake microbial communities from Ace Lake in Antarctica - Synechococcus sp. Ace-P (PacBio error correction) | ecosystem: Environmental > Aquatic > Non-marine Saline and Alkaline > Saline ...
AGGAAAAAAAAGGAAGGGAGATTTTTTTTTTTTCCCCGCTTTTGATCGAGTTGGGCTTTTTTCTTTGCGCACGTTTTTTTTCCAACATGGCCAATTTTGGCCCCTTCTTTTTTTTGCCGCCTGAAAAGGCGGTTCGTTAAATTGTTCCTGACCCCCGGGGTTATGCACCTCATACCCATTAGGGTTAACTCCTTCGACCTTGTTTTCGGAAAGCGCGCCTATATCGCGAACACTTCCACCATAATCAAGGCAATAGGGCTCCTTTATTTTACCGTGAAAGTCAATTGAGGAAGTGCTCTCAAATGCGCATGCCTAGAACAATCGACCACTGAGCCCGGCGGAATGAAGTTCGCGCGGTTTTTCGGGACCGCCAGACCATAAGGTCGACGGGCCCGCAATATAGGTTCGTCGAATAGATTTTCCGCTTTCACCCGCAGACGTACAGTTTCACTCCAGCTGATAATAGGCTGACGGTAAACAATGGTGCGCGCATCGATCCGCTCATCCCTTCGCAACGGATCCCTGTCCCGCCAATATTGCGAGTTTTTTTCCTGACAACGGTATTGAGCCAGCGCGTTCAAGCCCCAGCTTCGCCTTCCAAACACCAACGGTCCAGGGTAAAATTGATGGGTTGGACATAAAGGGTAGGCTGTCCACCTCCTTGAGACATTGTTTTCCGATTATGAAACTGTCCCCCGCGAAAACCGTGCTTTTGATCTCGGGTTTTCGGTCATGTGTAAGCGGCCGAATATAGGGACCGTATGTGAACCCGCCTGCAAATGCATAATCGAGCCGTGCCCTCCAATCCGTAGACGTCCAACTTCCGCCCCGCATTGAACGCAATCCGCCAATCTCGCAATTCCCGATGCCGCCCCGCATCTAATTCGTGCATTCGCCCAGAAGTTGGAAAATAATCATTAAAGAAGCCCAATCCGCTTCCAAATCTTAGATCCTCGGCCGTGAATTTCCCCTGCGCGCACGGATGCCCGCCTTCCCACACGTGCTTTCTTCGGCGTCTGTGCTTTGACGCGAAGAGACGGACGGGGCGGAGAAGCCCGGCGATGGACGCCACCCAAAAAGAACACACCATGGTCGAAATCATAGATGGCAGAGAGCGCCTGGACAGCCATTCCCGTCAATAAATCATGTCACGTTCAGAAGGGCGCGAGGTCACGGTCTGGCGTGTCCCAGCGACGTTGCTCGGTGCTGGCTGACACCTCCACAACGGAGGCCTGTCGTGACCGATAAGGCCACGAATTCGGTTCGAATTCTCTAGATAGGCGGATAGGGCTTTTGGCGATGATAACGGTTGCCTGTGTGCCGGGCGCATTGTCCGGTGTTAGAAACCAGTGCGTGTATTAACGATCCGGTATCCGTCTGATCTGGAAGCGGTCGGACTCATCCCCTCATGATAACGCAACGAGGCGGTCAATTATGTGCAGGGTTCCGGTCTGGATGGCGCCGCAACGGCGGACTGGATGCCCTTGTGTTTAATAGTCCGGTTGTTGGCGCGAAGCTGTAAAGGGCGTCATCAGGAGAGACATAGCCGGCGCAGCCTTCAGCACTTGGGAATTCCCTGCGAAACAGGTCAATGGATCACGCAGGAATTTCATCAAAGACTGGTTCGCAGGCCATGCTGCCAGAGAGTTTGCGAATTGTCGAAATTCGGTCAAAGCTTAAACCTCAATTGCGCGAAAAATCGTCCGAATAGACAATCGTTGTCATGTCCCCAGTCATTGCCGAGATCAATCGTGTGGGTCAAGTTTGGTAGGTCTGGCGGTCATTAATCCATTCGATCCAGCGCAGACCGCATTATAGCGGCGCAGCGGGGTGGCAAATCCGAAAGTCCGCTTGGCTGAGACCCAGATAGTCTCGTCGCCGTTCTTCAGTCTTTGCTTTGCAACTTCAACTCGAAGGATTGATTGGAAGATAAGGCAGCCCAAGCTTGACGACATAGTCCTGCAGCACAAACCCCGTATCGCTGTGTCCAATTCCTTGAAGCCATCAGTGCGGTCCCTGAAGGGTCCCGACCAAGGGCACCGAGTTCAAACCCTTAAAGGCTTTGGCCCGCCGACCCACGCATGGGTGATCAAGGGCGTTATGATCGGATAAGAGCAAGTCATGTGGTCCGATGGCTCTTGCGGAATTGGGGTTGAGAAAAAACTGGATCGCGCCAGCCGTTGTGTGGGGCCCGTATTTTAATAGTCGCAGGCTTTGGATAATCTCGACCGCATTCATGCCGCCCCGTAACGGGGAAATAATAGGCCGCGGGTGCAGATAAATAGGCGGCGTGCCGCCCAAGAACTCCGTCTTCGAGGATAACAATTTTGGACGATCGATCCGCCCCTGACCGCGTAGTCCGATGTTCGGGCGGCAGGCCGTAACCATCCCTCTTCCTGCCAAGTTCACGCCTGGCAACCCGGCCGCAGCACGCGTTAAATGTCGGCCATAGGCCTGCTGGCAAGGACCATCAGCGCCAAATGAAAATTGACCGCGCGGGAATATCATTGGCGTTTCAACCGTGCCAATGACGGGTAATAATATCGACGATTGTTCAAATCAGCAATTGCCTGCTGGGCAAAACAGGGGGGCGAGAAGGGCTTGGTGCCGATTGCAGTGCCGCGGCAAGAACAGCCTGTGGTCCGGCTTGATGACCGAGGCGTAAGGGATGGGATCTGACTGAGATCGTAATTCTTGTCTGCACGGTCATCCGACATGGCGCGTGTCCCACCATAATGCGCCGTTGCTGCTTGGGCATAGCAGCCGGCAAAGAATGGGGGTCCGTCAATGCAGGATCATTCCCGCGCTCCATTCCTGCACTTGCAAACCATTCGCAAAGTTCTGTGGCGGCTATAGGAGGCGTATATGATCTTGGCACTGCAAAATCAATCGCAAATGCAGTTAGGTTTGAACTATTCCCTTGAATGAACCTGTCAGGCTCAATTAAGCTGGGGTCGATCTCGGCGATACAGTCGATTTTCCGACGCGCGATGAACATCCAGCGGCAGGCAGGTGCCGAGACCGCGAACGAGCGTGGACGCCCTGCGTCCCTGAAAATAGGGGTAACCATCCAGGTCAGCAGCCATTATGACCTGAGGAAATGGTTCGTTAGTGGCCTCTCCGGCGTGCTTGAACAAATCCCGCCAACTTTCACGATGCCGCCGAATCCCCGTGACAGATCCCCGTTCGCAAGCGCTTCAGTTGCGCGAACGATGTTTGAGCCCAAACATTAATCTTTGCTGCCGTGCTGACCGTCTTCGACGTTTAAGTCTCACCTCAGTCGGCCTTTGAATCATGGTCTCGCCAAAACCTTTGCTGATTACGCGGAATAAAGAACCTGAATGCGCCTCCTACTCAGACATAAGGCACATAATTGGCCCGACGGGGCCTTGCTCGGCAAGCTCAGGCCCATCTCAATCAGTTTTTGACTCAATTGACATTTTACGGCTCCATTGGTCTGCCTGATTGGCGTATGAATTCCGACCCGCCGTCCAGCCCGAGGAGTTTTCATGCCTGATTCTTTTCCCCTTCCTGCCTCGGAATGAGGGGTTTCTGATTTTCTTGGCCCACCGACGCAGCAAATCTGGCGAAAGTCGATGAGTGAAGCCGGGCCGGATGCGGAGACACTTGGACGATTTCTCGAAACGGACGCGGGTTCCGGAATACACCGAAACTCACGCCGTGGCGATGTTGGTTTCCAAGGCGCGCCCGTGCCCGCCTTCGCGAGAGGTGCTTGAAGGCGGTTCAATCGGGAGGATTACCCGGAACTAATCCAGAGGACCGGCACCAGTTAAGCGGACCTGTTTCCTGCGGCCCCAAGTCGTTATCGCAGTCATCAAGCGCACCGAAACTTCTGCCCCGCGCGGCACGCCAATTTGGGACAGCAATTGTCGCCGGTGCTGTCTTTTTTCAAATCTATGTCTCCGGCCAAGCCGCCGGGTTTTGGCGCGCAATGGTTGACCGAATGGTACGCCTTTTTGACGCGAGAATCAACACCGTGCTTGCTATGAGCCGCCGGAGAAACAGGTGGCCGGGTTATTTATATTGGAACCCAACCAACAGGCGGCACACCCAGACTTCCGTTGATCTCGGCGATGTCGTGCAGTTCGCTTAACATATGGTAGTGGCGCTGTCGCCAAATGCGGTCATTCAACAGTCAATCACATCTAATATGGAGGTGACAGAGCCGACTGGCGTATTTATTATCTGGATTGCCTATGGAAGGGCCTTGTGCCGCCCTATTCCCCCTGGTCCTCCATTGCGCCCCGTTGGAACCGGGGCCTTCAGCCCGAGCGTCCTCTCTGCGACATTGCGACATGAAACGGATCGTCTCGCGGCCGTATCAAGCGTTAATCCTTCTAGAAAACACCTGACGCATGCGTTATCGACCCCCTCAAACATTGCCCTGTTCCTCCTGATTGTTCCAGTTTTCGGCATGTGGGTTGCAAGCGACCGCCAGCAGGTTTCGTCAGAGGGTTTCCATCACCCATGAAAGACTGCAGAAATTGAAAAAATCGGATCTCTCTCGACTCTCGACACGCTTAACGCTTGGCAATCGCCAATGATGGAGTCATGGGCGCCTGTCCCAAGGTGCAAGGTTTGCCGAAGAGGATTACATGGTCTTTCGCGTGTCATTTAAACACTAAATTGGCGGCGGTTTTTCCTCAATCCGCACACGCAATGAAACCCAGGGGCATTAGTGGCCGCAGAAGGGATGCCGAATTGCGGATCCGCTCAGATGGGCGCGAAATATAAATGACATTCCGCACGTCAGAGCGCTGGCGGGGGCGGTCCGTCTCGTACAAAGCTCCCTATCCCAGAACGCGCCTCGCGCGCGAATGGGCCGACGTCCTCGTGCCGTTCAACGCCCTCGAAACGACAGTCTTGGCGCGCGTAGGGTCGATCCGTTCGACAAGCCGACGTGCGCGAGTTGGGTATCATTCTGGCCGACGGACTGCGATGGACTCTTTTTCGGTTGGATTGGTCCGAAGCTGGAATGCGCAAGGGCAAGAAACGCTTAGCCCGCGCTTACCCTAGCGAGATGGGTCCATCATAGGCCCTAGGCGGCGCACTTGCGGACGTAATCGCGCGGCGATTTAACTGCATGTTTGAACCAGAGCTTTCAGGGCGATCTGCGCCTGCCCAAACAGATAGGGGCAAAGACGCCGAGCCGAATAGAGTTCAGCCAGATCGTTGGTGCCGAAAAACATTTTGACACAGCAGATAATAGGCCCACCGAAAAAGATAGCGCCAATGATCGCGCCGATACTGCAAGACGCTGCCGTCTCTTTGAAACTTTCGAAACGGCTTTCTTTGTAATATCCCGTTTGATCAATGGGAATTCGCCCGTCCCAATGACGGAAAACGGCTTGGCTATCTGGTTGTTATATCGGTCCATGGTCTACTCCTTTAGATGTGTGGGTGGATCGAGTTTGGTCTCGCAGGCGCGCCCGCGCTTTATGTAATCGCGATTTTTATCGTGCCGTTGGGAACTCCGAGCATGGCGAGAGATCCGCCAGCGACAGGCCTTGAACATGAAACAGGTCAGTAAGCGCCGATCTGTCCTGGCAGCGCAGCGAAGCGCCCCCGTTTTCAAATCGAATGACGGTCTCGCTGAGGGGCGAGTTGATGTCATCAACTTCGATCTGGTCTTGTAGATTTCGCCGTCGGATTGCGCGCCGCGCGCTGACCCATCCCGCCCGCGCGGCGCGCGACCAAGGTGAAGGCCCAAGAGCCGAAAACGCTCCGGTGTCCCGTAACCGTCCAATATTGCGCGCCATGGTCAGAACGCGTTCCCTGCACCACCTCCTCGGCCTATCAGGCACGCCGGGACTGTGCGAAACCGCATCAGGCGAGCATGCCAGAGCCCGGATCAGCCGTGCAAAAGCGTCAACGGGCTTTTCCGGACATCGTCCTTGTCGGAGGCGATCAACGCCAAGATAGGCCGTTGTCGTCAGGTGCTTGTTTCCTGCCGCTGCTTCAGTGACTGTTAGTCGTCAAGGCCGCAGGAAAACGGTTCAGAAAAAAAATCTAAGCCGTTCGCCAAAACAATTCTCTTTCCGATAAGCCAACGTCTGATTTCCGCTCGGCCTGCGCCCGATTTTCACAGCTTAGCCATCGCGCAATTACTAGGCGACCTGTGGCCTAAGTCGTTGATATAACCGTTCCCGCCCCAAAAGCTGGAATCGCAATCTGAGCGCCATTTGCGTGGCTTTTTCGCGGCATAGAGAATGCACCTGCCGAGTCTTTTGCGTGTCGTCTCGCCCCCGGTCGCAAGCCGCCGCGACCAGCGTAGCTATAGCTCGGGCGGTTGAGAAGGCTGACATACATATCGCGCAAGCTGCCTTTGATCAGCTGGAACTCCGCCAATGCTTTTGCCGAAACTGTTTGCGTTCGTGAATATCAGGGCAGCACCACATCGAGGCAGGCCCCTGCATGATGCCGATCGAGACGTGCGGAGAGGAAACGACGCGTTCAATAGTCGAGGCCTGACATGAAGATGGCCTTTGTGCTCCCTTGGCCGAAGCTTTCGCCCGACAACATTCTCTTCCGGACGAAACAGTCCCTCAAACAAACGCAGCTCGCAACGTAATCCTGACCCGTCGCAAATGCCGAGCTTGTCGAGTTTTCTGTGCCCGTGGAAAAACCCATCGAAGCCGGTTTCGATCAGAAACGCTGAACGGGATTTGCTGCCCGCGCTGGATCGGTTTTATGGCATAGACCAGCAAGCGTGTCGGCGGGTTCGGCGCGTTGGTGATCCACATCGTTTTGCCATTCAGCAGAAATAGCCGCCCTGCCGCGCTTCTCGGCTTGAGCTTTCATACTCATCACGTCGGAGCCCCACCGGGCTCACTCATGCAAGGCTAACCGAGATGTTTTCGCCCGTTGACCAGTTTGGGGCAGATATTTCGGCCTTTTGCTCGGTGCTGCCCAAACGTTCGATTTGATTGATGCAGAGATTGGAATGCGCCCATAAGACAGCCGATAGAGGCGGAGGCGCGCTCACTTCTTCAATGGCAATCATATGTTCCAGATAGCCGAGCCCGAGCCCGCCTGTCTTCGACACGGGATCCCGGCAAGACCTAGCTCGCCCATTTCGGGCCAGGGTGGTCGCGGAAGACGTTTGGTCGTATCAATCTCTGCCGCGATGGGCGCGGAATCTATCTTGCGCGAATTGAATAAGACGGTCTCGCGAATGGCCTCAGTGGTTTCAAGAATGACTCGAATTGCAGTGTGGGGTAAGGGGTGGTGGACAAATAGTTATTATCTTCCTCAAAGGCATGAACCAGCGCATCGCCGTCCCGTGACCAGCTCGCGCCGGTCGTTGCAATTGACCTCCGCCACGACAACCGTCGGCGGGGGAAATTTTAGCGTCATTTCCATTTCATCGCTTCAAAGAAATGATCAGCGGCTGATAAGGCAGTGACCATCGTCGCCCGCTTTTCACCAGAATGGAAATCACCTTGCCCGGCATAGGGCCGAAATAACTGTAATCCCGCCCAGCACTGCCGCAAGTAAGTCGGCTGGCGCGCCGACGATGGCCCCGCGATTTCCTCGTGCGCACCATGCCGCGACTGACTCCGTGACCGGGCGCAAGGCTAACTCCATCAACCGCCCCATCAAAGTATAGGCGTGATGCCGGTTCGCGCGGTAGATTAAGCCGCCACCCATCGATTTGCCAAAATGGCCCCTGGTGCCGGGCTCTTAAGGGCCGGAGGGACTTGCCAGAGAAATTCGACGCGGTCCGGACCGGAAGAGTGGAATCATGGTCGCGATAAAGGAGTATCAATATTTGCCGACGCGGAAGTCCTGGTGGTCCAGGCAGGCTTGCAAGAACGCCGCGTTTTGTCTTGACCGGCAGCGGTGCCGTTTGCGCGCAAGGCCTTGAGAGGCTTCTAATCGCGGCCTTGCGGGTTCTTTGCATGCATGATGAAGCTTGGGCGATCATGGGATATAATTGGCGCGATAACCAAATCGCCGCGCTCAATTCCCGTATCAACGCGCGCAGATGTGGGCAGACTGAACAAGTGAAGACTGCCCCACGCTCGGTTGAAGTCGGCGTTCTGGGTCTTCGGCGCAAGACCGACCTTTCCAATAGCGTGCCCGCTCATTGGCAATGTCACTCTGGTCGGGCAAGAGCCTCGCCTTGTGCGAACGCGCGAATTTTGCCATTCGACCAAATCAGACCGGTGATCTCATTTCTGTGACAAGGGTGTTCGACTTGCAAGCCGCGTGTTCATTTCCATGAACCAGAAACCGTCTTGTCGCAGCAACGCGGATTCCTTCGAACGAATAAAACTTCGAAACCGGGCCTGCGCCTGGTAATTCCAACCTGCTTGTGCGGAGCGGACGGCCAGCGCCTGTCTCGCCGCTCGGACCGCATCCGTCATACCGGGGCCGGGGCTTCCTCGATACTTTTTGGTGCGGCGTTGCAGCGAACAAATCGCTGTTCGAAAAACGACGTTACCGTGCGCGTCGCCGAAGACCTGGAACTTCTATGTGACGCGGGGACTGGATGAATTTCTCGAATCAGGCACGACAATCATTGCCAAACTGCTGGCTGCTTCGCGCTGAGCGAGCGAGGGCGGCCCTGAATTCGGCGGTCTCCCGACTTGGCAGCAAATCCCTTTAACCACCGCCCCCAGCGGACGGCTTTGAATAGGAACCGATAACCGATCTCCTGCGCCTGCTCGCCAGATGGTCCCGCGTCCTGATTATCGGCCTGATAGCCGGGCCCGTGGACGGGGACGCCGCTTTCGTCATCAGGTCCTTGCAGCAATCCTTGAGGCCATCGCTTCCATGCCTCAGCCAGACGGCCGATGAAGATAATATTCCGTGCCTGACAGGTGCGCGAACGAAGGCGGGGTTTTTCAAGATAAGAATACCGTTAAACCTGGATTGGATCCATCTGCGCCCCATGCTTTTGGCGGCTTCAAATATTTTTGTCGATCACCAGATAGGCTCTCCCAGCCGAGCCGGGCCGATATAACCGCTTTTCATCAAGCCATACTGCACATGCAGCGGCATCACGGTCCGGCGTCGGAAATAAACCGCCAACAGTCCTCAATGCCTCTATCGCGTTCGCTGTTAGCGCATGACGCGGGCAAGCGATTTTTCGCCGCGATTGCGATGAGGATTTTTGTAATCTTGGTCGTCATATTGACCTCTAAGTTTCCAACCGGGGTCCGCGCAGTGCGCGAACCGTCCTCTTGCCATCAATCCCGCGCGGATTAATTGCTTCGTCACATTCGAAAACGCCGAAATCCGATCTCTGGAAACTTCTGCGTTTGCGCTTCATAGGCAAGCCCCCAGACCGAGGACCATGCGTGGTGTCTCAGGTGCGATGATGCCTGTCCTCCCGATACGGGCGGAGGCGAAATAGGGGTGACCTTCTTTCTTCATATTTTGTCGCGGATGCGGCTTCATGAAAGGCTCACGCTCCTCTGCGCCTTCCAAAACTGTCACTGTCGCGGGCCACAATCGGCGAGCACATTGGCCGCCTGCTCTCCGCCCTGACGGAGATGCGCCGAATTGGGCCATACATGCAACATTAATCGCGGCCTCATAGGCGCGAACGCACATCCGTAATTGCCCAGCCCCGTAAGACCCGCCGAACGACAACGGTGAATTTCGGCACTTGAGCGTTCGCAGACGGCGTGGACGGCATCTTCGCGCCATGCTTGGCGATGCCCGGCCCCGCCTCGGCCTTTGAACCCGACCATGAAGCCCGTGATGTTTTGCAGGAAGAGCACGGGAATTTTGGCGCTGGCAGCAGAGCCAATGGAAAACTGCGCGCCCTTCATGGCGCTCTCTGAAAACAGCACGCCCATTATTGCCGAGGATCGCCGACCGGATAACCGTGGATTTTCAGCAAAGTCCCCTGTCACCACCAAGGTCGGGCTGTAAGCGATTTGAATTCGTAAAACGGGATCCATTCACGATGCGCGGCGATTGATCTCGCGGCAATCATAGGGCTTGCGAATTAACAAGCAGGCACGACGCCGCCAATTCAATGCGCTGGAATAGAGCGGCTCATCACCTGTTTCCCCGTTGGCAAGAAAGTGCGGCTCCTTCGTTTCTAACCGTAGAACACAATGTGCGACACAATCGCAAAGCATGATCGTCAATTGGCGGCCAGATGATCGACAACGCCCGATTGGGCTTCGCATGTAGCATACCGCCGCCCCAGCGTTTTTTCCTGCGTCGACAATCTCGCCCGTCGCGGCTTTCACTAATGGTGGCCCCCGAGAAAGATTGTGCCCTGAGTGGCACGATGACGGCTTCGTCCGCCATGGCCGGCACATAGGCACCGCCCGCGGTGCAACTGCCCATGACGCAGGCGATCTGCGCGATACGGAGGCGCGACATTTGCGCCTGATTGAAAAAGCCCGCGCCGAATATGAGTCTTGTCGGCAAACCATCTCAGCTGGCGCGGTAAGTAACCGCCGCCTGAGTCGACGAGATAAATAACCGGCAGATGGTTCTCCAGCGCAATGTCTTGTGCTCGCTGCTGCTCTTCCCGTCATGGAAAAATAGGTGCCGCCCTTACCGTCGATCGTTAACAAAATGACGATCATTCGCGCCTGACACGCGGCCCAATGCCAGTGATGATGCCCGCCCCGCACCTCAAATCATGACATATTGTGTCCAGCAAGCTTGGGACAATTCGAGAAAGGGCGAGCCGGGGATCCAGCAGCGCTCACCGCGTTCAACGGGGCAAAAAGCTTACCCGCGCGAGACATTGTTTATCCTGGCCGCGTTCTGATCCGCCTTGCGCATAATGGGCGACAGTTTTGCAAAAGTCTTCCGTCCAGCGCACCATCGGCGCGCGGTTTTCGTCGGCAAAACTCCGTTTGGTCGTAATCAATTCTTAGTGGGCAAGAATCAGCATACGGTGGCTGGTTAGGGCGGAAAGCGGGCGTAGCAGAAGCCACGAGCAAGATCTTTGTTGCAACTCAAAGCCTCTAAGAGCTGACGATAAAGCTGCGTGGGAACCCCCGTAAATTGCAAGAAAAACATGGGACACACTAAAACAAGGAGGGGCGTTTTGAAATATCTGGAAAAGCGGATTTGGTCATGTTAAAGGGGAGGGTCCAAAGGAACGCAAAACTGAAATCGGAGGCATTTTCAGTCATACGCGCCTGCGAACCTTCCTATCGAAACATCAATCCTGTTCCTTAACAGCCCTCAGCCTCTGTCAGTCTGGCTTGCCCCTGATACGAAAACCCTCCTCTGGCCAGGCTTCTTACGTTTGGGGCGTGGAGTGGTTTTTAACGCATCATATAGTGGGGGTTGGCTGGGGAAGGCGACTATCTTTTCTGAATTATCAAGTGATTTTGAGTCGCCATACTTTGGAATGGGGTTTTCGGCAAATCCCGAAAGCGCCGTTTGCCGGCGCTGCTTCATCCTTTTGCACGGCTTTGCCTTTGCCAATGCGCTCTAATGGTCCACTCGTCAACGGGCGATATAAAACTGTCCTCTACGCGATACAGCCGGATCAGTGGGATCTGACATGGGTGATGCCGATTGCACCCGGCTGATGCTGACCCTTGTCCTAGTGTGGAATTTTTAGGCGCGATCCGATCGACGATGGAGCGACAGCTTCCGGCATGGCATCGCGTCAATTCGCTATGGCTCGCCCTGTTCGATTTTACAAATCGTTGGCGTCACGGTATTGAAGTGGACGGGCTGGCGCATGGTCTGACTGATCTGATCGCGTCTCGCTTAACATCTTCGCGCCAAAATCCCTGATCGCTCTGAGTTTTATCCTTGGAAGAGCAAAGAAAGCAGACGATTTGATCTCAATGATCTTACCGGAGTTGCCCGGTTTACCTATTAAAACCGTTTGCATCCACATCCACATGCGCCGCCGTTCGGGTAAATATGCTGGAAGTCGTGAGTTTCGCCATTTTGAACGGTCGACATGGACGAAACGGGGCGGAGCCGTTTTTGTTGGTGGGTCTTTGGCGGGCAATCATATTGTCCGATCACTACGAACAAACGGTCGCCATCGACATATGAACCCGTCCGGTGTGGCGTGAAATAGTCCCATTCCCCGCGATCCGAGAAAACAGTCCGCTTGTGAACTTGTCCGGTCCGAGATAGGGTTGAGATTCGGCGGTAAGGGTTACCCTGGGCTTCGTTCCCAAACAATGTCGTCCGCCATGGCGCCACGTGACCTTGGCCAATGTCCGCCCTCGCGAAGCCCGCATAAATCGACTGAACAACGCGCTGTGGCCGCTGTTTTGGATGTCATGTTGCTCGACATTGTGATGGTTTTGGGTTGGCGTTGCGTGCAAGCGACCATGCAAATTCGACCACAGGTCCAACGAGATCATTAAAGATTGAAAGAAGGTTTTTCATGTTGCGCTCCCGGTTGGTCTTGCTGTGTAATTCATGCCGCATTTCTCAAACGAATGATAGCCGGTCTGAAAAATCGGTAGGTGTTTAAAAGCGGATCAAACGCCTTCACTGGCATTGAAACGGAACGAACCAAAGACTTCAGGTAGAGATAGGGTTACAGATAATTAGGATGGCATCATGAGGGAATGAGACGCGCAGTGGCGACCCCGATCGGGATAACTGGCGGCCCTTGGTCTTCCGTCCAACAATCTTATCCGGCTGCGCGACCGCTGCGCTAATGAAATCCAAGAACGGTTCGGGATCGAGAAGCGGCGACATTCTTGTCGACCGTGTTGAAAGACTCGCGAAGTCTCAGGCGAGGCCAAAGAGGATTTGAGAATGCGCTGGAGACGTTTTCGCGCGTTGTCGATGTAGAGCGCGAGCTTGGAAAGCGACCTATGACAGCTGAACCGGCCTATTGAAAGCGCGCTGACAGTAACGGACGAAAACACGGTCACGCGTCCGCCTCCTGTGAAGCGGGTGTCGCGTGATCTGTTCAAGAATGGGAAGGCGAGCTGTCGCATATAATTCAGTGCAGGCCTTCGCCGCTACATCGGAACGCCAAATTGCGCGAGACGCGGCCAGCGAATATGAAATGTTCTATGCCACAAGAATGGATGCGGCGACCCGAACTCCATGATCCGGTTGTCATGTTCAAGTACCCGGCGTTTCTCAATCTCAAACATAATCTCAACGCGCGGTCGATTTGCGGACGCTCAATGCGGAAACGGCTGACCTTGAAGGGAAATGTTGCGCGTCTAAATCGCGGAAATGGAGCAATCTATCTCAGCCGCCGACTGCTTTCACAATCCAGAACGATGCCCGCGGTTAAACCCCTTGAGCTTTAAGGTTCATCCCAAAAGATTGCGGCCATGTTCTGCGCCGACTGTGCAAGTCACATCAAGCCCATGTGCATAGTCCGAAAGCACGTGAGCGTCCATGGACGGCCCGCGCCGCGCCGCTATGCAGTTTGCATTAAAAAACCCGCCAACTTCCTGAAAAGCAAACGACCTGCCAGCCCGCATACGCTTCGCTGCTCCCCGAAAGGACACGGGGCGCGACAGAAAGCCGAAGATGCTGACTTTATTACGGAACGAAAAACCGAAGGCCGGTGATACGTGCGTGAAAATCGCGGACGGGGTGTTCTGGCTCCGCTTTTACTACCCCAATGACAAGGGCTCAATCACATAAATCTCTAAATGCGAATCCGCGACGGTGAATGGCTGGGTGGTGGGGTCGATACGGGTATCGCCATGGCGGAAAGTTAAACGGCAATGTGAAGGCCATTTCCGTAAGCTGATGGGCGGAACGGCCAGTCAATCGTCGTAAATCTGCACTCACCTCAACCCGGACCAATACGGGTCTGGCGGGTGGATCTGCCCCGCAAATTTGCGCGCCGCTTCTAAATGAGCGCGGCGAGTATTTTCTCTGCCGCTTGCTGGTCGCCGATAACGGGCCCATCCCGCCGCGCCAAGCGTGCATAAATTTCTATTCGTAAGTCGGTTTTCACCGACGGATCAGATCGAGCTCTACAAAAAACGCTTGGCGGCTTTGGCAAAGCTGTCAGCGAATTGCCATGCCTATTGATCGGCTGACTGATGGCGATTTTGGCCAAAGATTGGCGGCGCACGATGCGCAAATCATTATCGTCTGGTCACTAGTCCGGAACAAAATGCGTGTCCTCTTTGCGAAGAACTAGGTCTGTGTCCTGACCGGCGATCAGTTGTTGCCGAATATCAGTCTAACGTCTCCGTCTGGCCGACGGAACTGGGAAGGTAACCCGCTCGATGACTGATTTCCATCTTGTCATAAAAGCTATCGCTGAACTTCCTGAAGATACGTTGATCGGCCCCCGCCCACGGTATCCCGTTCTGCGGCGCGCAGCGCCGCCTGAACAAGCCTGATCGACCATTCATAAAAGGCGGCTCGGACCGCTCTATGGATTTTGCCACCGAGCCGAAAATGGCGACCGAAGTCTTTCCGTCCTCTTTGCCGCCGTCCGATTGATGACGTAACCGATCATGGCGGTCGGCGAAAGCCCGTCGCGCATTTGAACTGTCTGAAGGGCAGAAGGGATGGTGTCGCGGCGCCTGAACGATGCCGGCAGTTTTACCTATAAGTCGCGGCGTTACTAAAGCGGGCTAGTGTCATGAAGTTTAATATATCCGGGCTGCGAAGGATCACTGGGCGTTTCTTTAGTTTTTTCCTCGTGCGCTTTCTGTCTTTTCTGCGTTCCTGTCTTCGGCCATCTCAACTAATTCGGTTTGTTTTTGTCGTGCGCCAGCCGCTATTGATTGAGAAAAATAGGATGCTCATTAAAGACTAAAGCCTAGAAGAAAAAACGCATGGTAATCGCCAAATAATGAGCGAGCCTTGCCATGGACCGTGTACGTTATCGGCCATCGGCCAGAACATGTAACCCAGACAAATTGGCACGGATACAGGCGTAATAGAATGACGAATTTTCGAATTCGCCTTCGCGTCTTGCTTGTTGCTGAGATTTTTCGAAAATGGTGTTTAAAGCCAGGCGCAAACTCCAATTTGTTGCCTGAATACGCGTGCGAAAAGGATTCCAGGCAGACCTCAAAATAACAAAAGCCGAGCCCACCATTCGTGACGTGGCTCACTATTTTTCTAAATAAAAAACCGCGCCACCAAGGAGGGGTGACGCGGCGTCTTTGACCCGCCGGGGAACAGCGGGCTGGCGGGTTTTTGTTGTCTAAGCCCACAGAATCAACCGGTCGGCCATCAGACCTAGTCCCAAGCGGCGACGAAGTCGTTGGCAAACTTCTGCTTATTGTCGTCTTGTGGCATAGACTCCAGCGTACGGCGCCGCAGGAATCGAAGTTACGAAGCCGAAAACGAAGATCAGCACGGGTGGCCGTCCATTTCACGTTTCACCGGACTCCGGTCCAGCGATTCAATACATATCCTTGCCGACTTGTGCCATGTATTGCCCATATCGGTTTGTAGGTTTGAGACCGAAGTAATCCCCGTCGAGAGTTCGCCTTCACGGTCCGTGAAACACACCCGTGCTTATTGCCGCCTGTTGATTTGGCCCAATCAACGCGCAAGCGCCGCAGCAG
>Ga0163217_1100122_pt1 | contig 15488 bp, 15 predicted proteins | sample SynspAceP_FD_185933 | JGI IMG/M metagenome (GOLD analysis project Ga0163217, IMG submission 185933) | Saline lake microbial communities from Ace Lake in Antarctica - Synechococcus sp. Ace-P (PacBio error correction) | ecosystem: Environmental > Aquatic > Non-marine Saline and Alkaline > Saline ...
TAGCTTAGCATTTCTTAGCCTCCTTAAGGGATTGCAAAGCTGCAGTTATCGGTGGCAGCAAAGCGGCCCTTAATTTAAGGCACAGGGCGGCGCGAGCTGGCTGTGCTTAATATAGGGCTCCGTTGCACGATTAAAAAACGGGTCCCGACGTATCAACCTCCTGATCTTTCCGCCAGCCGCCAGGAATGTAAAAGCGCTGTGTAAAATTTCATTCGGCTTAATGCTCGTGCCGATGACGCGGTGTGACTAAACCCAAAAACTTCAGAAAAGACAAAACATGACGTTTCGAAAATCGCGCATGAAGTGCGGATAAGAACGGGAACTTCTTGAGTTATCTTTAAATCGTTGCTAAGGGATGGCAAAAAACGCTGATGTCTTTCATAGTTTGTGCACGGATAGTCAAAGCTCTTTTGAATGAAGCAACTCATTCTTATTTGTCTTTCATGACGGCAGGCCTTGAACTGCCTGCGATCACCTAACTGTCCTCGTTCGTACCTTTCCGCCCTCGACGTTTTTAACGTGCAAGGGCGCTTTTTTTGGGCGCATTAAAGTTTAGTAAGGACATGCATTCACCTGCAGACACTCAGCTTGACGAAGATTTTTAAGATCGAAAACGCATTGCTGTTGCGGGGGCCTGCAATGAGCACCCGTCGCGGCCGAGCTACTATGTCGCGCAGTATTTGCCTAACGAAAAGGCTACGATATCGTTTCCGGTAATCCAGCGCTGCGGGAACTTGACCTTGTGATGCGACTGTGATTGGCCGCGATTGTCCGAATATAGAAGGCCAGTTCGATATGGTCCGATATACTTTCGGCGGTTCGAAGCGGTTCCCGAAATTGTTGAGAGGCATTGGAGGTAATTTCCCGATCTTTGGCAACTATCTGGAATGCAGAATTGGGGTCCAGCAATCCTGCGCTGCGGCAAAGGCTGAAGCAAAGGGTGTACGCTGTGATTCAGATAGATGCCGAAAATCGAAGTTTCAGAGGCTAATTTGATGAAGCTCGCTGAACGCCCGTCGCGATCAAGATGTTGCCGCTAGGGTCGTGAATGCCGTAAATGAGCGGCACCGCGCCACTAAGTTTGGTGCGCGTCAGCGAGATTTCCTTTTTCCAGCGCAGACCGCTCGGTGTTGCGCGGCGGTCATTCGGCGAATACGTCGGACAAGCGCCACATCGCGACGCAGCATGACGAGAAGGTGATACGCCATCCGCGCCCTCTGAGGTCAGCTTTGCTTTTGTCATCCTTACGGCCTTCGATAATTGCTTCTACTGGCCTCTTCGCCGAACTTTTCGCAACACTTCAGGCCCTTTTGCTAGCCAAGTTGGGCGGTTCCAGCTGTAGAGGGATCTGAATGCTTTCGAAGACTGATCGTCGCAAATAAATCTTCGAGCATCATGAGAGCCTCATAGGGATACCGGCCATCGGACATATGTTTGTTTAGCCTGAGCGATCCGTGAAATTGCCGAAGTGAAAAATTTGAAGCTGCTAGGACTGCAGAAGCGCCGCCCTTGGTCACGCCATGACGCAAGTGATCAGGGTGCCCACCCCGCGGAAGCGATCACAGGAACGGAAAACTGCACTGCGGAGATGGTCGCGTCAACGGAAGTTAAATCCTTGTTTTGGTACCGTCTCGATCATGGAGGTTAAGAAGAATACTCTCCAGCACCTTTTTTTGCGACGGTCTTTGCAACCTCGACCGCGTGATGCCGTGGCCTTACGACCGCCGTGGGTGAATTTTATTTCCCCTTTTCCGGGAGGCGACGGTTTTCGCATCGATCGCGCATACGATACATTTTGACTGCCAAACTGATCGGGCCAAGCACGTGCAATGACATCTGGGTCGGCCACCTGCGGCAGAATTAAAAGCTAACCTTGTCGGCCCGCCGGCTAAGAGCAGCGCCACGCACATCTGCGACAGCGCGGCACCGACCGCCAACTGTTAGCGGACATGTAGCAGTGTTCGGCAGTACGCGTCACGAGATCGAAGCTTGTGCCGCGGTTTTCGTGGGTGTGCATGAATATTCAAGAAAACAAAGCTCGTCGGCCCCCGCGGCGTCATACGCGATTGCTGCGTCCCACGGGATCGCCTGCATCGCGAAGACACGAAGTTTAACGCCTTTGACAACGCGACCAATCCAGCGACACGAGGCAAGGAAATGATACGGGTTTAGCATGTGATCTTTCTTCGGCAGACGGGGGCGGGCGAAAGCGGTTGGACGGCTTGTCCGCCCCACAAACGCACCCGAGAATTTGAAACCATTGGAGAGCTTAGGCAAAGCGCCTTCATGCTTCGGTTAAGGTGATTTTGCACCATCATAAAAGCGCCCGGCCCGGAAATGGCACGCGGAAATCACGCCGGTTTTTTTTCAGGCGCTTGAAGATTCAGCAAAGAGAGGCTTACGCCGCCGGAGGCGATGACGGGTATGTTTTACAGCGCGGGCCAATGCCGGCGGTCCGCCATCGATATTAGGGCCTCCATGCAACCATCCCGCATGATGTCCCGTATAAATAATCGCCGCGACGCCGGCATCTCGAACGATTTAGCCAGATCGGTAACCATTACATGGCTTTCTCAGCCCAGCCTTTCGCGGTCGCCAACGCGCCGTTTCTCGCATCAATCCACAACCGCAACTTGCCTGGAAAAGCGCGGGCGGCTTCGCGCACGAGTGCTGGTCTCGACAGCGACAGTGGCCCAAAATCACGCGTGCTAGGCCTTTTATCCACCAAGGCTTCGATTCGTCGCCATATCGCGGATTCCAACCGCCAAAGCTGGCAGGAACTTTGCAGGACTTTAGTAATGGCTTCGGACTCTCGGGGCAGCATTAACCGGCGTGCCGGCGAACGCGCCGTTCAGGTTCCACAAGATGAAGCCAAGAACAACCGGCATCAACAAAAGACTGTTGCGCCTGAGCGCGGTCGTCGTTGAAAACAGTAGATTTTTCCATGTCCGCCCGTGGCACGAGACGTACGGCTTTTGCCCATCTTTGAGGTCGATAGCGGGTAAGAGGGATCATAGCGTTTTGCCTTGGGCTTGGGGGAGTTGCTTCAATGCCCGCTGCCGCGCTCTATTGGCAAAACGCGGCCAAGAGGTGTCCCCTACGTCAAGCTTGCTGAATCGTCATAATCGCTTCAATCTACGGTCATATCGGGAGGATATATGATGAAAAAACGATTTTTGCGGGTCATGCGGGGCGAGCTGGGATTTGCGGGTCGCGACTGGCGCGATCCCGCGTAATGCGGTTTGGGCAGACGCACGGATGATGGGGCCTAATGCACATGTCAAAATGGGCCCTTGGGTGGTGCCGCGGTGTGTGGGACGATCCAGCGGCACGTTCAAATGCGTCCTGGCGAGTACAAATCCGAGAATATTGGTAAGCAGCTGGTTATCGACATGAAGCTGACGGTAGCGGTAAATACGCCGGTAAAGTCTGGCGGCCTTCGAATACAAATATACATGGCAAAAGATGACGGTCCGGGCAACAGCCTAGAAGCTTTCTGTTGTGTGGGCTGGCGGATTGCTGTGCTCTAACAGGACTGGCAGCGGGTTCAATAAACCTCTGAGCGTACCGTAATCTGGCCTAAATTTGCACGAATCGGGGCCGCGGGTGTAGTGATGCACTCGCGCCTTGGTTTTTTGGTGCGTTTGCTAAAAAGCTGTAAGGCAAGTGTTGTCGCTTGGGGGAGTGATACGATTTTTTATTAAAATATATTTACTGTGCTGCTATTTTGCAGTTTCTTCGACCACTGGTATTTGCTGATGTCGTCGAAGGTGTTTGGAAATCTAACACCGGATGTTTAATGGGTTAGTTTGTTCATCGTACGCGCAAAGCCTGTGGGCCACGCTGTGTGGGACGTTGAACGTGCCAAAGACCGGCGTGGATATGACAAGCGCTCAAACCGCGTTGGTAAAGCGGTAATTCTTGGGATATGAAACCGCACCTGATGGCAGCTATGTCCGGCACAACTTCTGGGGACTTCTGCCCTCGGAAATGCGCAAGGCGAACAATGTTAGTTCCACTGGCAATGCGATGCGGCTACAAGACCTGTATCGCGATGCTTTGCAACGAGATGATCTGGACGCGCCTCCGCATAGAGGCAGCCCCGTTGTTAGGGGCGGCCAGTTTCAAGAAATTTGCCGATCAATCGCGAAGACCGGTCGCTCTGGCTCTTTTCAGGATGGATGCATGCCGGATCATGGTGTCGCGACCAATGACGCGGTGGGACGTCGCCTGCGTAATCTACATGGGCGCCAGACGTTCTGAATTATGACCGCACGTCCATATGAATAACTATGTACAAAATAGGTATGAAATCGCCAGTCTTGATACCAATAAAAAACAGGGTTGAGGGTGGTCGATGATCAAAATCATTCCAGCCCATGTTGCGGCACCTTCAAAGAGGGGTCTCGCGGCGTGATTTTGGTCATTCACCTTCAATCCCACGAGGCCCTGCCGTATCCTCAATTCCGCGGCCCATGGGGATGCCATCAACTGCCAATGCCGACACAAATGCGAGGAAAGGGCGCCTTCTTTCTATGGCTCTTCGATCATGCGGCATAGATCCGCTTTGACTTTAAAGCTGCCATGCACGACGGAAACGCACCATCACCGGCAGCACAATACGGTCAGCGCGGCACAATATCGGCAATCCGCGGTAACGATGACATCACCTGCATCACAATTCCTGCGCATCGTTGGAACGCTTTTGTGGGGCCGATGAAAGGTTACCGACTCGTAGCGATTAATCGCTGTCAACAACGGTCAAAGCGCAACCTTTGGTAGACTGGTATATCGGACGCTTTACGCGGAATTCCGTCCTTCACTTGCGTCGCGCAGAGCGCGGGCAAGCGGACTGAATACAGCCTCTGCGATGTGATTGGTATTAATGCCGTGCAGCATGTCGGATGTGGAGGCGTGAATGCCGCCATGGTGCTGAGTGCCTGGAGACTCACGGTACCAGGTTTCGTATCAAAATTACCAATTTTTCGCGGTGGGCAGATCGACGTTCCAGATCAGAAAGGGACGCGCTGAAGGTCCAGCGCCGGTGCGGATTAACGCGTCATCATTGGCAACAGACAGGCACCGTAACGACGATTCCACGCTTATACGCCAAGGGGAAAGTGCTTAGGGCCTGCCAAGTGTGATCCCTACTCTTCCCTGTGTGGTGGTCCATCAATATGCAAATCACCTTTTCCCGCGGAGATTTCCATGTCGATTAACGAATGGCGTGCCAGTTTGGTCGAGGCATATGGTCAAAGCAAACCGATACCGGTTTAATTGGCAAATAGGAACCTGTTCCGTCTAGGTTGATTTCCGAGCACTGATTTCGGTTTCAGCAGTGGAGCGATTGATGGTGGTCTTTGGCAACGTGAGTATCCCCTTGTCTTTCGGTATCTTATAGCAGTGCAACCGCGCGCAGGTCCCAAGCGTCTTTAGTTCAGGTCTGGTTATCAGCGAATTGCGGCGATTACCCGCCTTCAATGTCGCTTGGGCTGTCGCAATATACGTCCGAAAAGTCTCCCCCATGTCCACCTGCGTGTTTATTCAGATTCGTGTCGGCCGGGCAACAACATAATCGCGTTTGCCATGAAGAGGTCGCTCTGCGGGAAATACACTCAGAACTGTATTCAACATCTGGCGATTTTTCTGATCTTTTTGAATGAGCTGTACATTCCGTCGGGCAAAGACATCGGCGTCTAATATCAAATGATAACCTCCTGGACAGTCGACGGCATTGAGCGCTCGCTCACGACGATGACGTTCAAAGCGTTTTGAGCTTCCTGATCTCGACTGCTTCGTCTGGTCTGTACTGTCCGTACCGTGCGGCCCTTACCTATGAGGGCGAGGAAGCTGCAGCTTTGCGTTGCGCAAATATGATCGCATACGGCGGTCACATTGCTCGGACAGAAATGAATTGGTGCGGACGAAAAGACGTTATGCTCCGGGGTTACTGTCCTTATTCTAGACGGCATGTGAGCGGAAACGGGGGCAAAAAGACGGCCATGACATTTTGCGCGACGCGTCGCACGATCGATCAGACGCTTGAAAGACTATCGCAAGCAAATGCCGCGCATTGTTTTGGTTCAGTTCCCGATCAACTGAACCTTAAGCCGCTGCGCATTTCGTTGCATAGCGCGATTCGGCGCGCGACAGCCGGGCCCGTTTTCAAACAAGTCTTTTTAACCCGCTTGAGTTCGGTTCGCATTCAGGGTGGGGATGGGGGTGCCGAACTGACAGGCTGTGGATTTGCCGTGGCGTCGCCTTGGGGTAAATCTCAATACGTCCAATTTTTCGCCTGTAACCCTGTTTCCAATCCGGTCCCATTCGGGCAGGTTTGGATCGCGCGTGATACCACAAGAAATGCACCATTGCCTTCGTACGACAAAGCAGGTGGGGCAGGTAATTGAAGGTCCCCGACAACGTATCGGCCAAAGCTGGTCAAACGGTGGACGTAGTCGGGGATGGGATATTTGATCGAACAGATGTTCCAAGCACCGTCATAGAACGCAAAATACCTGAAATATTTTCCAATTCCGCGGCGTTCAAAGCTGGGTGATGTAATTTCCCCAGTGAGAAACGATAGAATCAGCCGGCCCAATTCGCCAAATATAAGTTTAATCGCGTAGGTGATATCCGGGGGTATCAGTGTACCATCTTCTGATAAGTCGCTGGTATCAATGCGTTTTTTATTCGTTTTTTTGAAGGAGACCAGAAACGCTCGGCCCACGCCGAATTCTGTTTATAAATGATCTTAAGATTGAAAGCTTTGGCGATGTAGTCATTTTGCACCTGCGGGCAAAGGCTTTTTTCCGATCGGAGATGGAATCGTCTTCGCTGTCAGCATCAGGTCGGCTTGTTTCATACCCTGGGAAGGTCGAATCCTGCGCAAGCTTCGATGCCGTCTCATTTCAGGCATATCAAACGTCTAACAAAAGGCAGTCAAAGGGCACCTTTTGCTGCCCGATCATCTCGAGGTGCTGGCGGGGCCTGAAGGGCTGTTGTGCAGGTCGTTAATCCGCTGTTCGAAACATTGCAGGAAGAAGCTGCAAGGATGAACGGATCGGTCATCAACGCTAAAAATTTTCAACATGGTCTCCTCCGAGAATTCGCATCGACGTTTTTCGAAGCAACCTAGACGTCAAACTCCCTTAACGTTAGTAAACAAAACCGGCAAAACAACTATGACTTTTTGCAAAGTTTCGCCTTGTGCGGGAATATGCGCTTGTTCAAGCGAAGGTGAATAGGTAAACTTTGGCTATCGGAAAGAAAGCGCATGAAGTTGCCGTAAAACGGCTTATCTTTTATTCAATTAATGGGGAAAGTGCCCTAAGCCATCGGATACATCTCATGAAAATTAACCGCCCTGCCAATTTTCCTTTGCAATCGTCGTTTGGTTTCAAGGGTGTGGCTCGTCCACCGTGGGTTCTCCGGGGCAAACTGCTCCCCAATTGGGCCGCTGAGGTTTTCAAAGAAACTCATGAGAGCGACGCCTGTAATGCTCGAATCAGACGCGGCTTCTTGAACGCGTTTGATGCCGGAATAATGTGCGCAGCCTTTCGGACGGTGAAGCATGCTTCGGTTGTGCCGCGCTGGGTGAGCATTTCGGTACTTGCCACGGCCAACGCGTCAGGTTGCCTATCGGTCAGCCGCGGCGGGAAGGCGTTGTTCGTGCAGTCAGCGGTAACTTGGCGGGCAGGCGCGAAGTCACGCTCGCGAATGCAGCTGTGTCGGCAAATGATCTGGTGCGGAGGCATTCGTAAAATCCGAACGAGAAAGCTGGATCATATCCATGACCGATCTACCGCAGATGACTCTCACGGCAAGAAAATATCCGTCGCGGACACTGGGGCAATCGAAGGCTTCAGGCGAACTCTCACCAGGATGAGTATGAATTCCAGTGGCAGCTATTCGGCGCCAGTAGAAGCAGAAAGTCGCTGAGCGCGCTTATCTAGTCCTCCAAGCAAGCTACACTGCGCAGCACAACCTTGCCGATGCGGGCAGCGCAGGGCCAAACAGGTTAGAAGTGGCACATTCGTGCATTGAGCAGATTTGGAGCGCCGACACACCTGTCGCACGGTCAACGATCTCTTTAATGTGATAAATCGCAAAGGTTTCGTCCGCGGGAAGCGATCCCAAACTGCAGTACCCTTGGCTGGGGTGGCAGCCCAGGGTACCGGAAAATGTCGACGCGGTAGTAACCTATATGCTTGTTCACCAGGCGATCCTCCACCCTTAGCTGGCCAAGCCTCGAGCGCTCATACCATTTCATCCTCTCTTTTCAGATCGGCGGCCGATGCCCATGGTTTTGGAAATCAGTTCATGATGTAAGCTTCAGGATATACCAACTTAACAACACGCCTTTAGCATCATTTCCTAAAGCCTTTGACTTAAGGCATTTTTGGGCACTTCCTATCGAGTGCCTTCAAAATCTCGGTGATAATAGGTTTGACGACTTTAACCTACACTGGCAGTTGCTCGTCTATGCCTCATGTTCAACCTCGGATGGGGGGGGAGGTGGGGAGCCGTTGTACTCAAACCTCCTGCGGCCCCGTTTTGCGATGAATTGGTTTTTGCGTTGTCACCGTCTGGAATGCCGGTTTGAATGAGGCAAAGCCAAAGCCAAGTGCAGTTTGATCCGATGCTGCGCGCCGGCATTTTTTGCCGCATCTTCAGGTTCGCAACGAGTTTTCTTTGGCTGACCGTGAATAGACTGCTAAAAATAAATGGAGAAATCTAGCCGTCGAATTCCTCTAGTTGGAGGCATATTGACGACAGTGCCAACGATGCTGGCCTAAAGGATCAGAGATTCCTGCAGATCCGGAATAGCAAAAAGGCACCGAAGGTGGCCTTGCTGTACTGCCTGGGTAGGCAGTAATCAGATGGAGCGGGCGAGGCGATCGAACGCCCCGACCTAACCTTGGCAAGGTTTATGCTTCTACCCCTGGAGCCTACGCCCGCATCATCTGGTAAGGTTGAATACCTATAGCAGCGGTGAGCGCCGCAAGCAGAAAATAAGTTTTTTTCAAATTCATTTAGGCGAAGCTTTTCACCACATATATCTTAGCGAGCATTTTCGCGAGTCCCGGGCGTAACTAACATCTGATGATTGGCCTTTTTTTTTACGCTGAGTGTAGCCATGCGGCAGACAAAAAAAAAGGCCCAAACCGCCGTTTGGAGCCTTTTCGCTTTTAATGGTGCCAATTTATGAACCTGGGTTGGCTTGTCCCATTCTTCCTGTTTTGGGGAAGGAATTTCGAAGGTAAATGCTCCTGGTGGCGGCTTGGTAGCGTCCCATCTCAAGCGTATGCCGCATACTGCATTCCATGGGTTTTGGCAGCTGGGCTGCGCGCGCACGGGTCAGTGATAGAAACATAACACCGAAGAAGAATATGAAGGATGCAAAGCTGGGAACGCGCCCGCATCGAGGACCAAAGTTCAGTAAGCGAATGCTTTCAGGAATAATTCGATGTAACGACGCGGCTACCTTGAACGACCCAAAAAGGCTGAGGAAAGAAGGTCAAGGTCGCACCGATAAACATCGCCAAAAGTGCAGCTTTTCCCAGCCATTCAGGATACATGCGGCCAGTAAAACTTGGGCAGGTAGAAATAGATACCTGCGAAGATCGCAAAGGACGGCAACCAAGCTCATTAGTAAGTGGACAGTGTGCAACGAATAGTAATGTGTCGTGGTAATAGCGGTCCCGACGCTGCTTGGAGAGAACGATTACCTGTTCACCGCCAACGGTGAAAAGGAATAGGAACCCGATACGCCCAAAGCATAGGTGTCTTGAACTCCGGACCGATCCGGGCCCTCACATGGTTTTTTGCGATCCAGCTGAACACTTTAACGGCCAGTTGGGCACGGCGATAACATTGTCGCCAACATGAAAATAGGCTTGTTGGTTCAGGGATAGGCCAACGTGTACATGTGGTGGTGCCCAGACAACGAAGCCGAGGCACCAATTGCGATGATCGCCCAAGCCCATTGGAAGATAGCCCCCGAAAAAGGCTTGCGGCTGAAGGTCGCAATGACGTGGCGATAATGCCAAACCCTGGGAGGATGAATGATGTACACTTCGGGGTGACCGAAAAACCAGGTGTGTGGTCAGAACCGCGCACTCGCCACCAGCCGCAGTCGAAAAGAAACGCGAATCCAAAGTTGCGGTCCATTGAGAAGCATGGTGCCGGCACCAGCCAGCACGGGCAGGGATAGCAGGTGAGCCAGCTTGTTACAAATGATGACCAGCTGAACAGCGCACTTGAACAACGTCATGCCGGGGCAAACGCTGTTCAGGAAGGTGTGATCATGTTAATGGCGCCAAGGATGCGAAGACGCCCCCGATACGTGTAACAGCGAAGATTGCGAAATCATCGACATAGCCGCCTTCACGAACGACAGCGGTGGGTAGAGAACCCAACCCACCGCAGACACCAAGCTGCCGTGCCGCCTGGCGTCAACACCGAACACACGGCGAGTGTTGTGCCGCGACGTAAGAGCCAGAAAGACAGGTTGTTCATCGCGGGAACGCATGGTCCCGGCGCGCCAATTTGCAATGGCATCAAAGGTAGTTCCCGAAACCACCGAAACAAAGCTGGAATGACGAAAAAAAACATGCATCAAGATGCCGTGCGCCGTGATCAACCGTTCCAGAGGTGCCGTTTTTGGCGTATCAGGTCGCCAGCGCTATCAGGATAAACCGCGCGCCCTTCCATACACATATATTGCACGCCTGGGTGCATAAAGCTCCAAACCATATATATGGGTGAATGCAAACTGATATAAAGCCAACGAAGGCTGAAACGATCAAGGTACAAAAGCCCGAATGTTCTTTGTGTTTGTGGAACTGAAACCAGCGGCCGTGAAAAACCGCGCTCGGTTCGTGATGGTCTTGCCCGTGAATGGCTGCGTCTGCCATGCGGTGCCTCCTGAGATTGGGTTGTCAACTCACGCTCCGGCAGGGAACGCGCTTTGAATTAAAGATCGTTCTAGTGCGGCTTGCCAGTAAATGGGCAATGGCCGCGTTTGACGCAGGGCAGGAAAAAGACCGATGTAATCGGACGGGTAAGCCCGGGGCATATGGACCTGTGAAACGTGGCCCCGGTGAAAGAAAAGAAGGAAGAAGGGGAAAGAGGAAAAAGGGGGCGGAGTGAGCAATTGGTCCTAAGTTAGGTAGTATGAGTACAGGCATATAATGTAAGTAATGAAAAAAAGCATGAACCTTTCATGGATTTTCAACGCCTCCCGCTCTGGCGTGGAGCGGCCAGAAGAGAGCCCAAGTATTTCAGGGGCTAGGTCAAATCAGATTAGGGAAGATGTTAAGCGAATTGATTTTTTCAGCGCGAATGTCGACGTCTCCCATCGTAACCGGCAGGCCAAGATCGACGACAGCGATGTCCAGCCGTGGCGTTGGCTGAATGCCGCATGGAAACGATTCCGGAAAAATGTTCCAGATTTGGATCAATATGATACTTATTCCGTGAAGCTGATCCACTTTCGTAGCCGAATGCCAATCGCTTGCAAATTTTGGTCTTCACGAATATCCCCGTTCGACTCAGCGGTTTTGTCGCGGCGGCTCCACCCAGACGCCGACCGCGACCTTACTTTGATTTTCCTCTACCGCTGACGGTAAAGCTTGCTAGCGTTGCGATGACCCAGTGTTCAAGGCTCTTGCACAACGTCCTCACGTCTCGGCCGCGATTACCTACAATCTAGCATTACGTAGACACGGTTGGCCCTGGTCCGTGGTAGGGTGTATTGTCCACCGCGCCTGTTTCAAATACCGAAACCGCGTTGGATCGGTCAGGTTCTTCAATCTTGGCAGAAGTGCCGGCCTGAATATCAGCGGGGGGTGCTCTTAACGAGCAGAATGCAACTCGTCAGCGCGATTTCGGAGCGATAAGGGAGGGCGCGTTCCTGCCATCCACGCTTCAGCTTCGCGGAAAATCAACAAGCTCTTTGGACTGCTCCATTCAACCAATACTAAATGCACCGCCTAGGAAGGGAATGGCAGAGCGCGGCATCATGCGGCACTCATTTCTTTGACGACCTTTTCTAGAATTTGGCCATAGTTATCGACACCCTGCGCACCGGTAACCAGGTATTTTCCGGCGAAAACGATCGACGGAACGCCTGAGATTCCGTGATGTCCAGACGCGATTGCCGCTCGCGAACGCGTTTCAACGTGGCTTTTTGCCGTCCAGAACTGCCGCGCTTACATCACGGTGCCAGTCGCAACCTGAGCTGCACGTCGACAAGCACTTTAAGGGTTCCAGAAGACATCCCAAGCCCGCGGTGAAATGTGCTTCGAACAGAGCAATCTCAGTGGGATGCTGAAGGGTTTTTGATCTTGTGCCCCAATCCAGCAATTGGTGGCTGCAAAGCTGTTGACGATGCGGCTCTCCGCATCAAATTGAAAATCAATCCCAAGTTGAGAGCCGATTTTTGAGTAGATGGCCACGATTCTGAAAGCGGGACTGCTCGGGCGATGCGGCGATATTTTTTTCGGCAATATGCCTCCAGCTAGGTTTTGACCCTCTGGGCCATTTGGGGTTAGCTCGACGGATGCCAGGAAAATTGAAAGCACCGATGTTTCAGGCAGCTACGCCTGTTCTTAGCTGGCGATACCGACATACACCAAGGACACTGAATTCAGAGACACATATCGATCTGAAGGCAGGGGTGGTTTGGGCTCGCTTGGGTCATCTTCTCCTTGATTCATATCTCCCTTTAAGTTTACGTCCTTGGTCGCCTGATTTTCAAGTCATGCTGCTAATTGAGTGGTAATCAACATGAAATCTGAACAATCCCTTAAGCCAGCCGCATTTTAGCTCTTCCACTTTGCGAAAAACTTTGTCCTAAACGAGCCCTCAACCAACCATGGCGTGCGGGTCGTGGCGGAACATGGTAGAAACGCGGCAGCGTTGAGGTGCTGTGGGGGTAACACCCCGTGAAGAGTTGAGTCTCTCGACCGCACCACTGGTTTGATTTTCCATCAATATTTCACCACAAGACGAAGAACTTCCGGACGCGGAACGCCCCGAATTGTCGTATGTGTCCAACGCTTTGTTATCAAGTCCGTTTTCTTCAGGTCATCCCCATGCCTTCGATACGACGACAGTCGTAGCAACCCTCTTGGTATCCCGGTAGTGGCTTTCGATTGTGTGGCGATGCTCGACAGCTTTCTACACACCGACGAGGTTGCCGGTGGGAAGATTAGCTAGCTTGGCTAACGACCGTTAGCGGCGCCTCTGCAGCCACCTTTTTGACCACACACCGAATAAAAGCGAACCAAATCCGCCCGTCAATTTGGTGCTTGCGCCAGCTCATAGCCGGGATGGGAATTGGAAGGCCTGGATAAAATACGGTTTCGGATTTCGGATGGATCCTGCAAGGAACGCGGCTAATTTCGTCGGCATTGGAAGACCACTCTCTAACGCGAAGTGGCCAGCGTACGCATTCCCCGACCAGAGCATGCTTCGAATGGGCCCGAATGACCGCGCCCGGCATCATGACGGTCCAATCTAATATCCTCCCAAACGCGCCCCGGTCCCAGGGGGGGGGCGGGGGGGGGACACGTTCGTTGGTTGCCAATACCCCAGCCAATACGTCCGGTGTTCCGTTGTCCTTGGTGGCGAGGTGCATTCGATATCAGCGCCGTGCGCAGCGGCTGTTGCAAATAACCGGCGTTGCGGCGGTGCTCTTCGACCACAAGCAACCGCCGACGGCGTGAACCGGCATCAGCCGGCGGCCTGGATGTCAACCACACGAAGCCAAGGATTCGACGGTGTCTCAATCAAATGCGAGTGTTGGCTTGAAGCTCGCCAGAATTCTCCTTTAATGCATCAGTATCCGAGGCTTCACCTCTGCGTACTTCATGTCACGGCGGTTGCAGAAGTCCCCGTATCCCATTTTGTTGTGGCCCCATAGAAAACTGGCCTTTTTGTACCAATACGCGGCCACCATTAGGCACCGTCCGAAACGCAGCTGCCAGCGCTGCCATGCCTGATGGAAACAACAGCGGTTTTTTCCTTGCGCCTTCTAACGTGCCAGTACGTTTCTCCGGCGACGCGCACAATATCACTTTGATCGCGCAGGTAGATATTGGTCTGGACGTAGCGGCTGGTATGGCTGGCGTCCCGCACGGTATGTCGTGGCCATTGGCAATGCTGGGACCGAACCGCCGGTTTGAACATCAATGGCACCGGCCGCTTGGTGCCGCGATTGTAAGCGGGGCCTTAAACGAGAACGTAATCAGACATTTCTTAACGATCTCCCTAAATGGTACAGTTCTTTTCATCTATTGGCACCTTTGCCGCGCGAACAAAAACTGCCAGCCGGAAAGCGATAATCTGACCGCTTCTTCAATTTTGCCGGTACTCCCCGCGAGGCGCTAATGATCAAGGCGCGCTTTTTTGAATGCTAGAAATGGCGTTATAGGGTTCAGACTTGTTCTTTACCTCCCGCGGTCTATCCCGCGGCTACAATCAAAACACCACAAACAAAGTATCACCACATGTTTCCCCGTTATTCCGCCCCGAGATGGCTTGCGATCTGGTCCCCTGAAACCCAGTTCCCCGCAATCTGGTACGAGATCGGAGGCGCAATGCCTTGGTGACGCAATGCCACCTTGGGTGATCCCAGCGCGGAAAACGCTGAAGCAGTTTGGAAGCCAAAGATAGTCGAGTTTGATGGTGGCGCGGATTGACGAATCGAAGCCGTTACAAAACATGATGTTTCGCAATTTCTGACCCACCCTGGCAGAGCATGTAGGCAGTGACGAGGCCCCGTTCGTGCACCAGGGGATGACCTTCTTCCTGACGTTTTAGACACTTTGCTTTTAACGTAACATTTAACCCCCGTTGCCGCCGTATTCCTGATGATGACATGGGCTTGCTGCTGGCCGGCTGAACGCCGTGTGCCTGGAACATAAGAATGCTGCGCGTCGGCGTAGCCACGGCATCCGACGCAACGAACCCAAACGACGATGGGCCCTTACTTTGCGGCTTCTATGCAGAGATGGACCGCAACCTGACCGCCTAAAACGGCCCGATCGGAAATCGCGACCGGGCATCTCGGCGCGGGTAGGCACGTTTTGCGAATATCGATCCCGCGTTTTGAAGAGCAAACGTGTGCCGAAAAGCTCGGCCTGTTCGCCCGAGCCGGTGAGCACGCAGAATCATCCCTCGCGACCGCCAATGCCGCGGTTCTTTTGCCGCCCTGGCGTATCCGCAGCTCGATGAGGAACGCCGCGACCGAAGTACGCCATAATGCAGCGTAACCAGAAGTACCTTGAAGGGGCGGAGTTCTTTCGGCGGCCAGAAGGGCTCTTCGAGCAATGCGGTTCAGTGGAAAACGGAACCCTGTGGGTTGACTTTGAGGGAACGGTGGGCTGAACGCGGGCTGGCCACGTCCGATCGCATGGCGTAATCGGGCTTAGAGGAAAACGTTTACCACGTGGCACGGGCGCGAATATTTGCTGTCGCAATTC
>Ga0163217_1053699_pt1 | contig 15487 bp, 13 predicted proteins | sample SynspAceP_FD_185933 | JGI IMG/M metagenome (GOLD analysis project Ga0163217, IMG submission 185933) | Saline lake microbial communities from Ace Lake in Antarctica - Synechococcus sp. Ace-P (PacBio error correction) | ecosystem: Environmental > Aquatic > Non-marine Saline and Alkaline > Saline ...
AGAGAGAATCACCGGGATATGTTTTTTTTCCAAGTTTTTTTTTTGGGGGGGGGGGGGGGGATTGGGGGGGGGGGCTCTTTTAATCGCTTCTTTGAAAGCAACTCGAAATTACCTTGCTTCCGGGGCAATGTTCCAGTCCAGTTTTTAACTAACAAGAAGTTCCCCAAAGTCCCCACCTTTGGTTTTGTAAACATCGGTAAAAGCAGTACTTCCCATCATCTGCTTCCTTGTTATATTCCGTAAAAAGCCAAGATCTTTAAGTAAGTTTCTTGATAATCCGACCCAATTGTTTTTTGAGAAAATCCATCAAACAACAAGAATCTTCATATTCCTTAACCCAAAAACTACCTCCGGTGAGGGTTCCCTACTAACCCATCTTCAATGCCAAATTTTAATTATCGTTATTGTGGCCAAGCTTTGCCAATGCGAACTTTTAAAAGTTTAAGCATGGGCCTGGCTATGTTTAATTTGACCTTACTCTTGATTCACTAACCATCCAGTAACTTCACCTATTTCACGTAAGTTTTTAATTCCTCATCGTAATAGAGTGAACAATAACATAGCCTTCTCTTCTCGGCTTCAAGGCAAAGTAGTAATAGCATGAGCGAGTGCTTTTTTTTGAAATATGAAAAACCTTGCAACAAATCTTCAAAAGGACCCTGTCGATCCTTTTGTTTGTTTCTGTTGTAACGACAATCTTCTGTCACAACCCAAAATCTTCAATACCAAATCAAATTTTACCTGAATTTCACTTCAAGTAAGCATTTGGGATGGTAATTTAACAATACTCACTTGGAAGTTTTTTTTTCGGCAACATCAAGTATCTGGCATCCCGTCCTGTCTCACGTTCTACCAAATCACGATGGCTTGCCGTAATAGCTCCGGCCATTTTTAATGCACTGAACGAGGAGTCCAATCACCTTTACGGATCTCACAGCATTGCGCCCCTAAAATGCGAATACCGGCAAAAGGTCAAAACTGGCCTCCCTTACTACCATCAAAAATTTTCTTGAAATGCTTCAAGTAAACCTAATCATGCCAGCTTTGAATTAAATCATCACTAATACACTAGCTGGAAGCCTTGCTAACAAATGATTGTGCAATACGCTTAACCAAGGGGCATGACGTTCAACAAGTTCATTTCTTGTTCAGTCTATCTGTTGTAAGCTGAGGCCTTTACTATTCACCGATTATCGCCTACCGGCTTTTTTGCTGACTAATTGTTCTAGAGAAAAATTCTAAATGACCACCAGGTTTGCGAACGGTATTGGCCATTCAATTGCCTTTTCTGCTAATTTTGCGAAAATAGCCATCGATGCTGGGATGTTGGAAATGCATCTTACTTTGCTTTCTGTTTTTCTAACAGCCTTTTTCTGACGTTTTTCATCAAACGGAATAACGGCGACCAATTCAAGTGCCACATCGGAGGAAAGCGGTCAGTCACTTACATAATTTAGCAAATAAACTCATCACCTTCTTCGGCGGGTGTTCTAACCATATGGCCACAATTTTGAAACGAAAAAAACCCCAGCCTTCTTTATTTAAGATTTTTTTATTAAAAAAGCATAGCCGTCGTTAATGATGTGGGTTCATCACAAACAACCATAATAATGTCTTGTGAAGCCTAGAAAAGCTCAATACCATGTCCCGGATATTCAGCGCGTATCAACTATCAGTATATCCGATTTGTGAATTGCAATTCACTAAAACGCCTCGATAAGTCCCCAGCGGTGTTCAGTTTGGCGTCAATTCAGTCAATAGATTGGCTTCCAGAAAAGAAGCGGGGGCAATCTTTATTCCACTAGGCCCTTCAACCAAAACTTCATGCGAAGTGTGCATTCACCAGTAATACATGAGACAGATTTATCAACTCTAAGACCGAGTAATACATCCACGTTGGCTAAGCCTAAGTCGGCGTCAAGCCACCATCACATCGTTTGCCTTGCTGACCAGTGAGATAGCTGTGTTTAAGGTCCTTTACGTTTTACCTTACGCCACCTTTACACCAGTCACGGCTTTACCTTAATTAATCCTATGATTGTTCAATTCTTCCTTTAAGCTAGTCTTCGCTTGACCTCAATCATATTGCCCAACTGGCCTGCTTTATCATGCGTCATTTTCCTGTAAAGTATGAATTACCATATTTTTTTTATAAGCTTCGCCAGCACTGGTTATTAGAAATTTTTGTGTCAGCAATTTGTAAATCTTCTGGAAACTCGCTGACCATTGTCAAGAATAACATACTGGCAACTTGTGCTCCAAATAACCGCACTTATCGCTTCACCTTAAACTGTAGCACTCTCATCGAGTTTGGTCAAAATATCACCCTTGTAGACGCCACTTGTTTATACACTTTAATGCTTTGCTGAATCACTTGATATTGGCAATTTGCCTGTATACCAAGAAATTTTTGATATTAAGCACAATACATCACTATTTAAGGTAATCTAACTGTTTGAATTAATCTAACTCTCTTTGACCAAAACCTGCTGTGTCAATTAATACTAGGCGCTTAATTCCTATATTGGAACAATAAAATCAGCTAAATTCATCACTCGTTTTGGGCTTTTTTTTTTACCAACAGCATACAATATAAACGGCCAATAAGTAGCATTTGTTTCGTAAGCGCCCGATACGGTAATTGTCCTAATGTAATTCCACTGCAACTTGGTCAGCACATATTTTTGTGCACCTTGTGCCGCGAACTTTGGCTATTGTTGTGGTTTACCGTTTTCCCTGTGGGAACCCATTAAGGCGATAATGCGCCATGAACTGAGTAATATCATCATGTTTTAAGTTTGGTAAAGGCGGTTGCGATCAGCTTCAATAAAAACACCCAGCTTCTCGTTCCCGTCCGGCTTTTTCTGGCGCGTATGAAAACCACTTCTTCACGAGTGACGTCGATATGCCCATTTGCTCTAATTTTTGAGACATAAATAAGCATGCAAGGGATGTTTTGCCGATTTTATCTTGTTTTGCAATAAACCTGAAGATTTGATATTGGCAACATATTACTAAGAATCTTAATTCAGAACGCATTTCAGCGGGGCAGAATTATCTGCATTATTTATCGGTTTAAACCGGAAGTAACTTGGCTTTTTAGTCCGCTCTGTCGGCACAGGACTCACAACTTCTGCTCTGAAATCCCTGCTAACCTTTGGATTGTTTTTCAAGTCATAAGCTCGGAGACCTATCTGGACCCCAGAATCTTACCAATACTTCACTTAACGTCGGCGTTTTAGCGGTATTAGTTCTTAGCTGTTGTAGGCTTAAGCGTCGCCGTAGGTTCGCCTATGCATAGGCAGCCCACTATTTCGATACCATCAACAATGCTTTTTGTTTGGAGCATAATGACGGCAATCTGCCACCAATGCTCATCTTAACTGTTTTAAGTGGTCACGCATATCTTTGGCCATAAAACGTCTAATCTTTCACCTTCCTCCCTTAAACCGTTAAACCATTAACTGGCTTACTTACAACGGCACTGACTATTTTAATGTTTGTCATCCGGAAATTTTCCTGATATGACAATACATGTAATCACTCACATGAATGTTTCCAAGAACTTAGATAAAACCGGTCTGCAACATACCTGAGGTTAATAATACGGCAGGTTCACCTGCTAACTCTTGTTGTTTGTGAAGGCTTCGCCCTAATGAGGTTTGGTAAACGTTTCTGCTACCTGGCTCTATGCAGCACCAATCAGCCCCCACCAGCCCTGCAAAGAACTGGTGCAACATCTGTTCCAACTCTGGCGCCAACGTTAGTGCAGGGATCTCATTAGAACCACCATTTAATTTGCTGAACAATAAGGCGTTTTCAAGGCAATACGGACGGCTGAAACGAGTACGTCAGGATCATGGACTTTTAAGGACCATAATTCACACAGTGTTTGCACAAATACTGCGCATATCTCTGATAGGCACAACCTCTGAAAGTAGGGTCTGTAAAAATTTTAACCATGTTCCTAGCGGGAGGATTATCCGGGACCAAGCCCCTTCACTAATTTGGGGCTATTTTTTGGCTAGTAAGTCGAGCAGTTGCTGAACTTCCTCGTAGCCATAATTGAATAGGCATTACTTAGTTAACATTGGCTTAGGTGCGTTGCCACAACATGGCTGCATCAAACAACTTGTATAACCCAGTGTCTGTGCTATGTTCTACGTGACTGGCTTTTAATCCATACTTGCGTCGAGGCCAAAGCAGGATCTTTAGTCGGCTTTCCTTCCACTTTACCAAGACTTGTCCCTGGGTTGATGCTAACTCATCGTCGTGCTCAGTTTTCTGCATCACCCACTGTGACCTCCCAACGAATGGAAAATGGTATAGCTATTAGATTTAAAAATCTAAATTATCGCGAAATGTGGACCGGGGGAATAAGAAAGCCCAACTGCTTGCGACAATTTCTTACGCACACCTTAATGTGTTTAATAATTCGCCACCTTCGCTTTAATCACTAAGGGATCAGGCGATAGCCACCTTCTAGTCAATAGTATCGCGTGTTGCACGTCATCCCACCCAGTTCCTTTAATTTCATTTGGTTGACGAACTTTGTTCGGGTAATATTACTCAACAATTGCGGCTCATTGGCAACTTGTTTGCGCGCCAGTGAAGTTAATAATAAGCCATAGCCAGCAACCACGATGCCTATAAGCGAAGCGCGACATCGAGGCTACCAGGAACCACGCATACACACAAAATACCGCTTTATCCATAGCCGCTTTTGTTGGTTGACCCAACTGTTTAGTTACTCTTGGCCCTGTCTTGGGAGTCTTTTCCGCGTCAATAATGGCCGTTGCAACAGATAAAAGTAGTGATGGGGAATCTGAGCGAACTAAGCCGTCACCTAATGGTTAATAGCGTATAGAATTTCAATCGCCTTCAACCAAAAACGCTAAATCCTGTTGATCATGCCAATAAACAGGCCGCCCACGATATTTTATCAAACATGATAAAGCCCTTGGCTACGGTCTCCCCCTTTAACAAAACTTCGATGCCACCTTGCCGTAGAAATCGGCTTCACTGGTAATTTCTATACGGACGTTTTACGCGCTTCTTCTTGAATCAATAAAACCCGCTTTAAATCGCATGTGGATTGTTCAGGATGGCATCTAAGGTAAATCGGCCTCACCTCAGAAATACGGCCAGCACGGCGGTAAACGACCTTAAAGTTATAATTTATGCAAACCCACATACCGACAGCAAAGTTTTCCGCCGATAACCCACTCTCCAAGCTTTGATTTACCTTTCCAGCGGAGTCAGCACTTCATGCCCTTCAGTAATACAATCGAGTAGAAAGCAACATTCAGCCGCTTAGCGCGCACACCGTGCGATACGCAATACCAGAGGAAAAAATACCCAAAATCCACCGGGCTTTTGTCAACATTGCGACTAAGATAACCACTAATGACAGGGCGATATTAAAAACTAAATAATATATCCCGTAGAAAAGCAGGCCATGGGCAGAAATAACCATGCCCAGAATAGCAAGTAGACAATAAGGGCAACCGGAGCCCTGAAGCAATATCTTAAATTGCTTTTTTTTGTCGAACTGATAAAATAAACTGGCTAATTCCATGAACGAAAGTTTGACACTTGCTTGCGATTACTGATGAGATGCAAACTAGTAAGCCAAGTTGAGGTCCCCGGCAAAAATGCACTTGCTGATATTTAATGAGCCAATGCTAGTAAAATAGGCATTGCTCAGGACAAAATGATGTTAAAAAACTGTTTACACACATTAATAAAAATTTAGTCAAAGAAACGCTTTATTTTAAACGCTCATTCTGGTGGGATATAGGTAAGTCTTTACTCATGGTTTGGGTCGTTTGCCCTTACTTTTTTAGGGCTTTTAATTGATAGACAATAGGCCAACACTTGGCGCCACGGCATAAAAATAACTTTCGGGAAATCCTTGAATCGCTTCCACAGTGGAATAATAAGATTGCCGCGGGCTCATGGGTGTATCTGTCCGGAACTTCATGGCGGTTGGCAATTTTTCGATATGCCATCCATTCCATCTACCACCTTTGCCACTACAAGTCGGCGCCTTAGTACCTTTTGTTTTGTCATACTTCAGGCAATGGAGTAGTGGGTCGGGTTAGTAACCACAAACATCCGCAGTTTGCCTTCTCCCTTGGCATCATGCCGCCGCGGCAGCACTTCTGATATTGCAAGACGTCCGACATTCGACTTTAACTTGTGATCACCATCAGAATTTTTGCGCTCGTCTTGACTTCTGCCTTGGACAATTTTCCATTTCTTTGTTTGTGCTTCCATGCCCTGATAGGGCACACAAAGCGGCGATAGGTATCAAGCGCCACAATATTAGAAAGCTCCATCGAACCATAAATCCCATGGCATGAAATAGATTCATCTGGATACAACTCCATGTTCGATAATGTAAGGCTCTTCCATGGAAAATATTCCATCGCAAAATAAGCCAATTGCTTGCAACAATGAAAAATTTGGCAAGAGCTTTTAGTAGCTCAACGACACCATTCATGACCAAACATGCGTTTCAGGCCGCTAAAGGTTGAGTTACTGCTTTAAACGGAGGCCGACTCCCACGTGAAAAATTGTATCCCCCCAGTGCGTATTGCCATAAACCCTGCCACGGCAACAGTCAAATAAAAACAGTAAAACCGGATAACTAATTGTTTTTCAATGGCTAAACCCACGCTTGAAAAACCATATGGTTATAATCATAGGTTTCACATCGCGTGGAACAAGGTGAAGTACGCTGGGCACTTTGAAAAGCGCTTCGGCAATACTTGAGCCATGACGATAAAACTAATCCAACTGTCAACAAGCGCGGTGAACAGTTCTTTTGGAACGGGCAATCTGGCCCTTTTTTTCGCCGAATCATTCGACCTTTTTCCCGGTCGGGTTCTTCGGTCTTATCACTCTCATCAGACCATGGCTACTCTTCCTTTATTGACAAAACTTGTACAGAAGTTGACACAATCAACAACTGAGCCCGATCCCAAAGTAACTTCAAAGTGATGAGGCAAATTAATCCAATCCAAGCCACATAATAAAAATAGCCCCATAATTTGCGCAATCGAAAACCAGAATAAAAACATTTAACTGTGGCGCCGCCTTGGTCATTAAATGCCAAACGCCAGATTAACAATTTATAGAGAGATAATACGGCGCTAAAGCGATATAGTGACGGCAGAAATATAAACATCCAACTTGCCCAGTGTGCAATTTCGAGGAAATTGGCGCGCAGTCAACCAAGCCTCCCAATAGTAGAGCTTCAAAACTCAATACCGATCATACGGATCATAGCAAATGGCCGTCAAGCCCCAAAACATCAAAGTCGCCAAATGAAGATAAAACTGCCCACCGCTGGCCGTTAATGCCCATTAACAAGGATCAACCATTGAGGCAAAACCCTAAGCCCGTTCTGGCATCGCCACAATTTGCCCGCAAAACAAAAGTATTGAGCACCATGTTTGAAATAAACCCATCGCTATCAATATTAATTGGCTGAAATACCATAAAAAGTCCGCACGGAAAAAAGCTCCCTATGGAAAAATGGGAAGGCACCAGGCATACTACAGGGTTATAGGTCACAGCCCTTTTGTGCGTTGGCACTGACTTGCGCTGAAACCTACCATGCGGCAAAACTCCCGATATGCGCAATAAAGGGTAGCAACAATCAGTTAGGAACTTGCATGCATCGAATCGGTGGCTAACTTCCATACAGATTTATCCAATGACCCTCAGGAATACGCTCAACCATGGAAAAGGTAAAATCCATTAATTCTGCACTAACGCAATGCCCCCCCAACTCAAGGCCAATAACGTTACGATCAGACGGGGTAAAAAACTCATAGTTTGCTCTTGTGATGTTGCTGCTTGAAACACCGCAACAATTTAAACCAAAAACAACTGGGTAAAATGAAATGCAGAACACCAACAAGATCACCATTTGTAGCGCTTCTTTTAATATCTCAACAAAGAAACTTCGGTACTCATTCTCTCACCCCATTCCAAAAACTATTAGCTAAACTGCCAAAAATTAAATTCCAACCCGTCAACCAGCACAAATTAACATCCAACTTAAAGGGCAATGAAACAAATCATTGGTGACAACATACAATCATAACCGCATGGCCATTAAAATTGACGTTTGCCACACACAAGTCTAAAAATGGAAAGGAATGAATAACATAAAGCCCAATCTGAAGGCGGTTTCAATTCGCTGGTCACAAAGGCTGGTATCAATAACATTCATGGCACATCTTTGCGGAATCTTGAAATTGGTCCCTTCCCCATGCCCTATTTGCACAAATGTTTCCTAAATCCTTTTCCACCTGGTTTTGCGCTAGCATAAAAGCCCGTAAGGGTTGCTTGCTAATCATAGGCTTCAATGGAGGTGATCTCTTCATTAGATAAGGCCTGTAGTGCGGTTTCATTTATTTTTTCAATACTGGCGCCATAATGAACATCGAACAAAAAATAAACTAACCCCAATCAGTAAATTTGGTTTGAACGGTGCCTGTTTTGCAGACCAATGGCTTTGACGTAAAAATTGACCAGAACGATAAATAATTCGGGTAAACGAGTCCATATCATCACAAACCTGGCAATAAGCTGAGTGAAGTCATGAATCGCCAAAACTTGCAAAGTCATGGTGTAATCTGCCCACCATTACCATTTCAGTCCACCGTCAAGGCAGGAAATGCCCGGCTCAGCAAACGCACCTGAACTAAAGGCAAAATAAAAAAGTAAGCAACATCATCCAAAACTGAACTTATTCATCATGTTGACCTTTTGGCGCATCGTTTTGCACACTATAGGGTTTTAAATTTGCCAGCCATAAACAAGGCAGTTTTTTATCTTTAAAGTTTCTCCACCCGTTTTGGTTGGCATCAGCCAAAGGTTGTGAAAGTGTCGCAAGATGATTGAATATTGGTGGGCGTCACACCGAATAAAGGTGTTGCTCTCCACCCACTTCGATAACCATCGCACACGTTCACGGGTTCCGCCATCATTGAAGCGACCAACTTTTAGCTGTGGACGACCCTGATGAGTGACGTTAAACCGTCGCATCAAAAAGCCCAGCATAAAAACAACCCGCTATAACAGCAAGCAACGAAAGAAAAATTGACACATTGACGTAGGAATTTGTTAGAGATTGGGCTGCACTTTGAGCACCAAAAGAGAGGAAATAACAAAGGCTTAAGTGACAACCAAGCCTTTGATTTTTAAAAGGTAATGTATTAACCTATAGTTTTTTGATTCTTTCCAATTGACCTAATAACATCTGTAGGCGAATACCGAATTTTGTCGTTAACTACTACTACTTCCCTCCATGAGCAATCAAGCGGTTGCCATTTACTAAAACATTAATGGCTCTCCAGCAACGCCTCCAATTCAACCACTGATCCTTGGTTAAGTTGGCAACAAATTACGAATACTAATAGTACTTCTGCCTACTTCCCATTGAAATAGTCCACAGGAATATCTAAGATCGTATCTAACTTGCCGCTTTTCAGCGGTGGTAATTTCACGAATCTTTCATCAAATTCATCAAATTCCAGCAGGCGGAGCCGCGCCTTCATCGCCCTCTTTTGGCTTCTTCATCTGCTTGTTCTGCCATTGCGCAGCCCAATCATCTAACTCGTCATCACCACTCATCAAGTTCTCCTATTGAAACTAACAAATCTAATTCAAGAGTTTGTAATCAGCGTCGCTGTCGATTCTGCGACCGCCTTTCGTTATAATTGCAAATTCCGACTTACAGAGTCCGGACGCGGAATTTTTATCAGTTATTTTTTTCAAGCCACAATTATCTCGAGAACGTCCCCAAACTTCGCTCTCAAATGTCGGTATTCTTCATTAATCTGGTGATAATGCTCTGGCAATTTCTATGGAAATAAATATCACCCGGTTTAAATTCCATGAGTTTTCTCAAAGTCATACTCGAATGACCAACATATGTGTCTGTGAGTTCTACTTTAACGTCCATTATTTCCGTCACGTAAGGCTTTACTCCACGCAGATCGGTAATTTCTTTATCACTGGAAACACCAGCATCCAGTAATTCACGAATAGGCTCAACCATGGAATAAAGGGCAAAGAAACAATGGAAGTCCCCCACCGCCGGCCATCTAAGTTCGATATGAAGGAGCTGAATGACCACGACTTCGGTTGGGGTTGACAATATTTTGCCATCGCTGGATTCACGTTCAGAATCCAAAAAATATTCAAAGGAAAACCGTCCATCACCGCGCCACGCTCTTTATAATCTTCAAGATTAATTTAATAACATCTGAATAATACGGCGTTCGGTTGGAGTAAATCTCTCTCCTTCAATTTTGGCATGAAATAACGCCGTCCACCACCAAAATAAGTTTATCCACTAAGATAAGACTAAACGTGCTTCCATGGTGATTAAACCGGTACCTTTTCAGTTGGTCTGAATCGCCCCATATTTAAACTGGTGGGCACAAACAGGGTAATGAATATAACTCAACCAAATTTAAATCAATTTTGGATAAACCGTTATTGATACTTCCTGCTGAACGTCGCATCAATATTAAACAAACCTAACGCGGCAATATGCCGAGCCAAAACGTTTCGTTTACAATCTCCAAGGTAAGGCATACGCCCACGACAATTCTATCCTGTGAAGAAAAAGTCATATTCGAGCAGTTGAGCCATCTGCAGCAAGTCCACTGGTATCTTCTTCTTTCACATAGCGACACCAATGTAATAGTGCGTCGATTTGTCTTGGGATAATAAATCCTCAATGAGTTCTCCTTGCTAACTTAACGTTATTTGCATTAAAAACCCGTGAATAACACTTCTTCCACGAGTTGCTTGCCGGTAATTTCTTGCATTTTTTCTGGCCACTTCTTTTTAATGCCTGTCGCGGAAATGGCATTTTACCTGCTCCCAGTAACTAATCGTCCAGCGTTCGCTGTGCTAAACCTCTTTAATAAGAGCCCGCCTCTATAGAAGGAATATGACATTTTAATTTGTTCTTCATTCTCTGCACCGCGCAAACATCAACTGCACTTTTAATTTCAACTAAGCGTCACGACCTGAGCCTGCACATACAAGGCTGATGGACGTAGAGGGGCCGACCCCTTGTTTGGCGACCAGACCGCCAGCAGCCGTCATTTCAAGCGCTTTTGTGTTTCACTATTCATTGTATCACTAGGCACTTTCTTCAGATCCCCTAACAAAAAGAAAGCAGCGGCACCACCACCAATAAGTTAAAACAAACCGCACAACAATTATGATTAAATTAGTTTGCGTTTTTTACCGCCTCTTGCCATTTTTAATTCTTCTTCAGCCATAGCTTCTCTCAGTATCGGTATCATGCTTTCGCTATTATCTACCTGCCACTTAAAAATCACAAGTGGATAAGCCGACAAAATAAGTGTTTAAACAAAGTAATCTATTCCACCGGAGTCCTGTCGATGATTAATGGCTTGCCTACATCAACGCTTCGTCGTTAATAAGCCCTTCATTGTCAGTCATCAAATCTCTGGTTTCTTTTGCCTTGCTTGCTTTGTGCTGGGAACTTTGATTGGTCCTGCTTTAGCCTGAAACTGTCTTGGTCCGCACGGTTTGATTGCCCCAAGTTCGATGCCCTTTTCCGATACATCTCTCTCAATCTTGGTGTGGGCCGTTTCTAAAGCATCTGAGTTTGGTGGGATTGCCACCAACAAAACTCACGGGCAGACTTCGCCAGACAAGGATACTTAACGTGCATAGAACCAAGTTCAGCGGGTCCAAACGAATTTCTGCGATAAGATTATTAAGTTTAACCTCCAGCGAACTTTCTCAAAGCAAGTTGCTGATGTGCTCGGTTAAGTTAAATTTATGGCTTATCTAATTTACTTTCTACTGATTTGCGTCTGTATTTTTTGCCAGTTTAGCCTGAGTAAGGAGTTTATCAGATTGACATCCATAGGGCTAAGGTGTGCTGTCTTGAGAACTTTCCTTCCAACTGACTAGCGATGCTTAGCCGCTTGACTTAATCCCGCCAAGGATTGTTCAAGGCTTTTAGCCATTTGAACGAAACATCGGCATCACTGGTTTTTAGCGATAGCTTGATTTAACGAGAGCATTGAGGTCAATGGCCACAGGCTCTTCGCCCTGCCCGCTAATTTGTGCTTTAAATTCACTCACACCGGCCTTTTTACAAGCAGCCAGAACATCTTTAAGTACATCGCTCGTAGTAGGCACTAAGGCATCGCTAAGTAAGCACTTGATAAACATTGCTATTTTTTTGCTGAGCTTTTACGTCGTCGGCCAATAATGTAGCAACACGCTTGAGCCAATATTCACCAAGTGCTTCATCAAGTTTTTCTTAGGCAAAGCAATTAAATGCCTTTCCAATTCACTATTCCTGAGCACTTTATTGCAGTCAACTTGTCCCGTATTCAGCTATTGGTAGACTTTGAATCCCTGTGCCCACGTTAGTTAATTTGACTTATTGTTTTGACTCTAAGGGCTGTTGCAACAGTCCCTAACCTTAGTAGCAAACATTAAAATACGTATATTTTTTTTTTATTATATTTTTTTTATTAAAATTTTTTTTTTATTTTATAATTTTTTTTTTTTTTAATAATAATTTTTAATTAATTTTTTTTTTTTATATTTTTTTTATTTTTTATATTTTTTTTTTATTTGCTATATTTATTTTTTTTTTTTTCCGAAAAATATAATAATTGTTTATTATATTTTTTTTTATATTTTTTTTTTTTTATTTTTTTATAATCTTTTTTATATTTATTTTTTTTTTATATTTTTATTGTTTTTTTTTTTTTTTTTATTTTAATTTTTAATTTTTTTTAATTATATTATTTTTTATTTATATTTTTTATTTTTTAAATAAATTTTTTGTATATTATTTTTTTTTAATTAATTTTTCTCATATATATATACTCAAATTTTTTTACTATTCCTTTAGTATTTTTTTTAAATTTTATATTTTTTTTTTAATTTTATTTTTTTTATTTATTTTGTTTTTTTTTGATGTTTGTTCTTATCTATTATTATCATTATTTTTTATTTTTTTTTTTTTATTTATTATTTTTATTTATAAATTTTTTCTATCAATTTTTATTTTAATTTCTTTATTTTTATTTAATTCTATATTTAATTATTATTTATTAAATTTTTTTATATTATTTTTTTTCCTTTTTTTTCCTCGGCTGAGTCAGACAGACAAAAACTCCCCACTTGATTTTTCAGACTGTAATTCAGTCGCCAGGAATATCAATCTTGGCTTTTTTGCAATCCAGCCGTGTCACTTGGATTTATTTTGCCGAGTAAATAGCTCAGATATTAGTTTGCAACGAAGAACGTATCCGCCCGCCGCTTTTTTGCCATTTTGACGGGGCTATCACTATTTATCCCATCTTTACCTCAATGAGCTTAATTTTGATTGCACCACATTCCACTAAATTCAGGGTTTATTGGATGTCTTTAATTAATGCTAAGTATATAATGCTTGTTTTTGTATGTAACTTAACGTCAAATGTCACTCAACTGTTATTTTCTAAGCAGCAGGGCCGACATCAGCTGCAAAAAAGATTGAGTTTGTGATTTTTACATCTTGATTGGTGCTTCGTGGCATTAAGATCAATTAGCGTTTTGGTTTCAATTTTCGTCAAATCGCTCATACCCTGACCAATTGCATGACCCGCCCTTTAACTCAGCATCACTGCAGCAAACTCACTCGGATGCCTTCGCTGCAGTTTTCACTTAGTTTTTTGTTTAAATCATCGACAGAAGTAAAACCTTGCAGTGCTTAATACAGTGTTTCAATCTGGTTTTTTAGTGAAGCGAATTAAGCAGTGAAGATATTACTTTTCATCAACAAATCTACAATTATGCTTTCCGACCGGCAAAGCCATTTACTTGCGATCCCTCATTGAAGAGCGGAGTAGTTCAGAGCCTATTAATTCTGCTCTTGTATTGTTGCGTCTTCGTCTGCCGCAGTAGCCTGCAATTCATTCACTAAGGCCAACCAATCTTCACTACTTTTTTGCTCATCCACCCTCAGATACTTGCGCACCGTCTTCATTTTCTAAAGCAGCTTAACCGCTGAGGGCGATTGCTGGTCTGGGTCGCTTATTTCATGAATAGACTGGTGGTCCATTCCCTCTCGTTTTTTACTGCTCTGAGCGAACGACTTCTTTGGCGCGTGTTTGACCCCAATCAGTTTTTTGCTTGATCTCATCCATTGCGACAGATTTTCCGCTGTGACACTGTTGCTAGCCTTTCTCGCTCAACACTCCACATTTTGTTGCGTTGTTTTAGGTTGCTTGATTGTTGCTTAGTCTGTTGTAGAATATCTGTTCAAACTCAGAAAATCTAAGCCTGCAAGAATCGTTTTGGTCGCACTACAAGCGGCAAAACGGCAATATCAATTTAGTAGAGGCAATACTTTGCAATCATAGCAAATTAAACTCTTTGATTTAAGTTGTAATAAATCAAAAATAAAAATCGATTAATTTGATGATCTTTTAATGCAATTGGCGCTTAAACATGTGCATATTTTCCTCTTAAGGCCAAATTAAACAGCCGTTAAGAAGACTGTACTACTGGTTAGGTAGCAAAAGGTTTGTTCCAAAAGATGCAAAAAGCGTAATTTTAGTAGCTTAGTTGTTTAACGCACAAAACGTTGTAAGGGCCAATTCATCAAGCATATGTTTGTTCTTGCTTGGTCTAGAATTTCAATTCAAGCGCTTGCGTTGTTTTGCCAAGAGCATTTCCACTGCTTTGCGTTTTTTTGTTGCTGCAATGCCATTGGACTCGACGTTGCTCCGCCACTAATATGGATTAACTACGACTTTTGTTTGTTGGTTCACACGCTTTTACTAATTTTTCCGCGTAAACTGCTGGGTGCTGCCCATAAATTGCAGCCGCCCATACCGCGTTTAGCTTATTTTGTGCTTGGCGTAAATGAATCCAAAGCGATATTGCTCTAGACCCGTTAACTTTTTGCTTATTATTTTGTGCGTATGGCTGAGCGAAGGCCCTCGAAAAGGGCTTATGGAGTCAGGTTTTTGTTCCTTTTTTGGTTTTCCAGTCCCCGCGACCATCTCACAACAGCAAAGTGAGCACATAGACATTGCTTACCATCGCTATTAAAATGGATCCATCCAAACCACCTTAAGCATTTCCCCAAACCAGAACTGAGACTTTTCAATTGCTGTTAATGAGGTCTTCAAAGCCATAACAATTGTGCAACCTTGTTGTAAAAAGTTCGTTGATCGCAGGCCCTCTGCGTTGATCGCCCAGATCGATATTCGCGGAGCGAGGCGTCGATCCGGTGGAATAGGCCTCCAATACTGATGAGAATCGCGATTACGTTTGAATAGTTTGGGGGTTGGGACCTGCCTTGATACGGTCTTGCCTGTTACACATGTTCGGCGGAACGCAACCATGAGGCAAATCACTCGACTAATCGATTGCCTCAAATATCAATCTAGGCGGGATGATCATAATT
>Ga0163217_1072464_pt1 | contig 15485 bp, 9 predicted proteins | sample SynspAceP_FD_185933 | JGI IMG/M metagenome (GOLD analysis project Ga0163217, IMG submission 185933) | Saline lake microbial communities from Ace Lake in Antarctica - Synechococcus sp. Ace-P (PacBio error correction) | ecosystem: Environmental > Aquatic > Non-marine Saline and Alkaline > Saline ...
GGACCGTGAGCCATAAAATTTCGACCTTCGCCTCTTTATAGTCTCCTGCCGTCGTAAATCAATATACAATTCCACCGGCAATAAGCAGGCCTACGTTCCGAATGATGGTGCCATTTTTGGTTCTAGAGAGTTTGCTGTTAAGCGTTGGGGGGAGGTCTCCGTTAAGCCATACGCTTACGAATAGGGATCCTGCCGCAACAAAACAACGTAATATTTTATCAAGGAACATGGGGCGGCAACCGTAACAATTTGTTTTACATTACCACACCCAGGGCAGCTCTCCATTTAACTAAAAATTAATATTGTCCCTGCAAGGTTCCATTTTAACCTTCAACAAAAAGATAGCTGTTGGTCAGCTTATAATGGCTGTGAGGCTAAGGCCAAAAAAATAGTTTTTCTCTTTACGCCATCTAAAGCTAATCCTTTGTTGTAAATAGCTTTCGTAAATCTTATTCTTAGTAATCTAGGTACGGTCCGTAAAAGCTATTGGAAGCAACTGCTGCTAGATCTCCATTTTGGCCCACTAAGGTTATCCGTACCGCAGAAATATACCGAGCGCCCTTATAGACAAATAACACAAAAGAAAACGGCGCGTTCAATAAAATATGACAAAGTCGAAGAAAACTCATACCTTTTACGTATTTTTTACACTATAATCGCCGACGTTGCTGTTAACTACATGCATAATATTTGGCATGGCTCAGCATCACTCTTTAGGGTTTCCTAGTTTCCAGAGGTATAGATAAATGGTTATAATCATCTGCTTTAATTTTTAAGAGCTAATACTTTTCTAAACTCTGACACCTCGGAATCAAAAATAGTTTCCAAAATGGGCTGCCATTCAAGCCATCAAAAGTTAGATATGTTTTTAGGGTACTACTGCTTTTTTGCGTTTTGGATAGTTTATCAACAAATCTAATCGCCACGAAGGCCGCTTTTACCTCAGCCTCATTCAGATATACTCGTATTCCGAAACACTAATGGTCGGTATAAAGGAATACTATCATCCCAGCCATTTGCAGCCGCGTAATCGCATAACGATCCATTCGGTTATTTTTAAATAGGACAAATCGCACTTTAATAGAGCACCAGTCCCAATTTTAATAAACCAGCCTGCCGCTATTTTCTGCGGTGTCTTTTAATTTTTTGAGGTATATAACGATTCCCAATGTTCCTTCTTTTTTCTTGCCACTTAATACAAGCTCTAGGGGAGTATTTTTTAATGTAGTCAAGTAAATCGAAGAGTCCTAGTCTTAGTTGCTTATTTGGTTTTCCCCGAAATATACAACATAAATGTTTTTCATTCAACAGCTACTCTGGAAATCACTTCACAATTATTCGAACAAGATACTAATAAATTCAGCGACGCAAGGCAGGTTTATCTCTCCTCCATTTTTACGGAACAGTTGGCATGTAATTTTAATCCATTTTGGGAATATTCCTCTATAGCCGCAACCTTGCCATTTAAACGTAACTTTGCTATCTACTAAGACGGCAATTTGGAAAACGAACTTTATTTTAAGCCGTAGTTCACGCCATTTTTATTAACCGATGTACTTTGTATAAGATCTCCCAGATTTTTGATAGTAGGGAGACAGACATAAAGCCGTGGTGCCACTTGGTTTTTTTTAAGGGGGACTGCTGGGTGGCTTTTCCACATCGACCTGGATGCACTGAAAAATCTAAGGTAGCCTTAAGCAAAAATCCTTGATCATTTCTTGGGTGATGCTAATCCATTCTCTGAAGGTAGCGTTTTGCTTCAATATGTTTAAACTCATTGTAAATTTTCACAATATTAGTTGAGCCATCTTTTCTAGTATTTTATCGTGAAGTACCCCCATCAATAGTTTTTAAACAAATCAGAAAACGAAACGTGCTTACATACGAGGCTAGATACAAATATCCATAAGCAATATCAATAGGTTCTGCGCTAATTTTTAAGGGAATACTTGCTTTTGCCGCTACATGTTCTTTGGGGATTTTTTATCGACCATATTCGTCATTGTAAAGCCCGGGCTATAGCGTTGGCAGTGATCCCATATTTTACCGAGTTCCATAGCTCATGTCTTTGCCATGGCGGATACACCGGCTTTGGTAGCCGCAATAATTGGTTTGTCAAAATTAACCTCGTAAGCCTACATTAGGGCAGCCTTACAATTCTGCCATAGTTGTTGGCCTTCAATATCGGCGCAACGGCCCCCTGAGTTAAAATAAAAAGCCCCTTTAGGTTCACGTCTTAACAGCGTCAAATTCTCTTCGCTCCTTTTTCCAGAACGGTACGATCGCGAGTTTATTCCGGCATTATTAATTAGAATATCTATTTTACCGTGTTTGGAATTCACGTGTTCAAAAAGCGCTCTACGGCCTGATTTATCAGTGACCGAAATCGGCAATGGAAATTCTGCTTTAGCACCGATGCTGTGATACCCTTCGGCTACTTCTTGGCCTTTGGCAGTACATCCATGGATAAATGACTACAGCACCTTCTTTTGCGAACAGTTTCAGAAATAGCTTTTCCCAATGCTTGATGAGCCTCCTGTTACAATGGCTATTTTATCCTTTTAATCTCATCTTATGTTGATATTAACTATTATTGATTTAACCCTTTGCCTACTTTTAGCTATTCTGTAAAACCTATTTCCCTAAAATTTAAGGGAGTCGAAATAAATTCTTAAATGGGTCCTTTCAGAAGGCTCCAAATAGGCATTTTAGGATAATATTTATGCTCTCGATGTTCTCTAAAATTTTAGTTCATGTATACATTTGATTATGTTAACCTCCATGGTTCATTTATCAAATTTTAACACACCATTTACCTTTCACCTTTGGTCATCATTTCTTCCAAAGCCTCTTTTGTTTCTTCTAAGGAGAAAATGGTTTATGGATAATGGGGTTTTAAGCTTTCCTTCCGCATACATTGCATTAGGGTCATGGTATGGCCCATATTTTTTCCTTAGAAAAGCTCATGGCGAAACCAACCGCCAGAAAACGCCCAACGATTGATGCACCTTTTAACAAGGCAGGTTTATGCATCTTAGGGATATCGCCCGCTGCAAAGCCTATGACTAAAATGGCGGACCATTCAAGCAAATCCCTCTGAAGGCTGTTCAGAAAAATCACCTCCTAGCCGGATCATAGATCATCGCGACCACCTTTCCCCTGGGTTACTTCTTTAGGTAGATTTTAAATCTTGTGTGGTTAGTTTTTTTTTAAAAAAAAAATTGAGTTTTTTTTTCCATCGCTCCCGTATTTTTTGCAGGGTTAGCTTTTCTTGGTGACGCCGCAGCAATGACCTTGGCTCCCATTATTTTCCCAGTTCCTACAGCAGCTAGGCAACCCTCCGAGGCACAAAACCAAGAGGGTCTCACATCCCTTAACTATTGGCCTGTCTTTTTAGGGGCGTGATACGAAGTAACCTAGGCCATCATAAAGATGCCGCTATGGGATAGTCCATTTGAAGGTGGTTTGGGAAACAAGCAATTTGCTGGAACAATAACTTCTTCTGCGCTAAGCCTCCAGAGCTACGAAGCCAAAATTCATCACCTACCTTTCATGGGTGACGCCTCGCCTACTCTGTTTTTACGACCTGCTATAACGTTCGGGTAAATGGCAACTTGGCTTACAATTGATACCCAAGCCTTGTATGATTCAAGGTAATCCGGGAAATTTAGGCCACAGGCCTTTCCACTGCACTACTCTTCTTTGGACCTGCCTTAAGGCCTCTAATGTCCTCCAAGGTTAAATTGGAGGGTGGGGACCGTAATATGTTTTACATCGATGCTTTTCATCCTTCACTAATTAAACCAATTTCTACTATTCGTTTTTCCAAAAGTTCCTACTTCGCTTTGTCCTCCTGACTCTGATTCCTGATTCCTGATCCCTGATTCCTGACGTTTAAAAATCAATGCTTCTATTACCTTTCAACCAAATAATTCCCCCCAACTTATCGCCAGAGAAAAGTCGGTCATAGGTCTCGAGAGGGAATTCTTTCTATGCCCTTGTAAACATCTCACGGTTTTTTCATCATTGCTTCTGACACATCCATTTGGCCCATTTGTTGACCATGCTTTTCCATATCATCTGCCAATCAAAAACGACATTCCTTGCATGGGTAGCCCTTTGACCACATAAAAAGAAAGGTAATTGGCTGGTCCTTTCATATGTTTGCTTGTTTGTTGTATTGGGAGATTGGCTCCACAGATAACACTCGGAATGCATGCGTAACCTACTAATGCTGCGTCTAAAATCTCTCCTCCACATTGTCAAATAAACATCAATCCCTTTGGGACATTCTTGTTTTTAGCGCTCCTTTACATCTTCGTTTTTGTATCGATGCAGGCATCAAAAGCCTAAATCATCCACCACATAGTACACTTATCGCCCCACCGGCGAATCTATTAACGGACACAGCCCTTTTATCTTGGCGATTTTGTCCCACATACTGCCTACAGCACCAGCTGCGCCAGAGACCACCTACCACATCGCCTTCCTTAAATTTTTAACCACTTCTAAAATTCCGAAATAGGCGGTCATCCCGCAATGGCCCAAGGTACAATATACGTGGGTAAGGGTGCCAATTTTGAATCAACTTTTTAATAGCCTTTCCATCGGTCGCAACATATTTGTTGCACGCCTCCGTGCCTGAATAAACTCGCCCACCTTAAACTTTGGAATGAATTTTTTACTTTTATGACACTCGCCAAGAACTGCACGCATTACCGCAACAATTTCTACCGGTGCTATATATGAAAAATTTTTTTCCTTCATTCATCCAGCCGCGCAAATGGCGGGATCTAAAGAGATATAATGATTTTTTATCAAGAACCTGTTCTTCCTCTAATTCTGGAATTGGATTCGTTTCTAAAGGACCACGTAGTAGCATCTGCCTGCCCTACGGTCTCTTTACAAATAGTTGTTGTTTTTTTATTCATCTTATTTGATTTATATATTTTTTTGTTTTTTATTGGTAAAACTCTTCTACATAGGCTTTCATCTTAGCCCTGATTTCGGGTTTCCACCAGAGTAGGTTGCTTCTTTTAAGGAGTTCTGGCGTTTAACAATGAGTTATCCAGAGCGGTTTTCTCAGTTTTTCTTGTATTTAAAAAGATTTCCTGTTGCTTCTTAGATAGTTTTCATTGTTTTTTTCCGGAGCGTTTCATAACATAGCGCATCTAAGGGTAGCAGTTATCTAACAAACAGCAGCCAAGGCTTACCTTGCCATTCAATAATTTCCCTTCCATAATATAGCGATGTTGCTAGCCATCCTCCCATCCAGAAGGAGTAAATTATCCGTTAGGTTTTTGACTGATTTGGTAATATTTACACCACTTCGTTAGGCATAACATAGGGCTCGCCTTCGGCCATATACGATATCGCTCGTTACGGCCAAGACGCATCCGCCAGCTGGGCGCGTGCCTGTTATGGCTGAGATAATGGTTTTTGTAAACTGCAGCCATTGGCAGGTACAAGAGCTCCAAAAAGCGGTAAAAAATTCTTGTACTTGCCTTTTTATCGTATTGATAACAGTTCAATTAAAATCTAAAGCTGCGGAAAAATAGTGGGGCTGTCCGGTTAACAATACACCACATCACACGAAAGGGTCATCCTTCTAATTTTTTAAAAACCATCGGTTAACATCAGTTCACACAATTTCCCATTTGAATGGCATTTACCTTTCCCGGGTTTCATTTGAACGACTCACATAGTTCTCTTTTTGTTTACTACTAATGTATTCATAGGATTATTTTTATAATGGAAGGTTCCCCGTCTAAGGTTATGGTCTTGAACTGTTTATGAATTTAGAATTTTCAGAAAGCCAACAGCAATAGCTTCCCGCGATTTCCGCTGCTTTCTCCGAACCTGCCCATCGTACATATCGTTTTAATTTATCGCCCATATCCGGACTTGCAGCGAGTAATTGTTCTAACAAGCCGAATGGGTAAATCCGGGGCACACGGCAATTGATTCGGATTTTTTTTTCATCCCATACTCCAAGGCCGCAGATTTGTCATTCCTACCACGCAAATTTACTGGCGGAATTAGGAAAAGATTATGTTTCCAGACGCCTTTATCGCAAGGAAGCAACATCTCATTAATGTTGCCAATGGACCTGTTTGAGCATTTGTTTTGTATGGCAAGCTTCATACCATAGAATATCTCCGGTTTTGGTTTACCGCTATCAACATGTGTGTGACCAAATCTTCCAAAGGAATGAATTCGCTGTCTTTGTGCTTGGTTTTTTTCCTCCTATATTGCATTATTACACGCATGAATCTTAAACGACCCTGTTTTCAAACACACATTTTGTTACTAATGCCTCCACCTGACTCATACTGGGTACATCGGTTGCTATCTGCCGAAGCCTTACCACCGTCATTGCGAATTTCACTGGCCACCACTTTTCCCGCTCGTTCAAATGATGTCAGAGACCACGAATGAGCCTTTGGGTTGCCAAAAGTTTTTGCCGTAGCCGCCCCCTTGGCCGCTGCCATAGAGCTTCCGGTTATCATACTACTTGTCTTTTAAAGTTCATTTTTTAGTTGTTTGATTAATTTTTTTGATTAGGTTGTACAATTGAATTAATCGTGAATCTTCTAATGCTTGCTCCCGCAATTGTGAATGGATACCTTTGCCCATTATCATGGTCGATAAATCGGAAACAATGAATTGGTATTTTAAAAGTGAATAAGACGTCAATCCCTAAGCCATCATTTCGGAACTATTTAACATGTGCTGGGGCGAACCATAAAATACTAATTTGGCATCGCCTTTAAGAAAAAAAGGAGTGCTGTCGCATATATTCTTGTAAGATCTTTGCCTGTTCATTCTGATTCCGGTACGAGCGCTTTGTATTTTTAACATATTAAATGAACACTGGATGCCTCAGATGCGCTTTTGGCAAATCTGATACTTTGCCCGGATTTATTTTACTAGTGTTGCTTATTCATGTTTAAGTTATAAATTAATCTATTAATGATTTTCTGAATGGCCTGCCATGCGGTGTTTTTACAACATAAAAGCGAAGCCTTGTTTAAATTCGCAATTTGGGATATAGTAATGGCCGTGTTTGTAACGGTATAATCTGCTTGAAGCAATGACTGCAATCTTAAAAAAGACCATAGACATAGTAGAGGTGAGGAATGATCTATATTTCCTTCCACTTTTTTAGGCATACTGTTGTACTATTTCGGTTCGGGAGGGATTGCCTTCATCAGGGTTGGGAGGGCAGCCTTTGGCTTTCAATAAACTCAGGATCCTCTGCGGTGGTTCCAACTAGCCTAATGAGGTTCCAAATCCATCAATAAGGATCTCCAGTGGTACACATTTCCCAGTCTAAAACACTGAAATCTTTTCTCCCAACGGTCATTTTCAAAACCAATTAATTCATATATAAAATATTGTGGGATAAGGCTATGATCATATTCTTTTAGGCTGATCGTTACTCATCCACGTCATCACCTTTTGTGCTGCTGGCACCTATCGTTAGCCGCGCGTAGGTATTGCTTACCCAATTAAGTACTATGGCCGTGCTACATATCCTTCGGGGCGTCCAGTTCTGAAAGCCCTGCGGTTTTATAATCAATATTGGTGAAATTCACAAAGGCAGCTACAAAAGTTTCCGAAATGGTTAAATTCCCTTCAGGGCAAAAACGTTTTTACGAAAGGCGATGACTAGCTGTTAGGATCTCCCATTCACCTTTCATGATTAAAACGGAGCTCAAAATTGAGGGTCCTCGTTAAAAATAATACTTTAGGCTCTTATCATAAATAGGATTTAATTGCTGTAGCACCCCTAAATTCGCGCCCCATATCATGCCCGCGTTTGGAGCGGCAGAAAGGTGCCTACGCAATACGTATTCCTTGTTCTCTATTTGAAGCAGGTAGGTGAGGTTTAGTAATAGCCATTGGTGAATTTGCTTCACTATCAAATCTGCCAATTTAAAACTGTGTATTAGGTTCGTGTTCTCGCAAGAAAAGCTTTGAGCCTCCCTTCAAACTGTAAACTCCTCGCCTAACTCGCAACCGGTTTTTTTAAATTTCTATCGGCTAGCCATGTGCAATCGTTTACATACTTTTTTTTTATCGTGTTTTTTTCCCAGCTTGGCTCATATGAACCTCATCAGGGCCATCGGCCAAGCGCAGTGTTCGTGCCGCGGCATAGAAGTGCGCCAAGGGGGTATCACTGCCAACGCCTTTTTCCCTCCTAATTTGATGGCTCTATCGATACCCTTAGGGCATTTGGGGCGTAACTATTTTTTATCATGGCAATGAGGTCTTTCGCCCTCCTTGTTTCCCACTACTTTATCCATCTTAATCCGCTGCGGATAAAACACCAACAACGTGTTTGTTCTATCTCACAAGCCGAAAGGGCAAATATCTGTCGTATACTACTAAAGCTGTCTTAAGTTCTACCAAGGTTTGCGCTGTACGGTGCGTTCAGACATAATTTCTAAAGAGCGTTTGTGCATCCGATCAACGCATGCAATGATGAATACGACCAGCCTAGGGGAAGCGGCCCTGGGATGCTATTTCAAACCTCTACTCACCCAATAGTAATTTAGATTGGTACGCGGAACATTGTCCAAAATAATTTTCAGCATGAACTTCTGAGCATCGGTGATAGCCAAACAACACTCCAGCGCTCTTTCTATTTTTAAGCTGGGTATCCATGGGTACTAAAATCATACTCTGTTGTAATGCGTGGTGGCATAAAATTGGTCTTTCCCATCACAATGGCAATTTTAACATTGGGATTCATGGCACGAGACCACCATTTGCGACATTGATGATATAAGTCATTTCCGTCGGCACTAATAGCGGTTTCGATGTTTCGTGGCATCAGAAGAAGGCCACTTCAGGCTCTGTCCATTAAAAAAGCCGAGCGAAATCTCTCCATTCATTAAAGGTTTTAGCCATTTTTCTTGTTGCTCCGGCGTACCATATTTGGCGAGCACCTCCACTATTTTCTGTATCGGGGCGCTCAATTAAAGATTTCTGAAGACCAAAGGATGCGGCCCACATGATTTCTGCTAAAGGAAGGCATTTCCCAATTACTAAATCCCAGGGGCTCAGGCCGCGTAAGGAAAGCCGGGTAGAAAAAAATTCCAAAGTCCGGCAATCTTTAGCCTTTTTTTTTTAAGGATTCATTCCAGGCCAAGGTTTTCCAATTAATTTTTCGGATTTTGATGGAATTCTGCTACCTCCTTTCAATGGGGAGCACGTGGTTTTTCCATAAAAATTCTTCATTTTTTTTGAAGTGCTATCGATGTATCGCTGTAGTCAAAATTCATAGTTCTGGTTATATTCAGCCTGAAATTAAATAAAACCGCCATCTGCTGCATACACGCCCCTGTATATAGGATCCTGCATCAGACGCATAACATACAAATTCGGCCATTTCATCCGGTCTGCCCACTCTTTTTTAAAGGATGACGCCTGGTTATTGTGCGCCAGTTTTTTCATCGGACCAGAGACTTTTCGCTAAATTTTGTTTTAATCAATCCAAGGGGCAAACCACAATTAGAACGGATGCCGTATTGCCCCATTCTTTTGGGCTTGGTTTTTTTTGTGAGCATAGATCAGGGCAGATTTTTCGTATACTATACAAGCCCTAATCGAAATCCGGGGTGAATGCCCTCTACCGATGCTAATGATTGATGATGCTACGCCGCCGTTGCTTTCATAGTATGCTTGTTTGCTAAATAGAAAGGAACCATGGTGCCTTGACGTTAAACCCATGATTTTAAATTCGAATACATCCTCATCTGCCAGCTTCTAAGGGTCCGTAAAACGAGATTTATGGCTGCCTTATTCCACCAAGATATCTATTCGCCATAGCTATCGATTGTTTTTGCTTATCAGTTGTTCTCTTGGGCAGTGTCCCAATATGACATTCAATACCTATAGCTCTAAACCAGCTTATGATAGAACTCCTTTTGCCACGGCCTCTACAGCCTCTTGTTTTAGGCTAGCTGATCATAACTCTGGCCCCGCTCTGGCAGACCTTTGCTATGGGAGCCTAATCCCCTACTGGAACAAGTAACGATGGCTACTTTACCTTTATGGTCGAATTTTGATTTTTTTATGCTCATTTTTAATTGTTGGGTTTTATAGATCCTGTATCCTTTTTTCTTGCCTCCTGACTCCTCGCGTCTAATTTTACAATATACTTGCTTTTTGTATTCAGTGTTTAGTGCTGCTTGTCCCATCAGTATTTCGGCAAGCCCCGTTGTTTTAGGCGTTCGTTAATTTAAATAAAAAAATGCATGGCGTTGGATTTTTGTTTTTCGTAGAATTCAGCATAAAATTAAGTATCCTCAGAAACCATTTGCTTTTTGTGCTTCATCCCACTATCTAACCATTGCCATGCCCATAATAAATGGTCTGAAAATTCATAAAAGGCGTGGCATCCGCGCAAACCGTTGGTAATCGCTTTCATGGCGTAACCCATCAGCGATTGTAGCACTTTTTGGCGTTAGTTCTAGTTGCTACCAACTATTTTTTTGGCCAAAGGTTTCAGCACGACTACGTGTGCCATACTTTCATTAATAGAATTCGTAAATTTCTCAGAGAGTAATTGCCAATGCTTTTCCATTTCCATGGTGATTTTTCTTCCAGAGATCTTTGGGACTGTTATACGGTAAGTACCTTCATATATAGCTGAGATTCGGATATCCGTAAGTACTGCTGTAAAATATAAATCCTGAAAACAGAACCATAAACTCCAGCACTTGCACTCCATTAATTCACAGAAGTGAATGCCTTTTAGCAGGATATCGTCTTTTAACCAGCTGGAGTCAATAATTTCTAGCAGTAATTTATATTTTTGCTCTACTTTTCATACATCTGGAAGCGATCCGAAAGAATCATGGTAGCCGCGAGGTCAAAAACACTAAACTTAAGGTCCTTCTGTAATAACTTTTTGTAATAAGAAGCATTCTGCGTACATCGGGTGATTGATGATAAGGGTTTGTTTCTTGGGAAGCGTCTTTTTTCGCTGTGCGTTGCAGCTCCTCCTTGGGGTCTTTCTTTGGCAATAATTCAAGAGGCATGGTAAGCACCTGTAGCAATTGCCCAGCAGCACCCCGACTACAGCGATTCGTGCACCGTTCATATCAGGAACATTACTTTAGGCCTTTATGAGGTTCACCCCACCACCGGTACAGTTGTTTTATCTTCCAAAAATAGATGTGTAGTGCAAGTAGCCTCTTTTGACCCATTTTTTAAATCGCCTACCGTGGTAACGGTCCCGTTGTTTTCTAAATTATACCCACTTTATCGAGTCGTTTTTTTCGGTACACAAAGAGTGAAAATTCCCTTGGTTCTGCAGGAGCTCCCTTATGATACGTGCTAATACAGATGCCCATAATTTTCGCCATCCTTTAATAATCCCTCCGAGATGAATATTTTTTGTCCGTTTTATTTTATAACGCATCACCATCAGGCACGGCGGTTTGTCACGGATGTCTGAAAGGGCAGCTCCTGCCTGTGGCTCGTGAGGCACATGAGTCCGCGCCCACCATTGGCCGGCCATCATTTTGGGAACATAGTATCTTTTGAGGAATTGATTCCCAAAATGTTACAATCAATTCTGCTGCGCCCACGGTAAGTCAAATATAGACCGGTAGGTGGTTATTGGCGGCTTCCTGAATAAAAGCAGAAGCATGTAACACCATGAAGGCATTTGCATACCCAGCTTCATAAGAAAACGGACCTGCTAAAAAGCCCATTTCACCCCTGCTTTCATGTATTTGCTTACTATTGTTGGATGACGTATAATTTCCCCATCCTTTGGAAGTGCGCAGGATTTCGTCCATCCTCTTTAAAATAAGGATAACAGTTCCTTATCTGAAAAATCTTTACCGAGTCGAGCAATCCATAGCAATGACTCCTCATCGTATTCGGAAAAAACGTTCTTCGTTGCAGTACTCTTTGAGAATGGTGAACGTTGAAAACAACTAAAATTTAAGGGTAAATCCATTTCTATATTAGCTTGGCCAAACGATTTCTTTAAAAGATTAATAAAGTTTCCAGTTAGGATTTATATCTAGGAATCTCATTAACCATATAATAAAAATTTGTAGAACCCGAATACACAATGCTGTACTATGGAACAAGTACTGTTTTTTTAGTCTGCACTACCCAACTGCTCGAAACGCTACATACTACCCCCTTCCCTAACGCTTTCGAAGTTTTGAAAGACGCTACTGGTGGTTAACCAAATAGGAGGCAATTAAATATTGCGGCAACCGCTGCAATAAGGTCTGGCTGGGCGTTTTGCTAACAATCGCAAATAGCGCTCCTCGTTGGTACGACTATTAAGACGTTCTAATCCTGGTACAAAATTTTGATGAAGGCCTCTGCATTGACAACCTACAAAACGCTCTAGTTGGTGCGACTTTTAAAGGAGTTTTCTCTGATCGGATTTTTTGTTACGGCATCACAACCGTAGCCTCAGTCGCTTTAAGATAATAGTTCTTAGGGTGTACCCTTTACGTGCGGCACATCGGTAAAAAAACTATCATCGGTATAAAAACTCTAACTACTTTTTGCTCGCCTTCCTCTAGTCTGTAATAGTTAAAATACAGCCCTGTGGCCACATAGTAAAAGTGATGCACCAATTGCCCAGGTACAACCAGGTATCCCCTTTTTTAAGCGCTTATTCTGTGGTAGCAATTGCATCTGGTTCTTGCAGCAGGTCCATCATGCTACTGGCGTATACGATAGAATCTTTTTTGCTTTAGGTTTTCCAAAGATGGTTTCGTATGTAACGATTGTTTTTCAAGGGGTTAATTTTTAATTAGAAAGAAAAGCCAAGCTGCTACTAGTTTTTTGACCATTCTTACATTAAACAAAATGGGATAGGACAGTTTTGATTTCCTTGAAATTTGCCTTCATAAGGTTAACGGCGTCAATTAGCAAATAAAACCGAACTAGTGAAGGGTAGCTTAGAAAATCCTGCACAGATTTATTAGGAAACTTGAACTAGCTGAAAATTATAGGGTATGTGGATTTTTTGTTTCTAGATCTCGTTTTCCTAATTGAAAAAAAACTTCAAATTAGTGCTAAGTTGATTTGCCGATTAAATGGCATTTATGGTTTGCTTCAACAAATAAAAAACTGACTTATTCACTTTTCATAGGTTTAAGGGTCTGTAAGTTCTGTGCCTATAGCGCCAAGCTCAAAAATCAGTTTTGTGCGAGCGGGTTAGGCTTTTTATTTTTTAGGCTAAAGCGCGCTTATCGTGTGCTAATTATCGCTTTTGGTAGTACTCCTATATTCTTGCCAAGTAACCAGAAATACTTAATTGTTTTGACCCTCTTTTATTTTTAGGAATCGTATTCATACACAAATAGGTACACTTTCGCCTTTTTGGTTTTTCCCAGTATGTGTAAAAAATTTAGGGTCGAGCCTTTTTCTAGTAGTACAGTTTTCTCTTACGGTTACTTTACCTCCTTGTTGTATTGTTTTAATATTTAGCCGATTCAACTTAAGTTGGTTGTCTACTTTGTTATAAAAGCGTTTCGGGTTGCTCCTTAGCTTTTGATATTGTAACGCACTCTACAGTGTAGAGTATACAATATTTTTATCGGTTCTTCCCGATAATTTGCTTTTGACAATACAAACATTCCGGCTGTAATCTCATCCGACATAAAACTTAAGTGAGCTTATGCGAATCATTAATTCGATTAAGATACGACTAAATCATTTATATCAATTAGATGACCTTAAAAAAGATATGGAGAAAGAAAGGAGTAATTACTTTAAAGCATCTTTATTAATTACGAAAACGTTATATAGGACTTAATTCAACCACTGACAAAAGTTACATTCATGCACATAGTAAAGCAATTACCTCAGAAGTGAAATGGAGTAAATGCGTTTACTATGGCTTACATCTTGAATACAAAAGAAAATTTGAACAAATTTTCGAGGTCTTTAAATGGCGTTGTTTTGGGTAACTGCCAATTACTTTTTTGATAAAAGCAACTCAAGGATACAAACAAAAGGCTAACATTGATATTACTTGGTTTAAGAATAAAGACAATTTACCAGGCTACTTACGCCTTCTGTCCTAACAGCTATTTAGTAAGTTAGAAATGAGAAAATATGCCAATAATACGCGTAAAAACATATGTTTACTTTCTTTTTGAAACTTTCATCAATCATTACCACACTAAAGAATTAGTTTTTCAATTAATGAAAAGTGTGTTAGAAACTATATATTGGAAACATAGTTCAAGGAAGACAAGTCTAATGCTACATCAATTTCGCAATTAACAGTATTAAGTTTTACTATGAATCTGTACTTGGTATGTCCTAATCGTTTTATGAGGTAGAAAGACCTAAGAAAAGAAAAAAAATTACCAAAAGTACTTTCAAAAAGAAGATGTTATGCTCATTATTGCAGCATACAAATAATTTAAAAACACAAAATGTATTGTAGTCTTTTTTATTCTTCGGGAATTAGACGCATGACTCGTAAATTTAAAAATTACTGAGTTCACTTGATAGTAAAGATGATGATACGGATTGAGGCGCAAAGGGCATATAAGGTCGCTACCAACCCTACTTTCACATTCATTAATTGAAGGATCTAAGAAGAATATATAACAATACAAACCAGAAAAGTACATCGTTGAAGGTTTTTACGGAAAACAATATTCAGGAACAAGCATTGGAAAAATTAGTATTAAAATGCAGGCCGGAAAAAGCAGGCATTATCCCTGTAACGCTCATAATGCTGCGTCTAGCTTTGCAACTCACTTATTAGACGGCTGGAGTAGATTTAAGACAAATTCAGGTTTTACTAGGGACAATAAGTTCTACAAAGACTCTGAGAAAATATACACCCATGTTGCACTACACAATTAAGAAAATAAAAATCCTCTCGATACTTAGAATTTTATAAAAGATATATATAACATATATTATATATACTTAAATTAGCAGTATATAGAACATATGTTCCTATATACTAATTGTTGCCACCCAATTTTGAATGAACATAGAATCCAATATATTATTATTTAGTATTATAGTCTTTCTTTTCGGATTTTATCATATTCCTTCATTAATGGGATTTTGGGGAATTGGGCTATACTTTTGGTATTTGGAATTTTTAAATTCAATTTAGTATTAAGACAGTTTTTCTACTTAAAAAATCTACAAGTCAAATATCCGAAAAATTTATTGAAATGGACTTTTACTTTTGTTTACGTTCTTTCTCATACTTTGTACTCATTTAAATTTGGACGTTTGGAAGTGAAATTTTATTTTGCTAATGAAAATGAACCTTTTTGTTGGAAAAAAATCAAGTTTCATAATAGTTTTCGGAATAGAAAACCAACCAAAACTCGAAAGTAATTATTTTACAATAATAAAATACTCATTCCAAAAAATGGAATTTTTAACTAACTTTCAAAAAAGGAAACGTTTAAGCAATAGATATAAATTTTCTGGGCTGGTAGTGAAAAAAGTTTTTC
>Ga0163217_1044924_pt1 | contig 15482 bp, 17 predicted proteins | sample SynspAceP_FD_185933 | JGI IMG/M metagenome (GOLD analysis project Ga0163217, IMG submission 185933) | Saline lake microbial communities from Ace Lake in Antarctica - Synechococcus sp. Ace-P (PacBio error correction) | ecosystem: Environmental > Aquatic > Non-marine Saline and Alkaline > Saline ...
TGCCGATCCCGCCTCCAGCCGTCAATAATCAAACTCGCATGGCAGCCCATGCGAGCGCTGCTCGATCCCGGGCAGGTGCGCCAATCGGCTGTGGCTGCACAGATGCCGGCAGTAAGACGACACGAACCCTCAGCCCGCCCGCTGCCCGCAGGCCCTCGGGCACAGAGCGCTGGCCCTCCTCAGAAACACCGCCGAGCCTCCAGGTGAATTTCGGCCAGATCAGCGTGGATATCAAGGTGGCCAGCCCTCTCCGGCCAGGGGCATAGGCGGCCGGGTGTCCGGATGGGTTGGCAATAGCCAACTGCTGGCGAGGAGACACTTCCGGATTGGTGCTTGATGCCGGAGGGTTCATGGCGGTAAATCAGCAAATGCATTTTGGGGCTTTACCGATACCCGCGCGGTGGTGTACCCAGTTTGTTTTCCCCGGCCAGCTGATCAATCCGTAGGGCAAGATCGCATACCTCCCTGGTAATATCGACGGCGCAACGCAAGCCAGAAATCCCGATGCGCAAGTGGGCTGCAGACCAGGTTGGCGATTTCGTACTCGGTTTTCGGCGTTTCATGCCGGTTCATTCCGGTAATCCGCCATGCCCGCGTTTGACTGCGGGCTTATTTGGTGCCAGGACGTTGGCAGAATGGCATAACCATGGTGAACCAGCGCGCGCCAATCGCTCATTTTGGATGTACAGCCATCAGACTGGCCACTCGGGGTCTGCGTCGAGCCGAGTGCGGTCTTTGCCGCAAGCTGCGAAGGTGGTTCGCAATAGCCGGTGACGACCGCATCGAGAAAGCAGTCCCATTCGTCTCGGTCGCGTGGCGAGATCGGCTTGCGATACTTTCAAGGTATTGCCGCCCTGTTGGCCCGCTGACAGTCATCGCCTACTCTGTTGGGTAGGATCGATCATGCCTATCTCCGTGAACAGATGTCCTGGGCGGTGCGGGAGCAGAGGTTGTTGCGGCTTGCGTATCGCGCGCGGTCGGCTTCGGCGATAGTCCGCGTCGAACACCAAAGCCGCCGAGTTTGCGGCAGACGGCGCAGAGCGGTGTGGTTTGTCGCATGGGAGACCTTAAACCGGTGATTTCAAACTAGCGGCCACGAGGGACGGACCGAGATCGCGCTGGCGTACAGTTCCGACGCTGAAGGATGGCCTCATCGAGCGCTGAGCGCAATCGGGCAGACCCGCGCGCGCTTGCGCCACAGTCGCAGCCTATTTGCGCCATAGCCCTGATGCTCGATACGGAACCCATTACGCTGTAGGGAACTGAGCCAGCAGCTGTAGGTGACCTTCAGCGAGGGCGACCGCCAGTTGTCGTGCGACATGAGAGACACCATGGAACGGCAGCCATGCGCGATTTGGCGACAAAACTGGAGGGGCGGCGTGGGGCGATCTTTCAACCCTCAGGCCGGAAATTGCGTACCCGCAATCGGGACATTCAGTGGCAGAGAGCGCGACGATGCTCTCGCACTGGGGAGAACCTTTGTGGGTGCTCGACCCGCCACACTGCCAGGGCGTTGGCGACCAGATATCGGCCATGGCGGCGAACATTCGAAATCGAACAAGGCAGTTCATGCAGGGCCAGTTGTGCCGACGGCCCATCTGACAACAATCCGGCGATTTGGTTTGGCGCAGAGTGTCCGATCGCGCCGGCGCGTGAAGCGGTGGTCAGCATTCCCATGGACGCAAGCGCAGAGATTTGCCCGCTTAAAGGCGGCGATAATGCATCGGCTCCGTATTATGGTGTTCCGAAAATAGTGCGCAGTGATGCACGAGCGCTGAATCCTCGCAACATGGCGCAGCGTGATCCACGCCCGAGCAGAAAGGCCAGCAAGATTTGCGATCCTTGCGTGTCGATGATCTCGGTGCCGCCGCCGCGGTGCTGGGTCCTGATCGACTGCGGCAGGAGATGCGGGCAATCACCGCCCGGTGCCGCTTTGAGAATCACTGGTGGCGGGCTTTTGAGACAGAGTGGTGGTAGCCCGATCGATAGCTCGCGCACGGAGCTAAAAGAATATCGGAAGAGCGCGATTGCCTTCATGAGCGCGCTACACGCGACGGCGTGCGGTGAGCTAGATCCTTCAGCGCGGGTGCTCGCTGAGGCATCAAGGAAAACGCCGATACATGGTGCTGGTGCCCGGATCAGAATTGGCTCGTCGATCAGCCAGATCAGTGGGTGCCGATTTCCGGCCCGGCGGTGGATCGACTGATACTTGCAAACAATGCGCGCTGGCATCGACGTTGCCCGAACGCGAGTAAGATGCTCTGGCAATCGGCCAGCCGACATCTAGGCATGGTTTGCGCATCAACTCGGGACGGTCAGATCAGGCTGCGCTGATCGGGCAGGCTTTTCGGGACCCTTCGTGAGGCGGCATAACCAAGACTTTCCTCAGCGGTCGGGATCAAAGAACATGCAAATTTGTCTCGTAATATTCGTGCGCGGCTATGGAGCTTTTTGGTATGGGCGCCAGGTACACATAGCGGGGGCCATGTGGTAGCGGCATCAATTGACCAGTGGAAACATCGGCATGGCGGTGGTAACGATTATCGTCGCCCGCATCGATATTCAACCGGGCGAGATCGGGGAATGAAGAGATGTTTTGAGCAGGCGCGCGGCTGTTTTGGCAGGCGGAGCATGGATCATGGGGGCGCAGTGAATCCTCTCTCAAATCGGTCGTCGAGTGCGGCAGGATCGGCAGCAAGGGCCTCAAATCCCTGCGTGCACAGCATGGGGATCGCAGAACCGGCATATTCAAACAGGCCGGGTCCTCCCTGATCCGCGGGGGCGGAATGCTTGGGCAAGATAACCACCGGACTTTTCGAGCAGACTTCGGCCATGGCGCTGTCGGCTCGATCCCGGTCGATATGAGCAGAGTCGTGGTTCTGCAGACGCCATGTAGAGGCGCGGTGATACAGGTCAGGTGCATTAATCTGCTCTGGCGCGTGCTGGGTCGTTTTTGCAGCACCACTCTGGACAGTCCAGGTCGGAAGCTTTGAACGCCATGGGTCTTGACATCAAACTGAGGTTTTTGGGCCTCAGGAGCCTAATTGATACGACATCCAGCGATCTTGAGAAATGCGCCATGGCCTCGAAAGCGATTTGCCACGCCTGTCTCTGGATCGGATCCAGTACGGTCGACCTGTGGGCGCGCAGGTTGCGGACCATCCGGCTTTCTGTTTGCCTCTGTCTGAACAACGCAGCAGACGGCCGGAAAGCGTGACGGTGGCCACACCGGATCATACAGAGGCACGGCGCAGGAATTTAACGATGATCGACCGCGCCAAGATGATCAGGGAGCCCGCCCTGGCGGCCCATATAGCATAGATGCAGTCGCGTGCGTGGGTGTGCGGGAGATAACCATCACAAGCCCTCACGTTCACTGCGGGCTTGGCCCGGAAAGATATGAGTTCCAGTCTCGGGTCATGCGCTCACGCAGAACGCGATCAGGGCGTCTTAGCTTGTCGGGCGACGGCGGCCGTGCATTTTGGAGCAGTTCGCCCGTTAAGGCCAGGTGGCGCAGCGCGGTGCGGGCCGGTGGACCAGTCGGATTCGATTGGGCTTTTGACCACGCTGGCGTGCAGATCGCGTTGCATCTGCGTGCGGATTTGGCGATATCATCGCCGAGTGATCAGCGGCGCTGTCACAGGCAAGCCGGGGCTGATCACAGCATCAAGATTATTCTCCTGGGGGCTGGGTTTTGGCAGGTCAGTCATGGAAATTCCTTAGATGGTTTGGGCGTGCGTCGTCGTAGGATTGCGGAGAGCGCGATTGATTCAGCCTTTGTTTTCAGGGGCGGAGTCCATCTCTATGGGCCGTAGGCGGGCCTGCGTTGAGGGCGGTGCGGGGGGTTGCAGAGGCTTTGAGACGCGGCGGCGCCCCCAAATTCGGGAGATAGGCGGCGGGTTGCTCTCGACGAACCGTTCTTCGGGGCTGATTTCACCTTGGATCGTCATCGGGATCAGGTGAATACTCTCGCTGTACAACTGACATGCTCCTGCCGTCGTCATGGCAGTGGCGACGCGTGCGCTGCGCGTCTTCGCCTGTGGTCGGTTGGTTTAACCAGTTTCAGCTGTCGGACATCTGCGGCCCTTGGCTGGCCATCCAGAATGTGAGCATTGCAAAGAAAAATGCTCCATGCGTTGCGGGTCACGCGCTATGCTCTCACAATCTGGGCGCGGTATTTGCTGCGGTAGCAATTCATGGGCGTGGTGGGTCACGCTGGTCGCGTAAATGAGTATAAACGTGGCATAATCGTGTCTTTCTGGTGCTTATTAGATTGAGGCATAGCGCATGAAGTTCCAGCTGAGATCGAGCGTGTTGCGGCAGGCGTAACGGTTCTCTGGGAGGAGGCGGGCGCTCTTCGGTGTGATTGACACGCGCACGCGGACCAGCGCCGGTCACCTTTTGTTGAAGCGATAGATTTGGGGACGAGATCCGTATGTCGCCAAAGCCCAATAGGAATGCTCTTGGAGCAGCGCCGTGCGCGGCTGCACTTTGACGTATATCGTCGAAGGTTTCGTGCGGGCTGTTCGAACCGCTTGTATCGTTGGGCCAATCTGGTGACACATGCTTGCCGATAGAAGCGCAGTTCAGCTTATCGAGATATTTCGCGCCCAGACGGATCAGTGTTCAGCATATGCCTTTGCCAACGCCGGTGTTTCGATCGAACTGCAGCCGTTGCGGTTTGCACGCCTCTGTCAGCATCAGCGGCTCTTTAGGCGTCGATGCTATCCGAACGACCGTCGGCCAATATAGTCGTGCTCCTCAAGAAAGGCGTGCGCGCTTCCCGCCCTCGACAATAAGCTGTCCGAGGGAAATGTGGAAATTGCAGATTGCGACCATCCTCGGTCATGATGAACCGGCGGTACCTCCGACAGAAGGTGGATTTGCCGGACCAGCCCGCGTGAATCAGGAGCTGGGGGCGTAGTGCAGTGTTGGTGGCAGGATGCAAGAGAAATGCCATCGTGACTTTCTTCTGATGGGGGCATGGAGGGCTGAGAAGTAATTGCGCAGCCTCAGCCGCTTCAGCTGGAGGCTAACAGCGCTTCAGACGGTTGGCTTCACAGGCATTCGATGCTTTGCGCGCATGAACTGGAGTGCGTCTCCAGCAATTAGGGCCTACAATCAGGCGGGATCTGCCGCTCTCTCGCGTTTCAACGAAGTACGATTTTGGATCGCACTTTTTCACCAGTGCGCGAAGCTCGGCAGACCTCTGCGAATCTACTGGCCCAATCCGTCATCGCGGTTGCGAGGAATGCGCTTGACTCGGGAATGATCCGGTGCGCAGCATGCGAGCGGGCCCTCATCGCGGGCCCTGCGAAAAGGTTAGCGGGAAAGCGTTCATCATGTCCATCGGCGATCTTGGGGCGTTGTTGCCCAGACGGGTGCGGTGATCTCAGAGCGTTCGGCAAAAGCCGAGAATTGGGCTTCAAGCATCAAACATCCTTGATTGTTGTGAAGCTGCCGACCCTGGCGCGATGGTTGGGCATCGAGGTCCGTGAAACGGATATCTGCGCTTCCGATTGCCTTTGCGGGCAGGGTGTTTGTCGGAGGCCCATTCAGCAAAGGCCCGTAACGTACCAGTCACATGCTGCCGGCGCTGTTAGGTGATGGGCGGACAAGAGAGGATTGCGCCGGCTCGGACTGCGCTGCGGGCGAAGACAACGCATGCCGCATCGTCACCATTGCGGCAGGCGTGGGGTTGGTTCCCGCCAGCTCCAAGCGTTGGTCGAGCGTGCGGCGATGATGCGGGATCTGCCTTTCCGGTCGCGGGATCAGCGCGCCATCGTTGAATCTGGTCAGGCGCAGTCTCAGATCGGAGGCAGTCGCAGGTTTAGGCGTTGGATCTGCAACGCCAAGTCTTTGGTCGGTTTCCAGTGGCCACCTCACGCGCTTGCGGCTGCATCATATCATTCAGCAGGCGGCGCTTTGCGGGGCTCGATCTCCAGGTCAGCTGCGCGCGATGGGCGGCGAATCAGCTCGTCATGGCGATTTTGGCCGGTGCTATTCGCGAGGCCGCGTTTGGCCGCGTCCATAGGCCAGCTGGCAATTAACAGCGCCTCAGCATTTCGGGCGCAGCTTGGCCGCCTGCCCAACATTCTGGCCGCACGGTCCGATCGGCGGCAGATCCCGACAGGATCAAGGATGGGGGTCAGGCAGTATGTTGCCCTATCATTTGATTCAAACAAACGAAACTTGGGTTGCCGGGCGGCCGTGCGCGCAGGCTCAAATCCCTTGGCAGGAACTCCGGCAGCGCGGTATTTGCGCTCGGATCGTCAGCTTGGTGTACGTGAACTCCGCAGGGTCTTCGCCAGAGAGGCGATGTTTATCAGCGATCTGGAGCGAGTATTCGCCTGAATCCTTCCGTTTCGCAATCCGGCGATTACAGTGACGCTGCCATCTTCAAGAGCGGATCGTGCGGTGTCCTTGCTCGCCTATTGCGGCATTCGGTGGCGAGGTCGGCGTTTTTATGGAGCATGGCACCATCTGGCCAATCCGCGACTGTCTTTGCCTGGGTGAGCTGAGATGCGCCAGCATCCTTTCAGCATTGAGCTGATCAGCAGCAGTGCGCGATCTTGCCAACCCGGCATGTGGTGGCTGCAGCCGCTGTGATGTGGATTTGGGATGTTGCATGATGATACCTAGGCCGCAGGCTTTGACGAGATTTCAGCCGTGCTGTTGCGCAGCCTGGCTATCCTCGTAGCCTTCGACTTTTCCAGGCGGTAAACACCGGCCGCCGCTTTCATGTACGAGGCCTCCCGTCACGCCCACGTCAGATGTGCGTGGCTTATGTTTCACCGGCGCGCTCGATCTGGTTAAAATGTCTGATGGGTCATGTGGTTATCTTCGCGTTTGGTCGAACTCATGCGAAGGACATTCGCCCATGGCGTGGGAGGAAGCGGGAGGAGCAGGGAGGGGGAAGGGAGGGAATGCAAATCCGCCCCGAAAACGAAAAGAAGCGCCCAAGGGCTGATGATCCGATATTCGAGTGTCAGACTTCGACAAACAGTCTGACGCTCTCCCGAATGACGTCCCTCCACGTGGGATGACGCCGAAGAGGTTTTTCAAGCGCTTCACACCGATTTCGGCCTGGCTCCTCAAGATCCGGTACCGACAGCACTGGATAACTGAGCAAAGCTTCGGCGAGCATCGCGACAGCATTTCTGCTTGCCACTAGTGAATTCGTGGCACTTGGCCGTGCGATCAGCAGCGCCTAGCCAGACCTATACAGGCCCTTGGTGGGATCGGGCCTTCATGAGCGTGAGTGTAAGACTTCGGGGGCTCCGGCGACCTCCTCATGCTCAATCAATTGCACGTCGACGAAAATTCTCCCGGTAAGGAAGCGTGACCGATGGAGGGTCGAGAAAGAGACACCGGAAGCCGCGGCGGGCCCGGCGGCGCAAAAGGTGGCGGACTCCCTCGAAACGGCTGCGTCGTCAGATCGCGGGCGACCAGAAAACGTGCCCTGCGATTCGGCAATCGCCGATCCGAAATCCAGCACCGAGGCGTCGAGCACGCACGGGATCATACAGCGAGCAGTGAGCCGGGCACCACCGCCGAGCTGCTGGCTGGCATTCCACGCATAAAACCCGCCGGCAGGCGTCGTACCTCGGTTATTGTGGCCATTAGAACCGCCCAGATTGCCATAAATCGCCAGTGAGCGGAATTGTGAGATAACAGATGTTAGGGTGTGTCCAAGTCGTCTTCGGAATGAAAGACATGCGCTCCCGCGCTGCCACGTAGCAGTCCGGCATCCAAGGAAGCACTTGCGAGCGTGCATATCGCAGCGCCATTAGAGCTGAAAACCGCGCGTGGGGTCCGGAATGGAGAAGCAGCCGACGAGCAGTCCGTCAATCTCGAGAGCTGCAATATCGAAGTTTATGACTCAGGCGAAGTTCACTTGCTCGTGTATTTCATTCTGCTGCGATTGCGGTGCGATCTTAGTATGCAACATGCGGCAGTGATTGTCAGGCCAGCGTGCGCCGAGGCGATCGCCTCCGGGCTGCGGCAAAGATTACGGCAATTTAGCCCGCGTAACAAATCCGTCACCAAGCGTGGCGATCACAACACTCTCAGCTCGTCCAGACGTCTTTCGCGCGCGAGGCTTCTCCAGCGTACCTGAGATCGGTGTCGTCGATGGCTGAGACGCAGTTCGCGCACTTCGAACTCTCATCCGTCCGGATACACTCGAAAGTCATGGGGCTCAAAAGTCGGGAAAGATCGTGCAGCGAAGCGGCTAGGCGTTTGTCTTTAAATGATACGAGAAAGTGCGTGACTGTGGCCTTCACGATTTACAGCGCGTCACCCGTATCATTCGGATCATCATACAGCGCTTTGGTGTGGCTCTAGGTCCGCTGCTCGAAGACAGGGCGATAGGGCTGCCGCCAAGAGCGCCGTTCGTTAAGCTGCAACAATCGTCGGGACGACTCGCGGAAGATTGGTCACCTGAAAAGAATCACAGTCATGCCATCAGGGTCCCTGCGCACGCGATCAAAATATCCCTGAACATTGCTAGCGCCAGAGATGCTTTGATCGATTAAAAGAACCGCGTGAATTCATCCGCCGCACGACAGCATCGGTATGTACCCCCCAATTTCCGCGGGCGGCGGTCCTCTGTGAAACGAACCTCTCAGATTGGATGAAGCGCTTTGGATCTGGATAACTTCACAGGGATCGTGCATGGAGGATTGGCAGATCGTCCAGAAAGCAGGATTTTGCGCCACGCTATAGAAGAGCAGCTTGCCAGCGTCGTTTGCCAGCGCTTGTTAGTTCAGAGCATCGTTAATACCCCTATCGCGCTTGGCGACGCGACATTTTCTCGATGGCACATCAAGGGGCGGATAGCGCGCGTTGCACGTCCATCCAACTCACTGGCAAGCGATATGCGGCTGATCGAATATTCGCGGCAAAGCCTCTGGCGGCGTTTTGCGTAGAAAAGATGATAATGCGGCATGCGTGTTCTCTTACGGCTGATTCCAAAACTATGGCTGATCAGCTAATGAGCGTATATTGAGCTGCGAATCAATCGATAAAACTACGCTTCTGGCTGATTGACTAGTTGTCGAAAGTGAAGCTGCACTATCGTGGTTTGTCAGAAGCACTTGAAGTAGCCGTCTTCGGCCTGCCTCCGAGAGCAGCGATGCTCGATCACAGGCATGGAGAGACTGTAAGCGTGCTCGACGTCCATGAATGTGTCCATAGCACTCACGGGCGGCGCATAATCTGAAACAACCGCGAACTGGCGTTGCTGGATAAGTAGCAGCGCCACTAATTCCCGCTTGCTGACTCCATCCATCCGATGGGGCGCGTTGAGCTATGTTGTCACGTTTAGAAAATCGCCTTGTTGTCTGTGGTTTCCTGTGGAGAGATGTCAGCCGTGGCAATTTTTTCAGCCAAGTGGGCCGTGGGAATTTTACGTGCCCAAATCGTGGGTAGCGTTGTGCGGAAACGGTTTTACCTGCGATCATCGCAGAATCTTCGGAATGTGACACCGCGGGCCGCGCTTTTGAAAAATTATCTGTGACAAGACTCAACGTCATACGTAGACAGAGTAGCGTAACTGGTCGAGTTTGATGTGCTTTTCGATGAGAACGGTCAAATATATCGTAGCGATGGGATTAGTCGACACGCTGATTTATCTGTTTTAGCAGTAAAGCTCAGAAACAAGTTCGTTCACACTACATCGTGAGTTCGCGCGCAGCATAATAGGGGGCGGGCAATCGCCTCGTACTCGTCTGGGATCATCTCGACATGCAAGCCCTCTATCTTACAGCGTTCCTCGAACTCATGAACGCGGCCACACTTTATCCGGTCAGATGTGGTCGGTCCCGCTGTCATAAGGCAGTCGATGCAGCGCGAAAAGGTAGTCCGGAATGTTTTTAGAATCCAGAGACTGGCGGACAAGTGCCTGAGCTTGATGCGCCGTCGTGCTCGATTGTCCGTTGAGGTATTGCGGGTGATATGCGCCATCCATTCTTCTTTCTGTCAATATACGTGCGGCTAGTCCTTTTTGCTGGCGGTGGGTTTGCGGTGCTTCGAGAGTCGCATGCCGAAGGTCACAGTTTTGTAGGCAGTGAACGGTTCTTGCATCATTCCTGTCAATCCGCTTGTACGCAGATTTGCGGATTATTAAGCTTCATTACTACTGAGCAAACCAAGAAGCAGCAGAAGTGCTGTCAGCTTTCGGCGATCTCGATAAACAATGTCAGCCTTTCACTGGTCGTGACGCCTGGATTGAACTGATCAGATGGACCGCCGCGTCGTCGCCCACGCCCAGGCAATCATACGTTCCAATTGGCAGAGGTGTGCCGTCCTGCCCGAGGTCCGACGAGCATCTTGGCGTCATTCCCGCCTTTCGAGCGCCACCTGCTATTGCGGTGACCGCGGATTCCAACAAATTGAAACGAAAGAGGCAGGACAAGTTCGCCCGAATGCGCTGAAAAACGTCGCCGCCGGCCGGATGCTGCGGTTTTGGGCCCTTCGCACACTTAGGGCGTTTTGCGGCGCCACAGACGCCGCTCGGGGCGGAAACGTTGATGCAGCTGGCGTCAGAGCGATCTTGACGTCAGAGGCGGCATTGGGGAAATGTGGTTATACTGAAACGTTATGTTACTGAGAACGCGCTGCGATAAGCTTAATTAATTTAACATTAGCGAAATAATTTCAGGAATATCATATTGGTCTCTTTCTTTTGTCTGATGCAGATGCTGAACGGTTCCCTGCCTGCCAAAGCTCAATTTCACAAGGCACTGGGGGAACTATCTCTTTTGGCGTACTACAAGTAATATATGCGATTGCGAAGCACCTGTGTTGTCCGTGCAACGGTAAATGTAGAGGTCAGACAAGCACAGGGCGGTGGTTCACTTATAACTTATCGGCTTTAAGATAGAGCCAAATTATTTTTTTATGCGCGTAGTCAAGAGCAATGCATTTGAAGCTTTCGGGACACGAATGAAGCCGATACTTCATCGTATCTGAAGCCGAATATCGTGTCAGGGACTTGCGATAATGACAGGAGGAAATCAGCGCTGCGTAAGACGGACAGGCAGCCAAGATACTGGCAAATCATTGGGGACTCAACCAGTGTCACATAAGCGTTTTTTAGAGGCTTGGCATGATACGAAAGAAGCCTCGAGTTACTCGTCAAAGCCCAAATAGGCTAACTGTTCCATCCGGATGATCACTTGACCTCTCGCCGTTGGGCTTTTGCCTGCAAAGGGTTTTAGGGGTCGCCGGAAGGAGAAGCGACCTGCTCGTCGACCTGCATAGCTAAGCGACACACACCAGATGAGCTGCATCAGCGAGTATTTGACCGGCTGGAGGTGGGTGAGCGTTACGGCATTTCCTGAGCAGAAGTGATTAAGTGTGCGATCATCGTGCATGTCGAGCGTAGCCTACGCGCACGGTTGCAGACGACGCTGACCCCGTCAGGAATGCTGTGCTGTGTTTCTCTGCGAAGCACTTTTGATCTCGCTTACGATTCCTGCGGTGGGTCCGCGAGTCGTTCTGAACCAAACCGCGTCACGCTCGGGACTTGATCGTGCTGGCGTCCGGGGTGGTAATTTGCGCGCCTGAAGGTCAAGAGGGCGAAAGCAAGACAGGCGCCTTCAAGGCCTAACCGAGCCGGGCTATCTGCATCATTGACGTTAAATATCTGCTAGATGGCGGATGAGACATCAGACGTTTACCTGTTTTGTCGATCGACGGCCACGGTGTGTTTCATATGGATCTATCGCAATAGACGGCTGCCAAATGCGACGCTTCTACGTGGACCTTGAGTCGCGCTTGTCCGCTGCGATTGCACATTGCTTACGCAACGCAAGGAGTTTCCTGAGCCGTCTCTTTGGCTTGCGCAGCGTTCTGCAGGAGAATGAGTTAAGACGGCCTTTGAACTGAGCTCGATATCGACACTCGTCTACCCACCGCGGCGGTGTCAATCGCTTTGAGACAGTCGCTTTTGGACTTTAAGCTTGGTTTCCTCGTTTGCTTGGTGGATTTACAGACAGCAGTCGGATGTGAGGCGGTCTGGTGGCGTTGCGGATCGAAGCGCTCGGGGTGCTGATGACGCAGTGATCGAGTTTGCCTGGGTGCGGCATAAAGATAGCTCGGCCTGTCGAAGTGACCTGTCGGGGTCTCACCGATACTGGCGTGATGATGTTCTTCGTTGTACATATGCAAAGAACTGCGGCAAAGTCGCGAGCCTGTCGATATTTCAATTTCTTGGGGATTCAGGTTGTATTTTCAACGTTCTGCATGGGCTTTCTGGAACGGTTATCGTTTGAGGTATGTAGGCGGCTGTGTGGATTTTGAGACCCGAATCCATCCAGCACAGGCGTTGTCTTGCTTTCATTGGCCGCACATCGGCATGCATGTATGCTGATGCGTGTCACAGCGTTTTTTCCCAAAGAATGCGATGAACAGTTTCTATGAACTGGCTTGGCACTTTCGGCGTGCTCGTGCGCAGCCGACAACTGCGGCGCGGCTGAGATGTCGATGATGACATAGAGATAGAAGTGGCCATTACGGTCCATCAGCTTGGTGATGTCCAGACAGACTGATTGGCTCGCTCGGCCAGCAATTGGGCTTCTGATTGCGGATGGCGACGCTGGCGGGGCGCTTCGGTACTTTGAGCGGCCATGATCGATACTCGTACGGATCGAGCAAGGTAGGTGCCCTTCGGTGAGCAATGTGAGAAAAGATTCTGAGGGCGTCTGATCGGCGAAACGCGGGGTCCGCAGTTTGAGCAAGCACTGATCAGTTCGTTTTCCGGCAGGCCGCCTGAAGGAGGGGCGGTTTGACGCGCTAGCGGGGTGGTTCGTGCGGAGCGGTGGCGGAAGAACGCTTGCCGCGCAAGAGAGCGCAGGAGCAACGGCTGAGGTCGGACGCTGCCGCTGAGGGCAGAGCCCGCGGGCAGCCATCATGATTTTCCACTGCGCTCTGGGTCTGTCCATCTTGTCCAGCAATGGCGACTTTTTTTGGATTGCAATGATGGCTTCCGCTGGTCAGACTGCGACGTAGCGCTGAAATTACGGTTAGCCTTGGCCAGTTAGCCCTGTAACGGTAGCTGGTGTTTTTTGCGGCCCCACGTTGCCGCGGCTGCAATGCTCCAATGACCGCAGCGCGCGCACCGGACGCAATCCGTATGCGAGAGATACAGCCTTCGCGCCGTAAAATGGCTGTAACCACCGGTGTTGCGCTTGGTCCGCCTCATCAGATGCGCAGTTTATATTGGCTGTGAATTCTCCCGCTTGGGATCGCTGTCACTCGGATGTGGGTGACTGGCGCTGTCACCATTGCGGGTTGGCGGTAGCGTGAGTGTGTACTGTAGACCACAATTATCAGAAAGCGGTGTCCTTCGAAGGCATAACATGGTCGTTCTCTACCACCTCATGGTAAACTTCAGCCCTCAATTGGTCTCATCGTATTTGACGGAGGCGCCTCACCGCAAACTTAACGGTATGCAGAGCCTGTTTCTCGTATTGAGGAAGTTCTCCGAGGCCTCATTTCGTAAGAGAAGAATTGGTGCTACGCTGCCCCTTTATGTCTTGCTCTCCAGCAGCTCCTACAGTCAGTTCTTAGAGTAGATAGCCCTTTAAAGCGATGAGCGACTGGGACAAATTGAACAAGTACCGTTTGATCAAGCCTCTTTTCACCATTGTCGGTTTGGCTTTGTGTGAGGGCTTGGCGAGTTAAATCAGCTTTTCGCATGAGCGCAGTAAGGGGAATTTTGGTGCTTTCAGCCTTTAATCATGGCTTGAATTTTTTGCCTTGAGGTCATGGGTTGAATCTCATCGCTGACAAGGCTGGCATGTAGAGGGAGTCCCTCACTATTTGCGACACCCTGAATGAAATGATTTCCTCGCAATTTGTCAGATTGTCGTGTCATCGCGCTACTCGCAGTTAAACAAGCACCTGCTTTCGGTCCATCTTCCGTTTTCAGGCATCTTATGAGAATGGTTGCAGACAGACGCACCTATGCAGGATTGAGCGGAGATTTTCATTGAGTGTTGCCAGCGTGGTCTGGATTTATCAACGGTCATCTTCGCTTAGTTTCAGCGATGTTCTTATCAACTTGAGCCAAGCGGGTTTTACTTTGAACGGCAGTGATGGGAGGGGTTTTGGGTTTTCAGACGACTCATTTTATGCAGTTCTATCCTTATCTCGTCCTGAAGAGCGTAACTCTTGGCATGTTGTATTTTGTGCTGGCTTGCATCTGGTTGGTATGCAAAGCATTCCACATGGGGCCAGCAGTTTTGTCTCAACGGCGTCCGGTTTTTGCGCGTACACCTTGTGCTTGGCAATTGGGCGGCCTGCAAAGGGTTCACCTTTTCTATGGTAATGCGCACCAGGGGCTCGCAGCCCCCGTGGTGGGCTGTTTGCTACATAAACAACGCGTGTTCCTGTCGTCTGTGCGCGATTGGAAGCGCTTAATCCTGGCGGGCATTGGCTAACGACATCTATCTTCCCGTCGCTCAGGCGGGAAATGTCAAAAGTGGCTGTTGGAAGTATTATACCATGGTATCATGGGCATCTTGTCATATCCTAATGCTTGTCTAGAGGGCTTCGTGCGCTCTGTATCGTTCAGGCTGTGGCGAAGGTGGTGGTTGATTTACTTCTGATACGGTCTAGACCAAGCTCTACAGAGATCCAGACACCACCAAGACAGCATTTCAAATGCTGTCTGTGGATCTTGTTTCGCCATAAGCTGGATTCATAAGACAAGCGTTTAGAAAAACCCTTACACTATGGGATGTGAAGCTATGCATAAAGAACCGAAGTTTACAAAGGCTATTCGCATTAAGATTGCAATGGTCACCGCAGGATTCTAATGCTGGGCGAGGACGGCGCGTGGTGTGGTTGGCCTCTTGGCAGCAAATGCAGATGAACCATCTGAGATAGCTGTCGATGATCCTTGGTGGCGACGCCGCGTGGCGACGAGGAAGGATTGAGGCCATGGCGGCTGTTGAGGTCTTGGATTGTTTCAGTTCTCCCCGGACAGCTCGCCAGCGTTTTGGTTCGCGCCTCATGGCTGCCGCCATCGCGGCGGCGTAGGGCGATAACTTGGTGGCAGCGTCCGTGAACACAAAGCCGTCAGATCAAAGGATGGCTGCAAAATCCGCTTGCAAGATGAGCGGCCGTACCGGCTGGCAATATGGCGGACTGACGGTTGGCGCCGGTGCGGTCGGCGGCATCAGGAGCCGGAACTGTTCCTTGCGAAATCCCGTTTTGCGCTTGCGCGCCGCGCCTGCGGGCTGTGCGATCGAATGGTTTCGTTCAGCTCTTTGACTGCTCCAGAACGTCTCGTCGGACTCGACGATACAAAGAAGTTTGATTAGCGCCAGACGTCACCGGCCGCAGGATAGCGGTGACGCCAGCGAAAGCGTGCTGCCGCCACCCGAGCGCGCCCGCCGAGGTCTTCACGTGTCGCAGTCGCTTAACGACGCCAGCAAATTCCGTCGGCAGCAATTCTTGTGTCGCAGCGAGGC